>WOR8_10002657_pt1 | contig 18115 bp, 19 predicted proteins | sample DeeMarSeWOR38_10_FD_19890 | JGI IMG/M metagenome (IMG submission 19890)
ATAAAGAAAATCTGGAAATTGTGCTTTCTGCTATCTATCTGTGACTGAAAACACCAGGTCGAATTACAGATATCCATTGGAGTGAACCCCTCCGATTGCACAGAAAATAGCTGAGTGTTAAGACAGGGTCAGAACGAAAGGACCTTGTCATGAAACGAAGGCGGTTCACTCAGGATTTTAAAAGATCTATCGTTGAACAACTGCTCAGTGAAACAGCCGGACCTGCAGAAATTTGTCGGCGCTACAACCTATCCTCCGGTCAGCTTTACACCTGGAAACGTCAATATGCTGACGGCAAGCTGGATCCGGAACCGTCCCGGGAAGCAGAGCTGCAATCCCGGGTACGGGAGCTCGAGCGGCTGCTGGGCAAGGTGACCCTGGAAAATGAGTTCTTAAAAAAAGCCGTACGCAACAGCCTCAAACAAACTCAGAAAAAAGAAAGTTCATTGCCGGAAACCGGGCCCTCATCGAAAACATTGAAAGGGGGTGCGAGCTGATGAATCTTTCCAAACGCACTTACTATTACAAGCCTCAGCAAAAGCCCTCTGACAAGGTGCTGATAGATCGCATAGAGCAAATTTGTCTGGACTTTCCCAAGTATGGATACCGCCGGGTGACCGAACAGCTCAAACGCGAAGGCTGGGTGGTCAATCACAAAAAAGTTCACCGCATCATGCGCGAAAAGGGCTGGCTTTGCCGGCTTCGAAAGAAAAAATGGATTAGCACCACAAACAGCAACCACAAGCTGACGGTTTATCCGAACCTGATCAAAGATCTGGATATAACCGGCATCAACCAGCTGTGGGTGGCCGATATCACCTACATTCATATCCTGGTATGCTTCATATACCTGTCGGTGATATTGGATGTGTATTCACGCAAAGTGATCGGCTACGGAATCTCGCGCAGCATTGACACCGAGCTGACGCTATCGGCCTTGCGCATGGCTATCTCCGATCGGAATCCACCGAGCGGGTGTGTCCACCACTCCGATCGCGGTGTCCAGTATGCCTCGACTGATTATGTAAAAGAACTGGAGTTTTACGGCTTTCAGATCAGCATGAGCCGCAAGGCCAACCCCTATGACAATGCCTATGCTGAAAGTTTTATGAAGACCTTAAAATCGGAGGAAGTGCATCTTTGGGAATACCGAACCATGGAAGATGTCCAGCGGCGGATCCCGTACTTCATCGAAGATGTGTATAATCAAAAGCGGCTGCACTCGGCTATCGGTTATCGTCCTCCGTGTGAATATGAAGCGATATTGGAATCAAACACCAAGCCCTGTCAAAATGCTCTGATCACGTTGCTGTGATCTGTGCAGGTTTGGGGGGCATTCCAGTTTGCTGGGAAAATAGCATATGGGGGCAGGCGCGTGAAAGATGACCTGAGACATAAATTGTACGTGGGTTTTCGCGGTTTTATGATGCGAATCCCACCACTGCTTTCAGATAAAGGGGCGAGAAAAGGCGAAAAAGGCGCCAAAGCCAATGCAGATTCCTTATCCCCGGTAGAGCGCAGCGTCCATCATTTCATCGTTAAGAAAATGGCGGTTGTCACATCGCCTATCACGGCCGAGCTGATCGCCAGGGAACTGGGGATGTCAATTGATCAGGTGCTTGAAATTGTCGACAAACTTGAAAAATTAAAAACGTTCGTTTATCGTAGCGATGGTAAGGGAATAAATTGGGCTTATCCTCTATCCCTTGAAAACACGGGTTTCAGAATGACTGCATCTTCCGGCGAGCAATTTTTTGCCGCCTGAGGCGCTGACGCATTCGCGGCTCCCTTCGTGTATGGGAGATTACAAAAAAAGAAATTGTCTTTTACTATTCAGGCAGAATGCGCCAATAGCGGAAGATCGATGGAGATCGAGCTTGACAGCGAGCTCAATATTGACCATGTGACCCATGGGTCCGATCCCATGTTCTGTCTGCCGATAGTAACCCTGGCAAATACAAAAGAGCCAAGCATTGTGGACATTTTCTGACGAAGATCGCTACTCTTCTGGTCAGAAGAGGATGTAAGAGAATATAAAAAGAAAGCACGCGATCTTAGAGTCTATATGAACCTTAGTAAAAAAGCGCTTGCAGGAGTGAAAAGAATGCAGACAACGATCTTCGGTTTTGACGAATTATAGTTTAAGAGATTGTGGTGAACGATCAGTAGAAGACGTCACAGCTATCCCAAAATGGGAGATGGCAACCCCAAAGCCGCCCGCAGCTGCCACCAGCTATACCCAAGATACTTATGGTTGAAGAATCTGAGAAAACACGCAGGGAACAATAGCCATGAATGGGGATTTGATTCGATTTATGATGTTAACTGCCCTAATTGCTGAAACATGGCTGAATTTTTACAGATGAAATTCCAATGAATCGTCCTGCATGCGTAGCATCGGTTTCCAATAGCGGAATAGATTTTGGTTGTGCGCTATGGTGCCCGTCTACAGTCCCCTACCCTTTAATGTCGGCATCCCTATAATCCGGCAAACCATCTATTTTAGATGATCTATTGATTTTTACCTGCCTGGAAGAAAGAATTGCCAAGCAGGAGGGTAATTTGTAGAGCAGGACTACCTTTTTTCGGGGAGTGCGTCAATGTTGTCCATAATCTTCTGTATCAACTTTCTTCGGGCATTGTTTGTGATAAGCACTTCATTGTAGCGTTTGCTGTTGTTGATAGCAACAGCCACCATTCGGGCGGCGAGGTCTAACAATTCAAGGTCTTCGGTTGTGAAGTCCCCGTTTTTCTTGTTTAGCGATTGAAGTGTGCCTAAACAGTGGTCCTTGTAGTCAATCAGGGGGGTGCATATCAGATTGCGCGTTTGAAAACCTGTGATATCGTCTACTTTTCTATAAAAACGGCTGTCTTCATAGGCATTATCAACGACTGCAGGCTTGCGGTGTTCAAATACCCATCCAGCCACGCCCAATGATTTTGGAATACGGATCTCGTGCTTCTCAAGATCGAGGGATGAAAATGAGGTTAGTTGTTGCTTTGCGGGTTCAAATAAAAAAATCGATGACCTTTCGGCATCCATAAACTGGTTCAGGTTGTACATGGAAACTGAAAGCACCGTATCGATGTTGCTCTCCAGGTCGAAAAGCTGTGACAGTTCCGTTGCCAGACGATAAGCTCGGATCGTACTTTTCTCCATTTGCCCTCCCTGCCTAAAGCCAATGAAATACAGGCAGCAATTGATGCCTGTACCTATACGCTAATGGGTGAATTGGATATCGGATGTATGGCAATCTATCCCGGGTCTTATGTATTTCGACAGCAATCACCATCATTATTGCTGGGGCAGACCAAACGGCGGAGCATGTCCTGAAAATATTCTAAATTACACTTCATGTAGCAATTTTTTGGCTTTTGTCATGACGCAACCGGCGATATAGAGTTTCGTTCTATGGTCTCGGAAGCAATCACGGCGGAAGCGGATCTTGATTTGCGCGATCCGCCGCTATCAGCATAGGGTCGGTCAGCATTGCCACTGAAACAAATATGTACAACTTATCGCATGCATGCATCAGTAAATTATCTTGGAAGGCAATGTCAATAACCATTGCATACCTCGGTTATTGTCGAATTCCATCTGATCACGCTGCGTGGAGCCTAAAATAGACTCCTGTGGCAATGCGGTATAGATTTTGACAGATCGAGTCTGATTCGGGTATTCTCTATGGGTCATTGTGTCCTCAGGAGGCAGAAGCCGAACCAAACTGTAATGGATGGCTTTATTTCAGCCTGGTCACGTAAATCAAAGGAATGCGCATGGAAAAGTTGAAGATTTCATTTTTAGAAAAAAGCGAGATTTCAGCGGCGGCAAGGGTTCTCAGCAAGGCCATGCTCAAAAATCCACTCCACGTTGCACTGTTTCAAGGTGACGGCGAAAAAGAACGCCAAATAATCGAAAAGATGTTTTTGGAGCTTCTAAGCGATCTGCCCGGTATCACCTTTTTGGCCAGGATTGACAGTGAAATTGTCGGGGTGATGAGAATGAAATCTTGCGATGGCAGAAAAGTCCCTACCGTGAACACCCAAACCGGCGATCAGGGTAATCTGGATTGGCGTATCGCCCACTGGCGCAGCGAATGGGCGCGCAGCGATCCGTCGAACCAGCACTGGCATCTTGGCCCTGTGGGGGTGTTGCCATCCCATCAAGCAACAGGCATTGGCACCAGACTGCTGCGGCGTTTTTGCCGAGAAGTGGATGCATGTCTATCACCGGCATATCTGGAAACGGACACAGACAAAAATGTCCAATTTTATCGACGATTCGGTTTCGAGGTCACAAATGAAACCAATATATTTGGCGTTACCAATCGTTATATGTGGCGTCCCGCCGCATCGTGAGTTTGTTTAGCGGACAGCCGATTTGAAAAATGGTGACAGAACTTGACGATTTGTCCGAGTTGGAAAATGGCCGGTAAACGCCTGTAATTTTCATTCACCAAATATTCTGACAAGTTACCGTATTTTATACCAAAAAAATGACCAATTCCTGCCGTCACAGCCCCATTTTTGCCCTTTCCATCCGATGAGCTTTTTCCTTGACAGGTTCCGGAGAACCTTTTATAACTACTTTATAGCTAAATTATAGTTAATATATAGCTGCATCCGCGTTAACCCCGCCCTGGCGCGAATGGGGTTTTCGGTTATAAAAGCAAATAAATTCAGTAGCTTTTAAGAAATAACCGCCCATCACCGGGAAGCCGGTTGACACCGACGGGTGCGCGGGGGGTGCGGACCGACAGGAAACCATCGTGTTCCGCAAACCAGAGGGGGGTACCTGTGGTCGCTCCGCAAAAAGAAATGGACCGGAAAATGAGAAGCGGTAAAAGGGCAGATTCCGGCAGGTCCCCCAAGGCCAAATTCAGGGTTTTCGGCGAAGAGATTATTGAAAAGGAAGTCAAATCGAGCGGTAACAGCGGTCGGATCTACCTGCCCCTGGATTGGGTGGGCAAGCACGTCAAGATCATTCGTATCGATTGATGAAGGAAGAAACCTTACTGCCCATCGATCCAGAACTGCAATGTGAACGTTGGTGACTCGACGGGGTGCTCGTTTATATCCATGGAATCGTAATCGCTGCCAGGCGGACGAAGTGGACAATCTTTGTTCTACAAAAACCCGCGATTTGGCTTTTTTCATAGATACACTTTTTCCTTGACGGTTAATTACAATATAGCTACGTTGTAATCACTTTTTGTGTCAATCTCCATCCAACCGGACAAGGCCGTTTTACTATAAATGCCTGAAACCATCGCCCAATCAAAAATCATTTCAGGGATTCAGATCGTATAGAAGGGGAAAAAAATGAGGTACGCAGAGACAGGGGTGAATCTGGAAGTGGATCTAACCCGGGGAAACATTGAAAGGGTACAAACGGACCCACAGGACACGGCGCTTTATCTGGGGGGTCTGGGTACGAGCACCAAGATTATGTGGGACAGGGTTCCCCCTGAAGTCGAGCCCTTTTCTCCTGAGAACCTGCTGATATTTGCCGCCGGTCTGCTGTGCGGTACGCCTGCCACCGGATGCAATCGCACCATTGTTACCACCATATCCCCCCAGACGCAGTTGATGGCATTTTCAATGATGGGCGGATTCTGGGCACCGGAATTGAAGTATGCCGGTTATGACAAGGTGATCATTCGCGGCCAGTCCCCTGATCTGGTTTATTTGTGGATACACAATGACAAGGTGGAAATCCGCGATGCTTCTCATTTGCAGGGGAAAGGCGCCAATGAAACTGCGGAGATTATTCGCCAGGAGTTGAAGCAACCGAAAGCCCAGGTGGCGGCTATCGGCCTGGCCGGGGAAAACAGGGTCTATTATGCCTCCATCGAGCAGGGCAGATCCAGCGCCAGTCGCGGCGGAATCGGGGCTGTCATGGGCGACAAACGGTTAAAGGCCATCGTTGTTCGCGGCACCAATGACATCAATGTTGCCCGACCGGCTGAGTTCATGGAGCTTTGCTACGAAGTGCTGGAATACATAAAATGGCGGGAAGACAATCCCATTCCGGGCGTCATCCCCATCTTGGCGGTGCTCGGGTCACCGCAGGAGATGGCCATCCATGACGAGAAGTGGCACACGGAAAATTTCTCCTGGGGAAATGCCCGTCACCGCAGAAAAGGATTTTGGACCCCGGAAGTCGCAGATGCCTGGACAGATACGTTAAACAATATGCGCACGCGGCTGATCAGTTGCTATAATTGTCCGATGCAGTGCGCGGCGACCATTTCCCCACCGGGACAGCCCACCTACATGATGAAATGCTTCTCGAAACTCACCTACACCATGGCAGCCATGTCGGATTTGGATTTTGGTTTGAAAATCGCCCAGCGTGCCACAGAGTACGGCGTAGACGGATACTCAACCCCGCAGGTGATGGCCTTTGCTCTCGAACTTTATGAAAACGGCATTTTAACCGACGATGACCTGCCGGGAATGCCGTCTGAAAACGAGGAGAGATTTTACTGGCTGCTTGACCGAATTGTTCGGCGGGAAGGAATCGGAGATGTTCTGGCCAACGGTACCTATTGGGCGGCCAAACAGATCGGCAAGGGCGCAGAGGCATACGCGCACAACAACATTAAAAAACACGAGCAGCTGCCACTCAAACTCTCCATGCTCAACCCCATCTATTTTCTGATGTATTGCACCGGCGAGAAGATGAACATCACCCAGATCGAAGGGCAGTTCCCCCAGGCACCTTTTCCCAAAAGAGAGCACAGAGAGAAGTTTGTGAAGGATTGGTTCCAGGTGCCGGATGACCGATTCAAGCAGTATTTTCTGGACTGGGAACCACGCGGTGAATATTCCATGCCCTTTTACCCGACTGTCGAAATGACGTGCGACATCGTCGACTGGCAAGAGCGGATGCACTACATCGACGACGCCTTGGGCATGTGCACCGGTTTGTCATCATTTCACATCAAGCCGCCGTATCACATACACAATATTCCGAAATTCATGTCGGCCGGTTCCGGGATCGATATGGATGAAGATATATTGTCGCAAGCTGCCAAAAGGTACCGAACGCTTGTCAGGGCCGTTAACATAAGAAGAGGATTGCGGAGAGCCGATGAGAAGCCGCCGGAAGACCACTGGAAGAAACGGTTCCCCGAACTCGAAAAGGAGCTCCTGGACACCTATTACAAGTTCAAGGGATGGAATAAAGAAGGCATTCCCACCAAAGAGTGCCTGCAGGAACTGGGTTTGGATTATGTCAGCGAAGACTTTGTGAAAAGAGGAATTTTAAACGACAGCGAAGATGCTCCCACCAAGGAGACCTCTGCGGAGAAAGAGCAGGAATAAAGCGAAAGGGGTACAACCGTGACGGGTGAGAAGAAAAAGAAAATCGTAAAAACCATCAGAATCGATGTCGATAAGTGCCATGGATGCCGGGCGTGTGAGATGATCTGCTCCGCCTTTCACGCCGAACCCAAATACAGCAGCAACAATCCGGCCAGGGCGCGTATCCGTTTGATTCGCGACCCAATCAGGGATGTATATGTTCCGGTGTACGCTGGGGATTACGCCCCGGCCGAATGTGCCGGAAGAGACAAATACACGATCGACGGGAAAGAATACGACGAGTGCGCCTTCTGCCGGGCTTCCTGCCCGTCCAGGGAAGATTTCAAGGAACCCGATTCGGGCCTTCCGCTGAAATGCGACATGTGTGAAGGCGAAGACGAGCCGCTGTGCGTGAAGTGGTGCACGGTCGATGCCCTGGTGGTGGAAGAAAGGGAAGAGGAAGTCGAGGAAGAGGAAGAGCAGGAGGAGCTGGAGATCGGACTGGAGTCACTGGCAGACAAATACGGCATGCAAAAGATATTGGATGCCGTTGCCCGAATGAAAAAGAAAGACTGAAAATCCACCTAAAAAAGAGGATTGACAAGGCGTGGAGAACCTAGCCGATTATAAAGAGATCGTAGAGGTCATAAAGGAAAACGGCGGCGAAGCCTTCAAGCTGTGCTATCAATGCGGACTGTGTGATGTGGTGTGCCCGTGGAACCGGGTGAGAACCTTCAGCATGCGCAAGATCGTCCGGGAGGCTACGTTCGGTATGACCGATATCGAAAGCGACGATATCTGGCGCTGCACGACCTGCGGTATCTGCCCCAGCAAGTGCCCCCGGGACGTAAGGCAGATTGACTCCGGGGTAGCGCTGCGCCGGATTGCCACCGAATACGGGGTTTTTCCGGGTTCGGCCAGCCCAGTTCCCAGCATCAGTGCAAGCCTCACCGCCGAAGGCAATCCCTTGAGCGAAAAGCGGGAGGACCGGGCCAAGTGGGCCGAAGGATTGGCCGTCAAGCCCTTCAGCGAGGAGATGGAAGTGCTCTATTTCCCGGGCTGCTACCTCAGCTATGACCCGCGGCTGAAAAAGGTGGCTGTTGCTACGGCCAAAATCCTCAACAAGGCGGGCCTGGCCTACGGAATACTGGGCACAAAGGAGAACTGCTGCGGGGAAAGCATCCGCAAGACCGGCGATGAGGATCTGTTCAAACGCCTGGCCAAAGAAAACATCAAGACCTTTATCGACCGCGGGGTAAAAAAGGTCCTTGTTTCCTCTCCCCACTGCTATCACACCTTCAAAAACGAGTATCCCGAATTCATGGTCAACTTTGAGGTGATCCACATCTCCCAATATCTATGCGAGCTGATGGACGAAGGCAGGCTTGCGTTGAGCAAGGAGTTCGCCAAGAAAGTGACCTACCATGACCCCTGCTACCTGGGCCGGCACAACGGCATATTTGACGAGCCCCGAAAGGCGCTTGCGAAGGTGCCCGGACTTCAGCTCAGCGAGATGCCCGAGTCTCGGGAGGACAGCCTGTGCTGCGGCGGCGGCGGCGGCAGGATCTGGATGGAAACGATGAAAGGGGAACGGTTCTCCGATTTCCGATTACAGCAGGCCGAGAGCGTGGGAGCCGAGGTGCTGGCGACTTCGTGCCCGTATTGCATCACCCATTTTGAGGAAAGCAGGCTGACCCTGGAGGACAGCGAAAGCCTGGCGGTCATGGACATCACGGAGATAATTGCAGAAGTGATTTGATCTGCGCGACCCGCGAACGGTTTTACGGTTCGTGAAACTGCGGATCTACAGACTTACGGAATCTGACAAGGGGATAGAAAGTGGAAAAAGAGCGCATGCCAGAGGAACCGTTTCAGCAGTTCAGCAAACGCCTCGAGGAGAGCAACTTCGGTGACGTGATGGTTGTCGGCGGTGGGATCAGCGGGATTCAAGCCTCTTTAGATCTTGCCGATTCGGGTTTCAAGGTTTATCTGGTGGAGAAGTCACCGGCCATCGGCGGCCATATGGCCCAGCTGGACAAGACCTATCCCACCAACGACTGTAGCATGTGAATCCTGTCGCCCAAACTGGTCGAGGTCGGCCGGCATCCGAACATAGAGGTTCTTACATATACGGAAGTTGACGGTGTTCAAGGACAGGCGGGAGACTTCAAGGTCACGTTGACCCAAAAACCCCGGTACGTCATCGAGGACAACTGCACCGGCTGTGGCACCTGTGTCGAGTACTGCCCGGTGGAGGTCCCCGATCCTTACAACCAGGACCTCTCTGCGAACAAAGCCATCCATATCTACTTCTCGCAAGCCGTTCCCCTGGTCACCTACATAGAAGAAAGCTGCATTTACCTTAAAGAGAAGAAGTGCCGCATCTGCGAGGGCGTCTGCAAAAATGAAGCCATCGATTTTCGCCAGGAACCGGAGAAGGTCGATATAAAGGTCGGTGCGATTCTGCTGTCTGCGGGATATGAACCCTACGACCCGAAGCGCAAAGGCGACTACGGCTACGGAAAGTTTGAAAATGTTGTCACCAGCCTCGATTTCGAGAGACTGCTGAGCGCCACCGGGCCGCACGAAGGGGAGATACTGCGCCCTTCCGACAAGCAGCACCCCCATAAAATCGCCTGGATCCAGTGCGTCGGTTCCAGGCGGGTTACCCCCGGGGATAACAGCTACTGTTCGGCCGTTTGCTGCACCTATACCCAGAAGCAGGTGATTCTGACCAAAGACCATGATGCCGAGGCGCAGTGCACGATATTTCACAACGACATCCGCTCCTACGGCAAGGATTTCGAACTTTTCTACCAGCGGGCGGAAAACCTTCCCGGTGTCCGGTTTATCAGAAGCTATGTGTCCATCGGAAAAGAGATCCCGGAAAGCAAAAATGTCACCATCCGGTACGCCACCAACGATGACGGGGTAAAGGAAGAGGAGTTCGATCTGGTGGTACTGTCCGTCGGGTTGACCCCCCCGGCGGAAGCGGACAAGCTGGCGGATCTGTACGGTATCGAGCTCAATGCCCACGGATTCTGCAAAACCAATTCCGCCAATCCCATAGAGACCTCCCGCCCGGGAATTTTTGTCAGCGGCGCCTTCCAGGGCCCTCTGGATATCCCCGAGTCGGTTTTCACTGCCAGCGGCGCCGGCGCCCAGTGCGGTGAATTCCTCGACTACCGGCGCGGAAAGCTTTCCAGGGAAAGAACCTATCCGGCGGAAAAAGATGTCTCCGAAGAAGAGGTCCGCGTCGGGGTTTTTGTCTGTCATTGCGGCGCAAACATCGGAAGGGTGGTCGATGTTCCTTCGGTGGTCGAGTATTGCCAGGGCCTGGACAACGTTGTGTACGCCACCGAACAGCTGTTTTCGTGTGCAACCGATTCCGCCGAATCCATCACCGAGACGATACGGGAAAAGGGGCTCAATCGCGTGGTTGTAGCCGCCTGTTCTCCGCGGACCCTCGAACCGCTTTTCAGGGACACGCTTCGGGAAGCGGGAATCAACCAGTATTTCTTCGACATGGCCAACATTCGGGAACACTGCAGCTGGGTCCACGCGAAGGAAAAGGAAAATGCCACCGATAAGGCCAAGGACATCACCCGGATGTCGATAGCGCGCGCCTGCCACCTGGAGCCGCTGCAGGAAATCGATCTGCCGGTCAACAAAGCCGCACTGGTGGTCGGCGGCGGTATCGCCGGCATGACCTGCGCGCTCTCCATCGCCAAGCAGGGCCACGAGGTCTACCTGCTGGAAAAAAATTCGGACCTGGGAGGCGTGGCCAGAAGAATCCATTTCACGCTCGACGGAATGGACGTTCAGGCCTACCTGCGCGAGCTCGAGCGCAAGGTCTATCAGAACCAACTGATCCATGTATATACGGATGCCGCCATCACGGAAGCTACCGGTTATGTCGGCAATTTCGTAACCGCGGTGACCTCTGAAAGGGGCCGCACGCGCATAAAACATGGTGCCACCGTCATCGCGGTGGGCGCCGATGAATACAAACCCACCGAGTACCTGTATGGCGATGACGACCGGATCCTGACCAACATCGAGTTGGGAGAGAAAATCGCGGAAAAAGAGGAGAAAATCATCAACGCCCGGGCGGTCGTGATGATTCAGTGCGTGGGCTGCCGAAACGAAGACAGAAATTACTGCAGCCGGGTATGTTGCAGTCATTCGATCAAAAACGCCCTGAAACTCAAGGAACTGAACCCGGAAATGGATATCTACATCCTGTTTCGGGATATGCGAACCTACGGGTTTATAGAGGATTATTACCGCAAAGCATCTGACAACGATGTAAAGTTCATTCAATACCAGCCCGCTGATAAACCGGGTGTGGAAGCGGCCACGGCTGAGGGACGGCCTGTTCTGCGGATTTCCGCAACCGATCCCATTTTGGGGCGCAAGCTTGCCATCGATGCCGATTATCTGGTTCTGGCGGCCGCCGTTGTTCCGTCGGCCGGCAACAAAGAGATTTCACAGTTTTTCAAGGTTCCGCTGGGTGCGGATGAATTTTTCAAGGAAGCCCACGTCAAACTCAGGCCGGTTGACTTTGCCGCGGACGGCGTTTTTCTGTGCGGAACCGCTCACTATCCCAAGCACATCCCCGAGGCGATCAACCAGGCATACGGAGCGGCCAGCCGGGCGCTGACCCTTTTGTCCCATGATATCGTCACCGTCTCCGGCTCGGTCTGCGAGGTGACCGAGAACGATTGCGTGTCGTGCGGTGCTTGCATCACGGCCTGCAGCTATGGTGCCATCGATTTCCGCGAGACACCGATGGGAAGAAAGGCCTGGGTCAACCCGGTCCTGTGCAAAGGCGATGGACTCTGCTGTGCAAAGTGCCCTACAAACGCGATCTTTCTGAAGCACTTTACCGACGAAGAGCTGTTGAGCCAGATTGACACGGCGTTCGCCTGACAGGAGCCCGCAGGAGCAATGAGTCCGACGGCTGGTGATCGGCCGAGGGGGTGCGAATGAAAAATCCGGTGTTACCGACAAAGGAGTTGAGAACGAATGAGTGCTCGATTTAAGCCGAAAGTCCTGGGCTTTGTTTGCCACTGGTGAGGATACGGCGCTGCTGACATGGCTGGAGTTTCCAGACTTCAATACGCAACCGATATCAGGCTGATTCGCGTGATGTGTTCGGGCAGGGTCGACCTGGAATTCGTGCTCAGGGCCTTTACAAACAAGATCGACGGGGTCTTTATCGGGGGATGCCGTCTCAACGAATGCAACTACATCACCCACGGGAATTACGACGCCTTGGGCAACGTGCTTCTGTCCAAAAAAATAATGGCGCACATCGGGCTGAACCCGGAAAGGCTGACGATCGAGTTTTTGTCGTCCGGCGAGGGGATCTTGCTTGCCGAAAAGATCAACGCCTTTTGCGCGAAGGTGGACGAAATCGGGCCGCTCGGCAAAAGCGAAGGAATCGACGCAAAAGGGTTGAAGGTCAATCTCGAGGCCGCCACAAATCTGATTCCCTATCTCAAGCTGGTGGAGAGGGAGCGGCTGCGGATCCCATCCAAATCGGAAAAGGCGTACAGGGATTTTTACGCCAGCAAAGAGGCCGGCCGGTTAATCGGGGAATTGGTCATCGACAAGCTGGCCATCAGCCAGATCATGCTGCTGCTGCGTGAAAAACCCCTTTCGACCGGAGAGATTTCAGAGATTCTGGGCCTGAACCCGTCGGAAGTGTCGAAACATATGAAAATTTCATCCTTACACGGACTGGTCCGGTTCGATGAAAGCCAAAAGCGGTTTGCGCTGGCATGAAGGCGAGAGAATCGGCAGCGAATGCGAGAATAAAGAGGATCGGGACAGCGGATATGGATAACGACAGGGTCGATCGGATTATTGAAAAGCACCGGAGCGAAGCCAGCTCACTGATTCAGGTGTTGCTGGAGATCCAGAGCGAAAATCATTGGCTTCCCAAAAAGGCTTTAGAGAGGGTCAGCGACAAACTGCAGGTTCCCCTCACCCGGATTCAGCACATCGCGACCTTTTACAAGGCCTTCAGCCTGGTTCCGAAAGGGCGCCATGAAATTCACCTGTGCATGGGTACGGCCTGCCACGTTCGCGGCGCAACCCGCATCCTGGACACGGTCCAGGACCTTACCGGCATCAAGCCGGGAGAAACGGACCTCGATTTGAAATTCAGTTTGGAAACAGTGAACTGCCTTGGATGCTGTGCTTTGGGTCCGGTGATGGAAATCGATGGGAAGACGCACGGCAAGATGGCCCCGGGCGAAACCGCCGATGTGTTAAAAGACTACGAGTAGGATAAAACGATGCCGCGAATAGGTTCACCAGCTGATCTGGAAAAATTCAGAAAAGACCTCCTGTCGAAAAGAGAACCGGACAAACCCTGTATCACCCTTTGTTCCGGTTCTGCCTGCCATGCCACCGGCAGTCGAAAAGTTGCTGCCCGTATCGAAGAGGAGATCAACAAACAGGGCCTGCAGGACAAGGTGGACATCCGCAAGACCGGCTGCCATGGGTTTTGTGAAAGGGGGCCGATCATCGTCATCCACCCGGAGAAAATCGCCTATTTCCAGATAGCACCGGAAGATGTTCCGGAAATCGTCTCCGAGACGATCGTGCAGAAAAAGGTCATCGAACGGCTGCTCTACACCGACCCGGATACCAACAAAAAGATCATTCACGAGTCGGATATCCCCTTCTACAAGCACCAGGAGCGCCTGGTGTTCGGCTTCAACGGCAGCATTGACCCCAAGAGCATCGACGACTATCTGGCCATCGGCGGATATTCTGCTCTGGCCAAAGCGCTTTCAGGGATGTCCCCGGAGCAGGTATTGGAAGAGGTAAAAAAATCCAACCTGCGAGGCAGGGGCGGTGGCGGCTTTCCCGCAGGAAGAAAATGGGAAGGATCCCGCGATGCCCCGGACGAAATAAAATACGTGATCGTCAATGCAGACGAAGGTGACCCCGGCGCATACATGGACAGGAGCCTGCTGGAGGGCAACCCCCACTCCATCCTCGAGGGGCTGACCATCGGCGCATATGCCATCGGCTCACACGAGGGTTATATCTACGTCCGGCAGGAATACCCCTTGGCCGTCGAAAATATCATTCTGGCCATCAAAATGGCGGAGGAGTATGGTTTTCTCGGGAAAAACATCCTCGGTTCCGGCTTTGATTTCACCGTGAAAGTGCACCGAGGGGCCGGTGCGTTTGTCTGTGGCGAATCGACAGCCCTGATGACGGCCCTGGAAGGCCGGGTTGGAGAACCCAGGCCAAAGTATATCCGCTCCAACATCAAGGGCCTTTGGGGCAGACCCAGTGTTTTGAACAATGTCGAGACGTGGGCGAATGTTCCGCTAATTGTCAACAGAGGCGCTGATTGGTTTACGCAATATGGAACGGAGGGCAGCAAGGGTACGAAGATTTTCTCCCTGGTCGGCAAGATAACCAATACCGGTCTTGTCGAAGTGCCAATGGGCATGAGCCTGAAAGATATCATCTACAAGATAGGCGGTGGAATCCCCGGGGGCAAGAGGTTCAAAGCGGTTCAAACCGGGGGGCCGTCTGGAGGCTGCATCCCTGATGAACTGCTGGATCTGGAAGTCGGTTTTGATGAACTCACCAAGGCCGGCTCTATGATGGGCTCCGGTGGGATGATCGTGATGGATGAAGATACCTGCATGGTCGATGTCGCCAGGTACTTTATTGACTTCCTCACGGATGAATCCTGCGGCAAATGTGTGCCCTGCCGCGAAGGTCTGGGGCAGATGCTTACGATTCTCACCAATATCACCGCAGGAAAAGGCAAAGAGGGCGACATCGAGCTGTTGGAGGAGCTGGCCGAGGTGGCCAAGGAGGCCTCACTTTGTGCATTAGGCACCAGCGCCCCCAATCCGTTTCTCAGCACGGTGCGCTACTTCAGACAGGAGTATGAGGCGCACATCAGGGAGAAAAAGTGTCCGGCCCTGTCCTGCAAGGAGCTGATATCGTATTATATCGATCCAAACAAGTGCCAGGCCTGTATGATATGCAAGCGGAAGTGCCCGGTCGATGCGGTTGACGGCGCAAAAAAGACGATCCACTTGATCGAGCAGGAGAAATGCACGAAATGCGGCACTTGCTTTGAAGTCTGCCCCTCTAAATTTGGTGCGGTGAAAAAGATATCCGGCGAACCTGTTCCGTCTCCGATTCCCGAAGAAGAACGAATCATAACCAGAAAGAGCAAAGCGAAATGAGCAAGGTTCTTTTACAGATCGATGGAAAAGATGTCGAAGCGAGCGAAGGGATGACCATTCTGGAGGCAGCCCGAAGTGCAGGGATATCGATCCCCACCCTGTGCCACCACGACAAACTGGAACCTTTCGGAGGTTGCCGGCTCTGCATCGTGGAAGTAGAGATTCGCGGCTGGACAAAGCGTGTCGTTTCCTGCGTTTACACGGTAGAGGAAAACCTGGTGGTCAGAACCAGATCCGAGAAGATCGACAAGCTTCGCAAAATGATCCTGGAACTTCTGCTGGCGCACGCCCCCGATTCCCCAGAATTGCAAAACCTGGCCCGGGAGTATGGAGCTGACAGGGACCGTTTTGAAAAACATGCTTCGTTTTGCATTCATTGCGGCTTGTGTGTCAGATACTGCGCCGAGGTGAAAAAAAAGGATGCCGTTGGATTTGTCGACAGAGGCGTTCGCAAGGAGATCAGTTTCATCCCGGAGATAGCCGCCAAGGAATGCTGGGACTGCAAAGAGTGTTTTCCGCTCTGCCCCACAGAAGCACTACAAGCAGCTTACGTGTTAACCAAATCGCTGGTTTCTTTCCCGCCTTCGCCTGAGCCTGCAGCTGAGAAATAAAGCCGGATGCAAGAGCGCTAAACCGGATCGGTCCTGCCTTCGAAGATAAAGAAAACAGTAAACAAGGAAGGATTCGAACAATGAAGATAAATCCGGATTTTGCTTCTCCCTGCGGTCTGTATTGCGGAGTCTGTGCCGTTTATATTGCTGATCGCGACAACAACCAGAAATTCAAGGAAGCGCTGGTGGGCCTCTACAAGGGAGGTATTTCCGGCAAGGGCGCTCTTCCGAATTGTGAAAATCTCACAGCAGAGGATATTCGCTGTAAAGGCTGCCTGTCGGATGAACCGTTCATGCACTGCCGGCAGTGCGAGATCCGAGCCTGCACAAAACAAAAAGGTTACAGCGGCTGTCATCAATGCGATGAATTTCCCTGCGAGCACATCGACAACTTCCCGATGGCTGTCGGTAAAAAAGTTATTTTACGTGCGATTCCGTACCGGCGAAAAGTAGGTACCGAAAAATGGATTCGAGACGAGGAAGCCCGATACGTTTGCCCGCAGTGCGGCAATAAAGTATTCCGGGGCGCAGTGAAATGCAATCAGTGCAAAGAGAAGCTGGATCTGGATTAATATGTTTTAGGGGGTAAACAGACACCTCCATCTCTCAACCCCCGCGCTTCAAGGAATCACAAGAAATGAGTGCAAACACCCATACAGGATCCTATCAGGTGCTGCGGTGTAAAACAGGGGTCTGCGCACCCGGCCATCTTGATTTAATCGGAGAGGAACCCTTGTTGATTCGCATCGACGAGAAGCCCTATTCAGTAGTGATGAGAACCCCCGGGGAAGAAATGTTCCACGCAGCCGGATTCTGTCTCGGGGAGGGGCTTGTGAATTCTCCCGATGACTTCCTTACGGTGGGATATTGTAAAGATCTCGACCCGAATGTTATCGACATCCGGCTCAGGCCCGAAAGACGCGAACAGATACCCGACCTGCTTGAAAGAAGAGGATTTGTCAGCCAAACCAGCTGCGGCATTTGCGGCAAAGAGATGATCAAGGACCTCTATCAGATACTTACCCCTGCAAAAAATGGTTTTCAGGTGGAAATCGAGCGCATACTCGACTGCGTCGACAAACTTGCCGAAAACCAGAAATACTATCCGAAAACCCGGGGATCCCATGCTGCAATGCTGTTTGACGGTCGGCTGGAGATGATCTCGTTTGCAGAAGACGTGGGCCGCCACAACGCGCTCGACAAGGCAATCGGGAAAGTCTTCCTCAACGGTAAGCTGGCCGAGGCCGTCCTGCTGGTTTTATCGTCAAGAATCAGTTATGAACTGGTTCAAAAGGCCGCCAGGGCCAATCTATCGGTGATCATCAGCAAGTCCAGACCGACAGCCCTGGCCGCCGCGATGGGCCGGGCCCTTAATATGACACTGGCGTGCACGGGTAAAGAAACCGAATTGATAATCGTGAGCGGCGTGATGATTTGAAATCGGGACTTATGGCAGTAACACGGCGGGATCAGTGCAACTGCACATTCACGGAAAAGACGGTATAAATAGATCCAACGATCGATACTCCTGCAAGTTGGAACTCACCCTTGGCCGACATCGCCTCGATTTCCTGGCGCGCTGTCTTCCTCGCGCCTTTCCTCCGGCAACCTGATCAGAGGCGAATGCACGGATAGTCACTCTTTATTCAACATTTTTCTTATATCGGCGATATGCCGAGCAGGATATACTTTGGTGGGACACACCCGGCTGCAAGCCAGCGCACGTCGGCACCAGCGTTCGCCGCGCTTCCCGCCCGCCAGTGTCAACAGCTCGTTCCTCGATGCAGGTGATTTTAGAATCTCACGGTGCATGGCCGCCAGGGCGGCAGGCCCGACAAACTTCTGACCGGCCTGCGAGACTGGGCAGGCGGACATGCAGCTACCGCACTCGATGCAGTTTTCAAACCGACGGTAGTTTGCGGTGTTTGAAAGCGGCGTTTTCTTGCCGGAGTCCTCTGCAGG
>WOR8_10007163_pt1 | contig 18109 bp, 17 predicted proteins | sample DeeMarSeWOR38_10_FD_19890 | JGI IMG/M metagenome (IMG submission 19890)
ATTTTACCTCTTCATTTTTTGTATATTTTCTTTTTATTGAGAAGGGTTCAAATTTTTTCCCTCCTCCTTCATAAAACCTATTGAAAAACTCTACATATTGAAGTCGCAAGGAATGAACCCCTGCACCAAGAGTTTGTAAACCAAGATTTACTGTGTGAGCAATAATAAGAATTATTGGAGTAAAAATAATCCCAACTAATGGAATCATATCCGGAATTATCTCTGCTACAATGTTAAAAGCAAGTGCCATACCAGTTGTTGCAAGACCCAAAGCAAGTAACCTTGCATAGGAAAGCCAATCTCCGATATAGCCTGTAATATCAAATAATCCAAGAGGACCTGCATCTATTAATCGTAGAATTAGACCGATAACAACTAAAATAAGTGACAGGTAGAATTCCAAATTTCCAAGGTCCCAAAGATGCATTAGATAAGAACCAATGAGCATACCTCCACCAACTTGTAGTGGGACCCAAGAGAGATGTTTTGTAATCAATTCCTTAAAATTTTTATGTTTATATGTTTGATAAATTGCAAGTATGATTCCAACATTTAGGTGAATCAAGCCAAAAAGAAGTGCTATTGTTAATATTATTAATGGATTGCGAAGAGAATTTACTGGAAATTCAACACCAAATAATGTCAAATTATATAATTGTTGATCTGGATTTTGAAAAATAAATCTCTGTATAAGATCTCCGAAAAAACTATTGGTTAAAACACCTACCACAATAGTAGTAATAGCAAGCCATATACCCATAAATGACCAATTTTTTATTGTTTCACTATATTTCGAAAACTTGATATATCCAAAAATTGAAAGAATTAATAGACACAGACCATATCCAGCATCTCCAAGCATTATGCCAAAAAATAATACAAAGAAAATACCCATGAATACCATTGGATCTATTTCATTATATTTGGGAGTTGCAAATAAATCAAGAAAAGTTCTGAAAGCTTTTGCCCATCCAGGTGTATCTAAATAAACAGGCGGATAATCAGGATTGGTAGATGGTGTTTTAAAACTAATTGAGACATGATCTTTTGAAACATCAACAATAGATTCCTGTAAGCTGTCAACATTTTTTTCTAAAACCCAACCTTTGATTATATATGTTGAATTTGTTTTTGCGAAATTCTTTTGAACTTCCTTTTTTACTTTTTCTATTTGAATTTCCTCTCTTAATGCAAATAAATCATCAAGTTGTTCTTTTGCATAAACGCGTAATTCAGAAATTATTTTTTTCTTTGCTTTTTCAATTTCTTTTTTATCTTTTTGTAATTTTGTTAGTAATTCTTTGGGTGAACCAGTTGAGACGTTAAAGGAAAACTCAGTTATATTTTCTCTACATAATTTTTCAATATTATCTTTTTCAGATATATGGGAAGCAATTAAAACAGCCCATTCAGCCTTTTTTTTGTTTCCAAATTGCTTTGAAAGAATCATTGATTTTTCTATTTTTTGAATTTCTTTTGATAATTTATCAATATCAGAAGTTAGTCCTGTCTTGATAATAATATAATCTGATTGACCAATATCTGAGACATCAAATTCAAAATCTTTAACGTAATTTAATTGTTTAATATCATTTTTTATTAACTCAATTTCTTCATTAAGCTCATTTAATTTTTCATCACGTTCTAAAATTTTTCTTTCAATTTCACTTAAAATACCTTCAGCATATGAATATATTTCATCAATATTTCGATCTTCAACCAATTTTATTTCAGGTAATTCAGGATTAAACATTGATTTTAATCCACTTTTTTTTGGTATAATCTTTTTTAATATTCCAATTAATCTTGACAATCGTAATACATATGTTGCGCATGACTCGGCTTCAGGATGTGTTGATGCAATCTCTGTAGTTTTTAATAACTCTTGATCTTCTTTTGAAATATCAATAATTTCCATCATTCCATTTTCATGGAGATTTTTTATCACTTTTTCTATATAGTTTTGATGTACAATTAATGTGGTTTTTTTCATTGGTGCTGGAAATAATATAGTTGAATCCCCCTACTCTATACTCTTGATAATTGCATCAATAGCTTTTGAAATATTTTTATTAGCAAGTTCTGTAATTCTTGAAATTTCTTTTTTGCTCTCTGATTTAATTTTTTCAATTTCTTTTTTTGCTAGTTTTTCTGCTTTTTCTATTAGTCCTTTTGATTCTGATTGAGCCTTTTTTATTATTTTTTCTGATTCTTTTTCAATATTCTTTTTTGCTATTTCAATAAGTCTCTCAGCTTCTTTTTTTGCTGTCTCTATTGCCTTTATTGCCATCTTTTCAGCATTTTTTATATCAATAATTGATTTAGAAGACATTTGTTACCCGTATAAATAACGTATTTATAAATTTTAATACTAAAATAAGAATTTTAAAATAAATTATTATATTTTTTTTTAATAAATTCATATTGTAGAAACATGTGTAAACTAATAAAAAATTTTATTTCTAATATTGTTCCTATTTTAACTCTTAAAAAGATATATCCTGGATTTTTGGTTAGTTAAGAAAAGAATATATTAAAGCCTAATAGGGTGAAGCCGTTCTTTGTGTAATTCTCTCCACCTGCTGTTATTGTAATTGTTGTGAAATAAATTGGCATAGGTTGACAATCCCAGAAAATAACTGCTGAGCTGTGTGCATTTACTGGAAAAGGATTTATTATACTTTTAGCACCAAGATCAAAAAATTGCATAGTAAAATTAACATATGCAACAACTGGGGTATCTCTATTGTTTGTTACTTTGACAAAAAATGCCATAAATCCCCATACTTTAAATTCAATATCACCATTATTTACAGGTTTCTCTTTGTAATAAGTTATCTCCATACCAAGAGAATTTGGCAATATTGCAAGAAATGCAATACTTATTACAATTAATGCTATAATTTTATTTAGGATTTTACATTTCATTTGTTTTTCCTCCCGAATAATCGTTAGTATTATATAATGTATATTATAATATTTAAATTCTGCTATTTCGTCTTCATTATTTTTCTAATAATAAAAATTTTTTGACCAATTTTATAATATGATAGTTACTAGATAAAAATAATATATTTATATAAAAATTTAATTTATAGATTACATTCCCCAGAATTTATCAGTCTTTCTTTTTATTTCAAAAATTTTATTTAAAACATCTTTTTCGTCTAAATTTAAAACATCCATCTGCTTGAGTTTTTTTGCATCACTTGCTGGAAGATCTGTGTAGAGAATATCTTCCCCTTTGATTTGTCTGCCAACAGTCACACCTTCTATTGATATTGCCACTTCTTGACCTTGTAATGCTTCATCAATAGGTCTATTTTCAGATTGAATACCTTTAATTGATCCAACTACTCTTCCATCTTCCTTCATTAATCTTAATCCAACTTTAATTCTTCCAGATAGAATCCTGACACCAATAACTGCTGGATGACTAACTCTAAAAACATACTCTGGTAAAAATTTAATCATGCCCGGGTGTATATAATCTTGCCTTCGGTCTCTTTCAAGCTCTGCTTTTTTCTTTTCGATCCATTCGTCATAATTTTCCATGATGGTATAAATTACATCTTCATCAAAAATTGTAAGATCAGTATTTGCTAATTCTTCTTTTGCTTCAGGAAGAATTTTTACATTGAATGCAAAAATTAATTTATTTAGAGGATCAAGCGTTGCAGAGGCTTCGACAATATCTCTTTTAGAGACATTGCCAATTTCAGCTTTTCTAATTTTTATACTTTTTTCTCTTGATTCTTTTATTAATGCTTCAAGAGAACCAATGGTATCGGCTTTAATTATTATACCTTGATCATCCAGTTCGAAATCTATCTTTGTTTGACTTTTTATCTCATTAATTACATCTTCAATATTTCCTTTAGCTACTCGAATTGGAGCACCTGGAATTACATTATCAAGGTTTGGTGATGAAATCTTAATACCACATGCTGCATGAACCTCTGACACACTATCAAAACGTTCCCTTGGGTCTCTAATTTCATCAAGTGGTTTAGGTTTAAGAAGAGCCTTTATTCTTGTTATAACAGGCTCATCAATTGTACCAATTACAATTCTATCATCCAATTTAATTGTTCCATTATAAATTATTGCATCAATAGTTTTTCCAAGTCCTACTTCCTCTTTTACTTCTAAAACATTACCTTTTCCTGGGCCGCTTTCTAATTGTAGTTTATCTTCTAAAAATCGCTGAGCAAGACCAACAAGAATCATTAGTAGTTCAGGAATTCCTTCTCCTGTTTTAGCAGAGATTGGAATAATTCCAATTGTTTTTCTAAAATCAGAAATATTGAAATATAAGTCAGAATTTAATTTTTGTTCAGAAATGGCACCTATCATTTCATAAGTTTTTTCTTCAAAGAGGGCTTTTACATGCTGACGTTGTTTTTCAATACGGGCTTTTGCAATGTTATTGACTTTTTGCCAACCTGAAATTGCATCTATTTTATTTGCAGCGATTATAAAAGGGGTCTTATATTGCTTTAAAATCCTAATTGATTCATACGTTTGAGGTTTAAAACCCTCATTAATATCAACTATAAGGACTGCTAAATCTGCAAGTGAACCTCCCCGGGCTCTTAGTGTTGTAAATGCATGGTGGCCAGGTGTATCAATAAAAAGTAAACCAGGTAATGTGAATTTTTTTCCTTTAAGAAGATCTCCACATACGTTATAAATTGCATCAATTGGAACTTCTGTTGCTCCAATATGTTGTGTTATTGCACCAGATTCTCTTGCTACAACAGTTGTTCCTCTTATAAAATCAAGTAATGAAGTTTTTCCATGGTCGACATGACCAAGAACACTGACTATCGGCTGTCTAATATACTTTGAACTTCCAGACATATCTCTCGCCTGGCGATGTTAATGTTATACCCTTTTTAACTTTTATGAAACCATATAAATTATTTCTAGTTAAATTTATATATATTATTTTCTCGTTTACAATACACTCGATACCCTAATTTACTCTTCTTCTCTGCATATTCAGAATTACTTGTTAGAATTAAACCTGCATTACTGATAATTGTATATATCCAAACAATCATATTTAGTCCTCTTAAATATAATTGTAAAATCATCTATTTATATACAAAATCAAGGTAATTGAAACTATTAATTGGCTTTATCACAAAATGAAAGATTTATTCATTTAATATTATTAATTTTCAAAAGGGTTTTAGGAAACTTTAAATAAGTTAATATACATATAATAAATTAACAATAGTTAATAGGGGGTAAAAAGTTGCGGAAAATTTTACCACTTATAGTGGTAGGAATCATGGTCCTTAGCGGCCTTGGAGCTGTTGCTAGTACTAGTGATGATCAAACTGAATTGAAAATAACGTCAGTTAGTTTTTTAGAGCCAAAGATTGAAATTGAAAAGGATTTTACTACCATTCATATTAATGAAGCAAATTCATATATTATGAAACAAGGTAAACCAATGCTTCCAAGTTATGCACAAACCTATACATTTCCACTTGGAACAAAAATAAAAAGTGTTGTTGCAACCCCAAAAAATATTCAAACAATACCACTTTCAAAAGAGATTAAACCAACTCCACAAGCAGTAATAGTTGGTCAAACAATTAGTTCAGAAAAAATCGTTAATTATGGTAATGAACCATACCCTGAAAATTGGTTTCAATATGATGTTGGTTGTGGACTTATAGATGGAGAATTAAGTATAATTTTGGAAACAGAAATCTGTCCAGTTAAATATTATCCAGCAAAAAACTCAATTGATTGGGCAAATGAAGTAGAAATAACAATTCAATATGAAAAAACACCAATACCCATAAAACAATCTTCAAATGAACAGTATGAATTGGTAATTATTGCACCTGATGAATTTAGTGATGAACTTGCTCCTCTTGTATCACATAAAATTGGAAGAGGAATTACAACTAAATTTTCTGGTTTAAGTGAAGTCTATTCAACTACTGGAAGAGATTATCCTGAGAAAATAAAATATTATATTAAAGACGCAATAGAAACTTGGGATACAACCAATATACTTCTTGTAGGTTCATGGCATGATTATGATTCAACATATCAGAAAATACCTGTAAGACCAACTCACATTGAATCTACAGACCCTCCAGATGATGAAGTATTTATCAGCGATCTATATTATGCTGATATATATGATGGTGAGTTAAACTTTTGTAGTTGGGATTCAAATGATAATGACGTATTTGGTGAAATGCTTAACAGTAACAATATTGATAATGTAGATCTTCATCCAGATGTTTATTATGGTAGAATTCCTTCAAGAAACGGTGGAGAAGTAACAACAATTGTAAATAAAATAATGACTTATGAAAATAATGAAGCATATACACAAGATTGGTTCACAAACCTTGTAGTAGTTGGTGGAGATACTTCTCCTGATTATGACACTCTTGAAGGTGAATATGTAAACCAAAAAGTAATTGACATGATGGATGGATTTTCAAGTCAAAAAATATGGGCATCCAATGGTAAATTAACTGGTTGGGTTCCAACTGGAGTTCAAAGTGTTAAAGATGCAATTAATCCAGGATGCGGTTTTGTTGACTTTTCTGGTCATGGAAATACTAATGTTTGGGCTACTCATCCGGAAGGAAGTCATGATTGGATACCAACTCCATCAGGATATCTAGTTAATGATCACATTGAATCACTTACAAATGGAAATAAATTACCAATTATTGCTGTTGAAGCCTGCTCTACTGCTAAATTCAACAAAGATGATCGGACATTCAACTATGCATTTCTAAGAAATCCAAATGGTGGAGGAATTGGAGCATTTGGAGCAACTGGACTAGGTTGGGGATATGTGGGAACCGGTATAGTATCAGGTTTAATTGGAAAAATGGGTTTAGATACATTCCGAGCATATAGATATGATGGAGCAATAACCCTTGGTGAAATGTGGCTAGAAGCTCTAGAAAGATACATAAAATCAGGTATGGATGCTTTAGACTTTAAAACTGTTGAAGAATGGCAAATATTTGGAGATCCAACCTTACAAATAGCTGAAGAATCAAATGCACCTTTAAAACCGTCTACACCAAATGGTCCGTCATCTGGAAAAATCGGAAATTCCTATACTTATACGAGTTCTACGACAGATCCCGATGGAGATAAGATCTCTTATAAATGGGATTGGGGTGACGGTACGTTCAGTGATTGGTCAAATCCAATAGATAGTGGATCAATGACAAGTGCATCAAAATCTTGGACAACTGAAGGAGAATTTGAAATAAGGGTTGCTGCTAAAGATACACATGGGAAAGTCAGTGATTGGTCAAATCCATTAATTGTTACAATGCCAAGAACAAAAGCAATAAACAATCCAATACTAGACTTTCTACAGAGCCATCCGAATCTATTTCCAATATTGCAATTCATATTGCAGCAATTAGGACTATACTAGTCCTCCTCATTTTCTTTTTTTTATTTTATTCTAACTTTTTTAATATGTTATGTTATTCTAACTTTTTTAATATGTTATGCAATGTTTAAAAATTTAATAATACGTTCTATTAATAATTTTTAAAAAGTTTTATAAATAAAAAATCTTTGACTTTAGATTATGCAAGAACGAACAAAAGCCCAAATAACAGTAGGTATACTTGCATATTTTGCCAGTGTTTGGATTCTATTTGAACAAGTAAAAAGCTATACAGTAATCTTTTCTGCTATTGGAATAATTGTTATTTTATTTATTGTATTGTTAATACTTTCATATGTAATAATTGGAATTCTTGATTGGGTCCATATCTTTGATTTAAAAACAAATGCAGTTCTTACTTTGATAATATTAACAGCATTTATGATAAATCTGAATATTTATCTTTTAATTACCTAACATCTAAATCTTACTTATTATTAATTTTTTTAATAAGATTTTTAAAATTCTCCTCAGTTTCTCGCAGAGCATTTTCAGTTAATTTTTTATGGGTATTATTCTTAATAATTATTGTTGCACCATGTTTACCGTCTTCAAACGTTGTGGGAAGGATACTAAATTTTAAAAAATAGGACTTTTTATCCATCTGAAAATTAATTTCTTGTATTGATTTTTTTCCCTCAAGAGCCTCTTGAATTCCAACAATAATTTCTGTATGATCCTTAAAAATTTTTAGAATCGTATCTTGTATTGCTTGTCCTATTAAATCCTCACGCGACAATTTCAAGAAATCTAAAAAAGAGTCATTAACCATTGTAGTTTTTAATTTATAATCAAATACTAAAATGTAATCTGAAGTATAATTTAGTAGGTCAAGAATTGGGACTCGACGTGATGGAAAAAAAACTTTTGCAGGTCCAAAGGTTATCATTTCAACATGTCCTGATATGCGCATTATATCAAGATATTTTGCTACAGAGTTTCTATTAATTTTTATTTTTCTTGATATGTCTGTTACAGTCATACCCTTTGGATTTTCACTTAAAATTTTTTTTATTAACGTTATCTCTTGTTGGTAAACATCCATTTATTCACGAATATTTTATTTACTATTTATGCATTTCTTTTTTGATTAGCATTAATGCCATGCAAATAGCGATATATTTATATACTTCTTTTAATATACTGGCATTGCAAGGCATATATGCCATGCAAAAAGGTGAGGAGAAATGAAAACCATCATCTTAAAATCATCAACGGTTTTACCTTCTGAAATACTCTGGGAAGATCATAAAATAAACCATAGCGTTGATGATAAATATGGGGGAGTTTTAACGTGCCGATTAAGTTCAAATCTGCATCCCATACCAATTTTTTATCATTACTTATCGGCACTTACTTTTCATAAACCTTTTAGTAACCATTCCTCCTCTTTTTCCTCCTAACTCTTCAAACATATATCCTCACCAAATTCCCATCTCTCCAAAAAACTAATACGAATTTTTAAATATATATAAATGCTTTTTAAATTTAGATAATCTTATAAAATTATGATATATATTAATATGAAGAGGGTGAAAAGTTTATGAAAAATAAAACTCTGAAAATAATTATAATTTTAAATGTTATTTTATTTTTAAGCAGCCCGATTATTTCTTCAATCTCTAGTATAAAAATATCAAAAAATGATTCTACAGAGTTAATTGAAAATATTAGTGAAACAAATCATATTGATCCAAAAATAGTATCTGCAATACAGATGGTAACTGAGTCTTTACTCAAAGAATATATGTCAGTTTTAACAGTTGAAATTGGTCCAAGAGTAACTGGAACTTATGGATGTGAAGAAGCAGCTAAATATATATTTAAACAGTTTGAAAATATGGATTTAGAGACTAGATATCATAATTGGCAAGGTTTAAATTATCGTAAACCTCCTAAATATTATAAAAGTCAAAATATTGAAGGAACATTAAAAGGAATTGATAAATCAAATGATGAAATTTTAGTCTTTAACGCCCATTATGATACCATTAAAGACTCCCCTGGAGCAATTGATGACGGCTCTGGAACAGTTGCTGTTATGGCTGCTGCATATGTACTAAGCCAATTTGATTTTAATCGAACAATTAAATTTGTAGCATTTTCTGGTGAAGAAGTAGGTATTATTGGCAGTAGAACTTACGTAAGAGATTTATATAAAAAGGATACAAATATTTTAGTAGAATTTAATGCAGATATGATTGGTTTTTCAGATGAATCTGAAGAAGTTCCATCGGTTTATATTAGTCCCTCTGAAGATGCAAAGTGGATACTTAATGAAATTAAGAAGGTAAATAATAATTATGGTATCGGATTTAATATAAAAAGCTGGGGTACAATTTCATCAGATGGGGATCGTAGTGGTAGTGATTTTTACGATTTTCTTTTACATGGGTATGAATCAATAGCATTCTGGCAATCTGGGAGATATGATTACTATCATTCACCAGAGGATACTATTGATAAGGTAAATTTTAGTTATCTTGCAAATATGACAAAACTAATTGTTGCATCAATAGCACATATGGCTGATATAGATGTTTATTATCCACAGATAACAATTGGAGCTCCGAAGCGTGGAAGATATTATTTTGAGGATAGAACATTATTTGTTTTCAAATATGAAAGAATAAGAGTAATTAATGATGTATTAATTTGTACAAAGGTAAAGCCAGGTAATGCATCAATTGAAAAAGTCGAATTTTACTATGATGGAAAATTAATGTTTAGTGATACAGACATGCCTTATCAATGGAGACTAAATAAATTATCCATTAGAAAACATACTGTTGAAGTAATACTCTATGATACGTTAGGTAGAACAGCAAGTGATAAGGTTACATTTCGTTATATAAATCTAAACAGGAATCGTTAATATATTTTTATCAATAGAGTTTTTTTGATAATAAAGATTTATATACCTCTTATCAGATTTTATATTGTAATTTAGGGAGGAAAAATATGGATAAGAAAATATTGATAGTTGGTCTTTTGTTATTTGTTATGTTACTATTACCTATTAATTCTGCTTATAGTAATATTGGGATTCATGTAGACAAAAATAGCATTATTTTATTTAATAGGGGTAATACTCTTTATGTTGGTGGGAATGGAACTGGTAATTACTCCAAGATTCAAGATGCATTAGATTTTACAAATAATGGTGATACTGTTTTTGTCTATGATGATAGTTCACCATATAATGAATGGAATATTAGGATTAATAAATCAATTAATCTTATTGGTGAGGATAAGAATACTACTGTTATTGATGGGAGTGGTCATTCTATAATTTATCCAGAAGTTACTGGAATTATTACTGGTTTTTCAATAATAAATGGTATTTGCGGCATAATTTCTGGAAGATATATGGAAAATATAATAATTACAGATAATCACTTTGTTAATTGTGCTATTGGAATTGAATTACATTCCAATTCTGATAGTTATATAATTTCGAATTCTTTTAAGAATTTTTATATAGCAATAAATTCTAATTCTTTTGGTGGTTGTACAATTTCTGATAATATTTTAATCAGTTCAGGAGATATTTATTATCAACCTTCAGGTGATATAACTTTAGTTGATAACGGAAAATATGTCATAACAAATAATACATTAATATGTAATGATATAGGAGAGTATCGAAAAGGAATATATCTTTCTAATATTAGTGATTGTATTATTGAAAGAAATGAATTTAATGGTTATATAAATTCAAACGCTATATATTTATGGAGGGGAAGTTGTAATAACATAATTACTCATAATAATTTTAGTAATAATCGTGATGGAATTGGTGTAGTACAAAAATCAAATTCTAATAAGATAACTAATAATAATTTTATTAATAACAAACGTGATGTTTTTATTAGATATATTGATACTAAAAATAATCTTTTGGATGGTAATTATTGGGATAAATGGATAGGTAATAAAATCAAAATTCCTCTATTTCAAAAATTCCCTCATGTAGCATTTAGTCTATTCGGTTTTGCTATTGATTGGCATCCAGCAAAAGAACCATATGATATTTAGTAAAAATTTATCAATCCTGATAATACTTTAGGTTCAAAGATTTGCACATAATAAAATTTAGTTTTCAATTATCAATTGATTTTTATAAACATTTTGCGGAATATACTTAAAAATATTTTATATACTGATTCTCAGGGTTCTTTATGAAAGTAGCAATTGTTACAATGAGACCTAAGCTTGCTGATAAAAATGCAAATCTAGAGATAATAAAAAATCATATAGAGAAAACAAAAGCAGATATCTATGTTTTTGGTGAATTAATACTATGTGGTTATCATGTTAAAGATGAGCTACGCGATATTGCGGAAACTGTTGATGGTCCAGCTATCAAATTTATAAAAGAACTTGCTAAAAAACATAAGAGCTACATTGTTTTTGGTATGCCTTTGAAGAATCAAAAAGTAAAGGGTTTGATACATAATTGTGCAATTTTAATTCATCCAAATGGAAAAGTAGACATATATAATAAATGGTTTTTACCAACAGTTGGCCCTTTTGAGGAAAAAATATTTTTTGATGAAGGAGAGGAGCTAACCCTTTGTGATACCAAGTTTGGGAAAATTGGATTGATAGTTTGCTATGACATATTCTTTCCTGAATTATGTCGAGCTTATACCCTACTTGGTGCTGATATAATTATATGCATATCAGCAACACCATCAGTTACAAGAAAATTATTTGAAACAATAATTCCAGCACGTGCAGTTGAGAATACCATATTTTTTATTTATGCAAATCTTGTCGGAACTCAAGAAAATCTAGTATTTTGGGGAGGATCAGAAATACGAGATCCTCTGGCTAATCAGATAATTAAAGCACCTTACTTCAAAGAAAGTGTAAAAGTTTGTGATCTTGATTTAAAACAAATTGAATTTGCAAGATCTGTTCGTCCAGTTTTAAGAGATATTAAACCTCAGATTTATCAAGATTTATATAGTTTTTCTCGTCATCATATATTAGACAATAAAAAATAGATTTTATATAAAATTACAAAAAGTATTTACACACTAAAAGTATTCGGAAAAAACGTCCCTTGTTTTTTTTATTTGTGGGGAGTTAAATAATGAAGGGTTACAATAGAACAGATATACATAAACTTGAATTAATTGCTGTAAAAATTAGAAAACATATAATTGAGATGCTTTACAAAGCTAAATCAGGTCATCCTGGGGGATCTTTATCTGCTGTTGATGCACTGGTTGCTCTTTATTTTATACATATGAATCATAATCCAAAGAAACCTTTTGACCCTAATAGAGATCGTTTTATTCTTAGCAAGGGTCATGCTGCACCAGCACTTTATGCAGTTCTTGCAGAGTGTGGATATTTTGATGCTAAAGAATTAGATAAATTAAGGACAATCAACTGTATGCTTCAAGGCCATCCTGTATGTTTATATGTTCCAGGCGTTGAAGCATCAACTGGGTCTCTTGGTCATGGTCTTTCTTTTTCAACAGGTGTTGCTCTCGCAGGTAAACTAGATAAAAAGGATTATAGGGTTTATACAATGCTTGGAGATGGTGAGACAGGGGAAGGTCAAATTTGGGAAGCAGCAGCTGTTGCTGCACATTATAAACTTGATAATCTGACAGCTTTGATTGATAGAAATTTTTTACAAATAGATGGACGTACTGAAGATGTTTTAAAATTAGAATCAGTAAAAGACAGATGGAGCTCATTTGGATGGTATACAATAGAAATTAATGGTCATGATATAAGTCAGATACTTGATGCCTTAACAGAAAGTAGCTTAAATACTAAAAAACCAACTGTAATAATTTTAAATACTACAAAGGGAAAAGGCGTTTCGTTTATGGAAAACAACATTGACTTTCATGGAGTGCCACCAAATGAAATGGAGCGTAATTTGGCTATTGAGGAACTAAACAATGCACAGAAAAAATTGGAGGCTTTACTATGAGTAATAAGGTAATGGTCAATCCTCGTAACGCTTATGGTGAAGCACTGATTGAACTTGGTAGCAAATATAAAAATCTAGTAGTTCTTGATGCAGATTTATCAAAATCTACTAAAACAATAATGTTTGCAAAAAAATATCCTGAAAGATTTTTTGAAATGGGTATTGCAGAGGCAAACATGATTACTACAGCTGCAGGTCTTGCATCATGTGGAAAAATTCCTTTTGTAAGTACATTTGCAGTGTTTGCTACAGGTAGGGTTTATGATCAAATTCGAATGGATATTGCATACTCAAGAGCAAATGTCAAGATTTTTGCAACTCACGGAGGAATAAGTGTGGGTAAAGACGGTGTAAGTCATCAAATGATTGAAGATGTTGCCCTTATGAGAGTACTTCCAAATATGACAGTACTTGCACCTAGTGATGCAAATCAAACAGGAAAAATTGTACATTTGATGGCTGAAACAAAAGGACCAATGTATGCAAGGGTCGGTAGGGCAGATGCCCCGCTTATTTATAATAAAAATGACCTGGATGATATAAGGATTGGAAAAGGAATTACAATAAAAGATGGATCAGATGTCACATTTATTGCTTATGGAACATTAGTGGAACCAGCATTAGAAGCACAAAAGATTTTGAAAAAGGATGGAATTGATGCACGTATTATTGATATGCATACAATCAAACCATTAGATGAGCAACTTGTAATAAAATGTGCCAAAGAGACAAATGCAATAATAACTGCTGAAGAACATTCCGTTATTGGTGGACTTGGCGCAGCAGTTGCAGAGATATTTGCAGAAAAAAACATTTCTACAAAGTTTTTAAGGATGGGAATAAGAGATGTTTTTTGTGAAAGTGGAGAACCTTCAGATCTACTTGATAAATATGAACTAAATGATAAACATATGGTAAAAAATGCAAAAAGATTACTTAAAAACTAACGGGTAATAACTATTGTTAGAATATCCTGGTCTTTTAAGACATGTTCAAGACCGACTTTTTGAATGTCATGCTTGGCAGATGGACCAGAGACAGATGCATATCTAAATTTGTCTTTAAAATCACGATGTAATCTTTTGCAGACTATCTCAATCGTGTCACCTTTTTTAAGTATCATTGGTTCATTGTAATCTACCTGTTTACCTACAGGTTTCAAATAAATTCGAATAAAATTTAATTTAGAAAATATCTTACCTTTTAGCTCATCTAAACCATGTTTTTTCATCGCTGAAATGGAAAGGACTTCCCAACCTTTTTGAGTTATATACCTTATTTTTTTATCTAATTCGAAATCACTGATAAGATCAGCTTTATTAATAATAACAAATGCTGGAACATATATTCTGTTTTGAACAAAAACATCGATTAATTGATCCTCAGTAATATCTTCACGAACAATTATATCTGCATTAGTCACATACTCTGAAGCAATTAATTTTACCATATCTTTATCCATATGAGATAATTTCATAGTTGATGTGACATTAATTCCACCTTGACCTGTTTTTTTCACAACGACATCAGGTGGTTTTTGATTTAATCTAATTCCAGCATTATTAAGTTCATTAGCCATTAGCTCTAGATGATCCTTATGTTGTGCATCTATCATAAATAAAACAAGATCGACATTTCTGATTGCTGAAAGAATTTCTTTACCACGTCCCTTTCCTTTAGAGGCACCAGTTATTAGTCCAGGTAAATCAAGTATCTGAATATCAGCTCCGTTATGTTTAAGCATACCTGGGATGACATCTACAGTTGTGAAATCATAACTACCAACCCTACTTTTTGCACTGGTCAATCGATTAATAAGAGTACTTTTACCGATACTTGGAAAACCTATGAGAGCAACAGTTGCATCCCCTGATTTCTTTATTGCAAAACCTTTACCTTTTGCCCCAGAACTTTTTCTTTTTTCAATATCGGATTTAAGTCGTGCAAGTTTTGCCTTAAGTTTTCCAATATGATGCTCAGTAGCTTTATTTTTCTGGGTATTGAAGATTTCATCTTCTATATCTTTAATCTGTTTTTCTATTGCTGAAATATCCATATGCTAAAAAATCGATATAATTAGAGGTTTTATAAAAACAACTGTTGGGTTATTTTGTTATGTGTGTTCCTGTTTTACCGTTGAGCGCCTCCCAACCTTTTTCAACTTCAGAAATTATCGCCTTTTTTCCACCAGCTTCTATAAATCTTATTGCTGCTAATATCTTAGGCCCCATTTCACCTGGGGGAAAATGTCCTTCTTGATAATATTTTTTTAATTCATTAAGTGATATTTCATTTAATGCTTTTTGATTAGAATTACCATAATTAATATAGACCCTATCAACATCTGTTAAAATTAATAATAGTTCTGCATTTATTGCTTCGGCAAGCCGCTCAGATGCAAGGTCTTTATCAATAACTGCTTCAAGTCCATCAAGCCCCCATCCTTCTTTTTCTATAACTGGCATACCACCTCCACCAGATGCAATTACTATAATATTATCATCAAGCATTTTATTGATAATATCTCCTTCTACTATCGTTTTTGGATCTGGAGATGGAACAACAATTCTCCAGCCCTCAGAAAATTTTTTAACTTGATATCCCTCTTCTTTTATTTCTTCTACTTCTTCTTCAGAATAAAAAGGGCCAATAGGTTTTGAGGGATTCTTAAAGGACGAATCATTGATATCAACTAAAACCTGGGTAATCAATGTTACTACTGGTTTGTTTATTTTCTCTGATTTTAACGCATTTGATAGACACTGCTGTATCATATATCCAATTAATCCTTCACTTTCAGCAACACATATACCCAGTGGCATCGGTGGGGTAATATCTCTGGCAAGATCATTTTGAAGTAATATTGCTCCAACTTGTGGGCCATTACCATGAGTGATAACAATATCCCATCCTTCTTTGATTATCTTTACAATTGACTTGACAATCATTCTTGTGTTTGCGAACTGTTCATGAATGTTTCCCTCTTGCTCATCTTTAATAAGAGCGTTTCCGCCCAGGGCAATTACTGCTTTTTTCTTCATATTTACGAGTGGTGAAACATTTTTAGTATATAAATAGTATAACTATTGATAAATCAAACAAAATTATATAGTAATATTTGATTTTTTATTTTAAAATGGATTTCAATGATAAACTTTTAAGACTAATAAATAATCTAAAAAGGGAAGGAAGAATTTACACTAAAGAAGTTGAAAATGCATTTTTAGAAACACCTAGAGATTTGTTTGTTCCTGAATCGTTAAAAAGAGTTGCATATGTAGATACACCTCTTGAAATAGGAAATGGTCAAACAATTTCTGCACCACATATGGTTGCAATAATGGTGGAAGCACTTGAATTGAAAAAAGGTCAAAAGGTACTTGAGATAGGAACTGGTTCTGGATATCATGCTGCAATAGTATCAAAATTAGTTGGTAAAGATGGCCATGTTTATACTATTGAAAGATTTACATCATTGGCAGAAGATGCAAAAAATAATTTAAAAAATGCAGGTATTACAAATGTAACAGTAGAAACTGGGGATGGATCAGAAGGTTTACAAAAAAATGCACCTTATGAAAGAATTTATGTAACTTGTGCAGCTCCTTATGTACCTTCACCATTAATTGAACAACTTAAAGACAATGGTAAATTATTAATTCCCGTAGGAAAAATGATCTGTGAATTAAAATTAATAGAAAAAAAAGGAAAAAATATTACTACAAGAAATCTTGGCGGCTGTGCCTTTGTTCCACTTGTTGGAAAGTATGGTCATTAAAGTTTATATCCGATATCTCTAAGAAATTTTTTTCTCCAATTAAACTCGTCTTTATTTTCTACACCCTTCGGAATAAATCCATCTATTACACCAAGTATCCCTCGACCAGTTTCACTACCAAGTTTTGATTCACATATTATAACTTTTGTTGGATTTGCAGTAGCACAGTAAATCGAACAAACTTCTGGAATATTTTTTATTGAATTTAATACATTCAAAGGAAAACAATCCTTCATAAATACAATAAATGTATGACCTGCACCAATATTTGCTGCATTTTTTTCAGCTAGTTTTTTCAGCTCAGCATCATTTCCTTCGCTTCTTATTTTACAGGACCCACTTGCTTCACAAAAAGCTATACCAAATTTTGAATTTGGTACACTATTTACCATAACCTCATAAATATCCTCAACAGTTTTTATAAAATGGGTTTGACCAAGAATAAAATTTATATTTTCAGGTTTTTCAATATTTACTGTTTTTAACTTAATATCCTCCATAATTAATTCCTCCGATTTTTTTAAACTAATTTTCAAGAATCGTGTAAATGTTATATAAATATTTTAGAGAATTATTGTTTTTTTGGATTTTTAAAAGAATAAATATGTATAGCTACCTACATTTCCACATACATATTCACTTGAATTATCATCTTTTTAAATTTAAAATATAAAGCGGTAAAATTAAGATAATAATTATTTTTTAGAGTAATATTTAGTCCAATGAACCCGCCGTGGAATCCGTTTCAAATCAAGCATATTTTTTTGACACTTGTTTTTACAGAAATGAAATACTGTTCCATCTTTTTTAACATAAAGCTTACCTGTTCCAGGTTCTATTTCATTTCCACAAAATGAACATGTTCTTCTTTCAACCATAATAAACCTCTAACGTGGTCCGCCAAGTCTTTTTG
>WOR8_10002512_pt1 | contig 18094 bp, 8 predicted proteins | sample DeeMarSeWOR38_10_FD_19890 | JGI IMG/M metagenome (IMG submission 19890)
TGCCCGCCCATACCGATTTTGTTGGGCTTATACTCGCCGACAAAATCGACCTTACTTTTTGCAGGGATTATGTCTTCCATTTCCAGGCCCCAGTAACATGCGTTAACAAGCAGCCGGCGGAAACCTTCGCTGAAGAAATCGAATGAATGTCCCATCGTTGTGGTGAATACACGGGCGTTTTTCTCTGTTTCACCGATATAGGTCTTGGTCCAGGCCACTGGAACCAGTTTCTTGTCGGGATTCGGCTTATCTTCCGGATTCATGCCGGAAAGAACCTGCCCCATAACAAGCGGCTTGCAGTCTCCTGCCAATGTAGTAAGACCGTAAACATCGGACTCACCCCAGATGTCGTCAATGCCCTTGGCAATAGACTCGTTTCCGAAACCTTTGACAATCAGACCGCGTGTACTTTCTCTTTGGTGTTGTCCATAGTGACTGACCCATGTCTCGCCGAAAACCTGTCGTCCATATCCTCCCTTAAATCCATTGTCCTGCCAATTGTACTTGGCGTACAGGCTATTTTTATTCTTCCTATAAAAAAATGCATGTGTAGATGTTCTCAGCCCGACGATTGGCTTACCTGAGTTGGTGTAGTCAACTATATACTTCATCTGCTCTTCCGGTAGCTCCCGAAAACGCAGGAACATAACCATCAGGTCTGCTTTTTCCAGTGCTTCCAGTCCGGGGATATTATCCAGTGTCTGTGGATCGATTTCGCCTGTTTCTTTATTAGTAGCGAAAAGCACGGTGCACTTGAAACCATGGTGAACAGCCAGAACTTTAGCGAGCTGTGGCATGGAATCTTCCGATCGATATTCCTCATCGCCGACGAGAAAGACGATATGCTTTCCCTTGCCGGGACCTCCTTTGCCTTCGAAGACCACCCAGGGCTCAGCCATGACCACTTCGCCGGCTAAACATACCAGTGCAGCTACAATTAATATCCAGAATTTAATCGAACATTTCATCTTTCTCATCTCCTTTCTTAATTCATTAGCTCGAACATTGTTAGAATTTCACAATAATCTTTTCGCTCTGGCCGGCTTTGAGGGGCTTGATTCCTGCGAGTGTTTTCATCCGATCGGAGCCCTGCTCGCCGACTTTAACGGTGTATTCTTCTATTTTGAAAATCGTTGGCTGAAAGGATGTCCCGTTGATACGCAGTGTATAAACAATCTCGCCATTCGATTCGTCGATGACCTGAACGACCGGATTCGTCATGCCCTGAACTTCAATCGTCGGAAGATATGCGACAGCCTTGCGAGCATAGTTGTCAATTTGCTTTATAGTCCTTGGCCAGCCTGGATATTGTTTTGTATTCGAATCGTTAATATCAACGTTCCTGGGCCAACATTCCATTGTGATTTCTCTGGTTTTTTTATTAAATTTGACTATACCGAAGCCGGCGGCCCTGGTAGTCAGCTTATCATGGTTTTCCTCCGGATCTGGATTTGCAACCGCGAGCATTGTGAGCTTATTGCCAAGTCCATCGTGGAATTCGCCGGTATACTCGGGAGCACCCGGCTCGCGATTTTTACCCGGCTCCAGAGGTGCCCACCATCGCAGGTAGAGATTGGCAATCGACGGCACACAGAGAGAATAACCGGCATCGTTCCAATCGTTGATACCGTGATGAATGATCGTGCCGAGGTGCTGATCTCCACAAATCATAAGTGCGAAGGCTTTGCGAATCTCCGCCAGGGCCTTGTTACGTCCCGTCTGCGGCCAGCCGTTAGAGTCCAGGTCAACAAGCAGGCGATTGTCCCTCTTGCCGTGAAGATGCGCTCCGCCGCAGAAGGCGGTTTGTGACAGCACTGCTTTCACGTCGCAGTCGTGCCAGTCGGCTGCCCAGTGCCTGAGGAACTTTAGCTGGCGCTCACCGAGTAATCTTGCTTCGGGAACATCCAGGGCTTCCGGATCGTAGCCGGGGACAGTGATATGGTCGGGTCGATTAGGCCGCCATCCCCTATCGGGCAGGAGGCCTTCAGGGCCGGTTTTGAATTTGCGGTCTTCGATGATGGCAAAACTTACACGTCCAATTGTAAGAGAAGTGTAATAGACTTTGATTCCGCGTTCGATGGGAGTTGGATCGAACGGGTCGGGCAGGTGACTCGTTTGTGCCCGTTCAACTTCTTTTATGTATTCGAGAGGTGCAGCATAGCCTCCATCATGGCCGGAACGAGTATTCGAGACTCGGCCGCCCTGACCCCAGAGGTTTGCCTGGCCGACATCATGGTCGTCCGGAATTGTGACAGTCGGAGTGTTGCGGATGATCTCACCGAAATCCCTGCCGAACTTGAGCCAGTAGGCATAATGCTTGAAATGGTCATAGACCTGGTCTCCGGAGAAAAACAGCAGGTCGGGTTTCTGCTTTTTAAGATTCTCTACAATGTCCTTTTTGGGTATGTCGCCTCCGTGACCGGTATAGATCGAGTTGCCCGTGAATGCGGCAACTACGATAACGTCCTTGTCAACGGGATCTTTAAGGACGGTTCCGGCATAAGATGCATTCTCTCCGTGCAGCACACGGTATTCGACATCTTTCGTATTGTCCCATTTCTCAATCCGGAATGGTGCCGTCCAGCCCTGTTCGATAACCTTTGTTTCGGCGATTTGCTTCCATTTTCCCTGTTGTTTGATTTCGAGCCGGACATTCCTATCCTCGGCCGATACCAGAGGATACAACTGGGCGGTCAGCTTCAAAATATTGTTTTGTACCGTGTATAAGGCGAAGCAAATGACCTTGTCTCTGGATACTTCAGGAACTGTTAATTCTTGAGCAGAAGTTGTGTAAAACAACAGAACCACTGCCAGCAGCCCGGCATTGATCATTGCTTTAGTGATTTTCATTTTCCCTTCCTTTCTGTTTTATCTATCAGCAGCGAATCGGAGATATTTATCAATCATAGTTGCTTATAAATATAATGAGCATCAAGAGCCCTCTTAATTTGCAGACCGGCGTCCTTCAAATGGGCCCTTGTATATGGGTCAAGTTTCCCATCAGATTCCTCTAAAATAGAATCTATTTTATCTTCTTTAATCTGGCGGATTTTTTCCATGACCAGATTCGCAATGGGTTTGTAAGCAGCAGTTCCGAAATAATCCGACTTGCTCAAATCTATCAGAAGCTCGAGATGCTCTCGTTGCAGATTTCGCCGGAGGCTGGAAATCATCGGCTCTCGCGCCGTATATTTTTTGGAAGGCTCCTGAACCAACTCACTCCATATTTCATTGCTGATAGTATCCAGTAATTCCGGCAGAGTAAGCGCATCATCATCGGCCGGGATCAAAAATTCATTGTCATAAATCCGACGAAGCGTTGTCGGGTACATTATCATCGCCAGCGCACTTGCCTGAATCCCCATGATCCTGTCATGAATCGGCCAGGTTGAGTCGCTCAGTACAAATGAGAAAGAAGACATATCATCCAGCCACTTATCTACAGTCATCCGGCGCAGAAGATCCGGCGTCAATCCGAACGCTTCATCCCTGAAGGTATTTTCGATAACAAAGTCCAGAGCATCTCTTTGTTTTTTAGCAGGCACGACTTCTATGGGCAGGCGATCGCCTTTGTCTCCTTTCTTGTCTCGATAAATAAAGGAGCCGCCCAGCCAGTTTGCCATCATACCGACCGCTCGCATTTGCATGCTGAGTGTCATTTCGTAAGCCTTGCGGGTCTTGGCCCAACTATCACCTTCTTTGACAAGTTTTTCTATGATTCTTTCGCGATTATGCCGGGCTATACGTATCTGATTGTGAGCATAGTCCAGCGGATCTTTACTGAAATCATAACGGCGGGCCAGCGGGTCGGGACCGAATGTATCTTCATCCGTTCCGTACTGCAGCTCGGACTCGGCCACGCGAGACAGTATGTCCTTGAGGCTTTTTTCATCCTGAGTATAGCCATACTCAATAGCCCATATATCATAAGGCCCTACGCCTATCATTGCGTAATCACCCTGAACCTCGCCGTCTTTGTAATTCATGTTGACCGGCAGATAGTCCATCACCGATGAAGCAAGCGGCTTTTTGCTTTTCAATTCCTTGCTGTTAATCTCGGCCATAGTATAGACGCTTGATGCCTTGAAATTATGCCTCAATCCCAGCGTATGTCCGACTTCGTGACAGGTCAGGTCAGCCAGCAATGGGCCGATGAAGGACTCCGGCATGCCATCTATCATGGGCTCCTTTTCTTTTTCCTCTTCTTTCTTTTCCTTCTCTTTGTCCTTGTCTTTATCCTCTTCATCCTCATCTTCCTGGTCACCTTCTTCTTCCTCATCGGCAATCAGTGAAAGATGCATTCTAAACATAGCTACGTCAAAAGCCTTACCACGCGTTAATGTGCACAGGCCGTTGACCTGAGACGTTCTGCCTATAAGACCGTCATATTCATCATCTCCGATCAAATCCGGATTTACCTGGGTTATCGGATGCCCTCCGTAAGGCAGGTGACCATGCTTGGTAAGTTCCTGCCTAATATGTTCCCGCTGGGCCGGCGGAGCCAGCCTAATACGGGGATCCCAGTTCGGATGATCCTGCAGCCATGCGAGAGTTTCAGGATTCATGCCCTCCATTGCTATCTCCGGCATAATCTCATGATAATTAGTCCAAAAATGACGAATCCAGCCATCTGTGAGAATAATGTCTGCATCGAGAATCTGGCCAGTCTCTGGATGTACCCGGCTGGGGCCGATGGCCGTGCCCCTGTTGTTGCTAAGCCAGCGAATAAAATTGTATCTGACGTCTTCGGGATCTTTTTCCATATGAGCACCGGAACGCTCATCCTGATAATAGACTTCTATTGCGTTCGAGATGCCGACATTCTCGAAAGCCTTGTTCCAGAATAATAGACCCTCTCTGACCCAGCGGCGATAGCGGACCGGGGTTGTATGTTCGATATAAAAAACTATCGGATTCTTGGGAGGACTGACCTTCAGTTTGGGATCAGCCTTTTCCAGGTGCCAGCGATTGACATAGCGCACCATAGTCTCGGGATCTTTGAATTGCCCGAAGTCTCTATAGCCTGTTGTGAAGTAACCGATCCGCTCGTCCGCCTTACGCGGTTTATAGCCGGCGGTCCCGGAAATCTCGCTGATGGAATAGTGCAAGGTTTGGAGCCGCCCGTTATATGTAGGAACCTCGAAGGCCAGCTCAACATTTATCGGAAACGCCTTGGCCTTTTTAATTTTTATCAATCTGGGATTAGAAATCTGAACACGGGATCCAAAAAACTTATTAGCCTGACCGACCAGTAGCTCGTCCATGTCAATCACCGGAGAGCCGCCTGACATTGTTTCAATCGGAACATCCAGAATCACACGGTCAGTAAACAGACGCTCGACGGAACTCTTGGATTCCTGGTCGCCTGTTGACCTGACTCGAATGTTAGGCTCGATAAGAGCCAAGCGCTTATCATAACGTTTCCAATACACATACATATCGCCGGCCTGCAAACCGGCGAAATCTTCTCCGCTCGCCACGGTAAGTGCGAAAAAGAACTTCTTGGACTCATAACCGGATGGTAAGGCAGCAAGCATCTGGCCGTCCTTCTCGCGGATCCAAATTTCATAGAGACTCCTCTGGCCATCGGCAGTAGATATGACCTTCTCATAATCCTTCAGGACCTGATCCAAAGGTGGAAATTCAGGTTTCGGTGCTGCAGGTTTTGCAGCAGGGGGCTCCTCTGCTCCTAGAACTATCGATGTCGCCCCGGTGACAATAATCAGGATAAGTAATATACTCAACATTTTTGATTTCATTTTATACATCTCGCAATCTCCAACAACTAATTCAAGATTTATTATTCATATCCTGCTCAGCAACGCTGCTGAGCTTATCCTTAAACAGAATTATGTATGTTATTATCTCACACCTCCGATGTCAATTATACTAACATCAGAACTCAGAAAAGAAATGAAGAATTCCATGCAGACCAAATATGAAATAACGGATTAACAGGATGGAAAAAACTATAACAAAAGCAGTTGATTGCTGAATAAGGTGTTTTGAGGCGCTTTTATAGGACTATTTGCTGGTTATAGTGATCGCTCGATAGAAATGTGCTACGATCTCTGTAATTAATGATTTTATGTAAATATCGATCCATATAAACCGAACAGCAAAAGCATATATAATTATTCGGAATGCAGCAATTTTAACTCGATTGGTTAATTAGCAGATGTTTGGAAATAGATAACAGCCTTTTTTTCTCCCGTCTTCTTTTGGATGAAAAAAGATTCCCCGGGGCCTTGAAAACCTTTGCAATAGTTACGAACCTGGCCTCCCGAGGCCAATTGCCAGCAGCTATAGGGCCTGGTTGAACATAACCGGCAGAGTTTGTCGTAGGTTCTTCAAAAGACGGCTGAATATTGTCTATTTCCGGATCCCATACTCCATTAAAAATCACAGACACATCCTTGTGCAAACCTCTTTTATACGTCGTCATCATTTATCCTTTCGGCCGAATAAAGCCCTTAGACGTTTGCACTATGAGAAAACCTGTCTTTGTGGTGAAGAAAAAACTCACGGTGAATCCAAACACCCTCAGTTATCTAATCACCCTTCTCACAAGTATAATATAAAGGATTAATGCCGAAATGTCAAAAAAATTCTAATTTTTATGCACTATTCGGCAATAAGCTTTAAATTATATTAGGACTACGGAAGTTCCGGCTCAAAACTTGATTACGGCCGAAAAAAGCTGTTTTCACTTAAAAATCTAACTGAAAAAAACAAAAAGTCTGCTATTCCGTAGCAATTTCATATTTAACAAGATCGGACTCAGGCTTACGCTCGAATATTTTCTGGGGAGCAGGCCAGTCCCACCCGACAACTACATAGACATTATTTACTAACGCCGTTTTACGGGTAACAGTGTCATTATTAGCTATCTGTAACTGAAGTGAGCCGACCTTTTCAGGGGTATCAACGAAACTCGTTACGTCCAGCGAATCAACAGCCTCATTCTTCTGCCCTTTACGGATAGGAGCATTTATCGAAATCCAGACATCCGGATCATTCGGCCAGCCTGTTCCAATGTTCCATTCCATTTTGCCGGGGATAAATTGTTCTTCCTCGAAATGCTCCACATAAACAACAACAGACGAAACCGAAGCTCCTGTCGGTATTGTCACACTGGAAAAATCATAAGATATATAAGACCCGGATTTGATTTCATGCCGTCTGTCGTCACTAACCGCAACGACGTTCGCATCTCCGATCGCCGACAATTTTTTCCTGGTTCTATGATCATACCCGTCAACGATCGTCAAAGTAGCCGACTTAGGTGGTGTTGGATTTACAGTTACCTCAAATTCCTGAGTAACCGAAGCTGGAGTGCTATTGCTGTCCGCGACTTTTACCATTACATTATGAGTTGCTTTTTGAGTATCCATGGGTGTCCACTGTATTAAGCCGGTCATTGAATCAATTTTCATGCCGGCAGGTTGGGCAACCAGAGAGTAATTCAACGTATCTTCTTTATCCGGATCCGTAGCACGGACATTATAACTATACAAAACACCCACCATAGCCTCGGTAACAGGTTCCGATGTAATCAAAGGCGGGTCATTCGCCGTGCCGACTATAACTTTCACTACAGCCGTATCCTTTTCACCTTCGCGGTCGGTAACAGTATAGGTAAATGTATCAGTACCAGAAAAGTCCTTATTCGGCGTATAGGTTAATGTGCCATCATCGTTTTTGGCGACCATGCCACCCCTGCCCTGAGTAATTTCGCTTATTGTCAACAGTTCGTGGTCCACCTCGATATCATTTGCCAGCACATCAATTGTCGCCGGGGTATCTTCCTGAGTCACGATTTTATCATCTTTTGCCGTCGGAGGATCGTTAATCGGCGTGACAGAAATCATGATGGTCGCGGGAACACTATCGGTTTTTCCATCGCTAACTCTGAATGTAAAACTGTCCAGCCAACTGAAATTCGGATCCGGTGTATAAGTCAGATTCGGTGCTTTACCACCTAATTTCCCGTGGTTCGGAGTCCGAAGTACGTTGTAGGTCAGCGGATCTCCATCCGGATCGCTGCCTGAAAGCAGAATGTGCGATACTTTATCTTCCGGCACGCTTATATTATCGCCATCCGCTACCGGCGGATCGTCTGCCGGATTAACCACCAAAGATACGGTTCCCGGAATACTGTTCAGAGTACCATCTCCGATACTGAAGGTAAAACTGTCCAACCCATTGAAATTAGGATTGGGTGTATAGCTCAAATCAGGCTCGGTACCGCTCAGGATTCCGTTAGCAGGCTTCGTCAAAACAGTATAGGTTAACGAATCTCCATCCGGATCGACACCAGTTAAAGTAACGGGAATCGGCATATCTTCCATCGCAGAAATATCGATGTTATTGGCTACCGGGGGATCATTTACAGGAGTAATGGCAATAGAAACAGTTGTAACAGCACTGTCGTTAGTGCCGTCGTTCACCTTGAAGGTAAAGCTGTCCGGTCCGCTGAAATTTTTGTTTGGCATATAGGTCAGGTTCGGTGCCGTCCCATTTAGACCTCCATGAGACGGAACAGAAACAACACTATAAACCACAGTATCCCCGTCTGGATCGCTGCCGGTCAAATTAATCACTACTGGCGTGTCCTCCGGTGTCGTAACCGATTGTATTTCCGCAACAGGTATGTGATTCGGAGTCAGGTTTATCGATACCATTGCCGGGGCACTGTCCACGCTTCCATCATTCAGCACGAAAGTAAAATTATCCGTACCTACGAAGTTGGAATCGGGTGTATAGGTGAGTTCTCCGCTCGTACCAAAATCCGAACCGAATACCAGCGAGCCGTGTTCCGGCTGAGTGGTTATGGAATACTGTAAGTTATCACTATCTACATCGCTGCCTGTCAGGGCAATAAAAGCTGACCTGTCTAATCTTGTCATCACGGACTGGTGATTTGCTTTCGGGGGATCGTTAACCGCCTCTATTGCAAGCGAAACGGTTACTATGTTACTATCCATAGCCCCGTCGTTTACCATGAAAGTAAAACTATCTGCGCCGCTGTAATTCGATTCAGGTGTGTAGGTCATCTCGGGTCCTGAGCCGCTTAACCTACCATGAGAAGGGCCTGTCACTATATGATACGTCAATCTGTCCTGATCGATATCACTGGCCATTAAAGCAATCGACACAGGACTGTCCTCCTTCAGTGATATATACTCGGGCTTTGCCACAGGCGGACTATTGGTTATGTCCATAATGATCATTAAAACAACAACTATAATAACTAGAATAATTGCCGCGATAGATAGAAAGCTGAATTTTCTCTTGATGGTCTTCAGTCCAATAACAGGCTGAGCTTTTCGTTTGCGAAGCTCTTTTGCGAATGATGGCTGCAGAACATCGCCCCCCTCTATACGCTCAACTTCATCGACAATTACCGAGACTTCCTTTGGCAGCTTCCTCTTTCGTTTATACTCCGGATCGATCACTTCTTCAGCCAGCGCTTTGTAATCAGACGCTCCTTTGCTTTCCGGGGCATAATTCGTAATAGACTCACCGGCGCTTGGCGCTTCGGCCAGACTTATGGAACTGCGAATAACCGTATCGAACACCAGATTGCCGAAAAAATGCCTCATCTGCTGTTCCACCTGTTTACTTAATGCAGCCTTACGTTCTACAAAAGTCAGCAATATACCCAAAATCTTTACCGAACAAGGGTAGAACCGTCTTCTTGCCATCTTTATGGTTTCAAGCAACTGCTTGAGACCTTCCAAAGCATAGTAATGTACCTGAACAGGCACTATCACATCAGTGCTGGCAACAAGAGCGTTGAAAGTTAAAAGACCAAGCGAAGGCGGACAATCGATAACGCAGAAATCATATTTGCCGCTGACAGTTTTAAGATGGTCGGCTAAAACGTATTCTTTTCGTTCCAAACTGTTAAGTTCGGTTTGAGCTTTTGCAAGCAGGATATTGCTTGGGGCAAGATCAAGGCCATTGACTTTAGTGCTCGTTATGATTTTGGAAATTGGAAGTTGTTTACCAGCAAGAGAATGATAAATAGTCCTGTCCAATGTATCAGGTTCGTATCCCAGGCCAAGAGTCGCGTGTGCCTGTGGATCAAGATCGACTATCAACACTCTATGGCCCATCTGAGCAATAGCAGCAGCGAGATTAACCGCCGTGGTGGTTTTACCGCAACCACCCTTTTGATTCGTTATCACTATTGTTCTCATACTTCTCCCGTTTACTCGCTTCACGGACCGACCTAACAGACTCCTCCATATACCCTGAAAACAGACAAGCCCATTAAGGGTAAGTCATACCAAAAAGTAATCTAATATTGCTATAGTTCGGAATACATAAGTATCGACTTTTTCGACTTACCTCTCCTTTAAAAATACTACCTTATCGTATCCTGTTTTATGGTTCCCCTGCATCAAAACACAATTCCCGACATGTAAAGCGGCATTCCCCTTTAACAAAATCAATAAAACCATTGTTTTGCTGGCTTTAGCACCCTCATATACTCATAAATATTATTTGCTGGCAAAACGAAAACCGGCGTTCCCAGCCTCTTCGCTTGGTGTGTTATCGGAGAAGACCTCAATATACCGCTATTGCTTCTTTTCATCACACATGCGACCGATAATAGGATACCATATTCAAGACAAAAAGTCAAGACTTTTTATGCCAAACCGAGCCGGTATTTAGGACATATTTAAATTTCATCGGTTCATAATCCTCCTTAGCCCTAATAGCCAGAGTTTTAGGACCAAAAAAAGGGCATATTATTGTATGACAGCAAAATTTTAGCAGCAATATTTGAAGGGGGCACGATTATACAGAATATGAATCTTGACGAGAATGAATTGTCTGCTAATAATGACATCGATTTGTCAAAAGCAAATAGTCTTCAATGACTAAAACAATATTACGTATTCGGTTAAAAGGAGATTGAGTATGATTTACAAGGTTGTCAAATATAAACTGTTGATCTTAACGTTGATTATGGTGGGATTCACACTGGCTGGTTGTGTAAGTGTGCATACAACGAAAACACAGAGCAGCCCGCCAGAACGCCTAACGACACATCCCGGCAACAGAATACGTCTCGAACACGTTGCGATTAACGTCGAGAATCCTGTCGAGATGGCAAAGTGGTACTGCGATAATCTCGGCATGAAAATTGTCAGAAAAGGCCCCCCTCCGGTCAATATGCATTTCATATCCGATGCCGGAAGCAATATAATGGTGGAGATATATACCAATCCGCCCAACGCCGTGCCGGATTACAGATCGATGGATCCGCTATCGCTTCACATCGCTTTTATGGTTGATGATGTCGAGAAAACACGCCGAAGACTCGTCACGGCCGGCGCTACAATCGCCACCGACATAACCGTAACCGAAAGCGGCGACAAACTTGTTATGCTTCGCGATCCGTGGGGTATCCCTATACAGTTTCTCAAACGTGCCGAACCTATGCTGCCACATAATTAGATTATGAGTACAAGACGCGATTTTATCAAGGCCGCCGGATTCGGTATCGTCGACCTTGCCATGTCCGGAGCGGTTGCTAAACCAAAGTCCGCTGCCGGCAGAAACCCAAATATCGTTTTCATACTGGCCGACGATCTGGGCTGGGCTGAACTGGGCTGCTACGGCAACACTTTCAACGAAACACCCAATCTCGACAGGCTCGCAAAGCAGGGAATGCGTTTTACTGATGCATACACCGCGGCACCGGTTTGTTCTCCTTATCGCGCCGCTTTAATGACTGGACAATACCCGGCGAGAACGGGCATTACGGATTATCTTCGCCCTAACGATAAGAAACATCTCTCAACAGAATATATCACGATTTCCGAGGCTTTGAAGAATGCCGGTTACGCTACAGGTATTATCGGCAAGTGGCATCTAACCGGCTATGCAAACCATGGGGCGAAGGAATTCCCACCGGCCATGCATGGCTTCGATGAGACAATTGTCTCTGAGAACCGCGGAATCGGAGGCGGCAGCTATTTTCATCCATATCACTTCAACCGCGAGGTTCAAAAGCGCCTGCCCGGCAAAGAATACCTCGTCGACCGGTGTAATCTGGAAGCGATTGAGTTTATCGAACGGCATAAAAATGAGTCGTTCTTTCTTTATCTGAGCCACTACGCAGTTCATACAAGACTCACCGGTAAGCCGGAACTCGTTGCAGAATTTGAGAAAAAGCCCGGTGCAGGCAAAGGATTCAAGGCTCAGCGAAACAATCCCCATCTTGCCGCACAACTCAAAAGTATCGACGAAGGTATCGGTATGATAAGAACCAAACTCGATGAACTGGGCTTGAGTAGCGATACAATTCTCGTATTCACAGGTGACAACGGTGGGGAAGACCGTGTCACGAGCAACGCGCCGCTGCGAGCGGGCAAATCGACACTCTACGAGGGAGGCATTCGAGTTCCATTAATCATGAGTTATCCCATACTCGTGCCGGCTGGCACCATCTGCAAGACACCGACAAGCAACATTGATTTTTACCCGACTCTATGCCAATTGGCAGGAACCCGGCCGGACTCGAAACAACACTTTGACGGCGTTTCGTTAACTGATGTGCTGCAGAATCCAAAAATTCCGCTGCAACGTGATATATTATATTGGCATTATCCGCTGGAAAAACCACACTTCCTGGGAGGGCATTCTTCCGGGGCCGTACGGAAGGGCGACTGGAAGCTTATCGAGTATTTCGATACCGGCCAAAAGGAACTTTACAATCTCGCGGACGACATAGGTGAAGAAAATAATCTGGTAAACACGAATCACGAAAAAGTCGCCGAGCTTCATGGACTTCTCAAAGCTTGGCGCAAAGACGTCGGAGCAAAGATTCCAAGCGGACAAACGGATTAATTTTCAGTTCAGCATTTCTGGCCGGTTATCTGCAGCACAGTCTGCCACAAATGACCTTCCGGATCGACTTTTTTTCTCCTCAAAACTGTCAGTGACGTGGGGATATGGACATAATATTGATTCCAATATCCGACGACCATATTCGTCCGCCCCGACATACCTGCATGCACGGCATTCTGACCGAGCATGACGCAGAATGCCGAATCGTTGGAATCGGCGGGCAGGCTGCGAATCATATAACTCGGATCAATATATTTTATGGATAACGACTTTTTCTTCTGCTTGAAATATTCGGCGATTTTTTCTTTCAATATCAGGCCGATGTCCTTGCGCATAACATTGCCGGACGCATCCGTTTTTGGAGCATCTTTTTCTTCCGTTAAATGGCCGCCGGCACCTTCAGCAACAACAACGACTGCATGGTGTCTGTTATCCAGTCTCCTTTCCAGCTCATTCAGGAAACCATTCTCTCCTTCAAGGAAGAGCGGAACTTCCGGAATGAAGCAGAAATTAACATCGCTGTTGGCCAGAGTGGCATAGGCGGCGATAAAACCGGAATCTCGCCCCATCAGCTTGACCAATCCTACGCCGTTCCAGGCCCCTCTGGCCTCTTCATGGGCACAACTGATTACATCGCTGGCAGCCTCAACGGCAGTCGAGAAACCAAAAGACTGCTCTATACAGGAAATGTCATTGTCGATTGTTTTGGGAATTCCGATTACTGATATCTTCAGCCCTCTTTTCTCTATTGCTTCAGCCAGATAAAGTGATCCTCGCAGAGTTCCATCTCCGCCGATAGTGAATAATACGTTGATTCCCATACGCTCTAAAGTTTCCACCATTTCATCCGGATCCTGTGGGCCGCGGGATAACGAAAGAATGTCGCCGCCTTTGAGATGAATATCATTCACAAGCTCCGGTGTTAACAACATAGGCGGCTGTGGGGGCTTAGAAGTCAGACCGACATATCCGTATCGGAAACCGTAAACGCTTTTCACACCATACTGCCAGATGAGACTCAGGGTGATCGTCCGAACGACGTCGTTGAGGCCGGGGCATAATCCGCCGCAGGTAACGATGCCGCAGTTAAGTTCCGCCGGATCGAAGAAAATCTTCCGACGAGGGCCGGCCCGTTCAAACATCGGAGCTTCTTTTCCCGAATCCTGAGAATCTCTCACGTCATGAGAATGAGAGTAAACAACAACTTTCTCATCGTCGTCGACAAAATGACGATTGCTCTGAATGAGCGGAGAATCTATTGCCGGCGGTCCAATTCTATCGATGTTCAAATCAGGCAATTCATCCGGTCTTATATAAGATGCATCCATAAAATATCCTCAATTATTTTTCGGATTATCTACTATGGCCCGGTGCCTTGTCAAAGAGTTTCTGCGAGCCTGTACTGTAACGATATGTAGAAAAGAAATATCTGGACACCTTGTTATTTTCGGACTATCATCATATCTTGTACCAATAGCAGAAATCTATAGCGAATCATCCGTTATACGTTGACTGCTTACTGGACCAGAGAAGTGAACAAATAAGACAATCTTGTCGAAGTAAACCACGGAAGGTTTTTATGAATAATATACTGCGAATATCTTCGATTTGGATTTGTGTGCTTGCATTAACCGGCAGAGCAATACCAGCGGCCGACCCGGCTGAGCTTCTTAAAGAGATTCAACCTGCCTTAGCGAAAGTCGTCACCTATGACGGCAACAAAAACGTCTTAAATAAAGGGGCCGGATTTTTTGTCGATGAGCAGGGCGATCTAATCACTAACTCCGACATCTTAAAAGGAGCACACAGCACCGAGGTCGAAACATCCAACGGCTCAAAGTACGCCATAAAACTAATACTGGCGGAAAGTACAGAAAGCAACCTCGTAAAAGTTTCGGTAGATATTCCAGAGGATGCCATTAAACTTCTTAATCCCGCCGGAGCTGCACCGAAAGCAACTGAGCACGTAATAGTACCTGACAGCTCTGCGGGAAACGAACAGGCCTTCAGCAGCGGCATTGTTATCGCCGTCAGAGACATACCATCAACAGGAAAGATATGTCAGATATCCGCACCGATTAAACCGGATTCAATTGGAGGCCCCATCCTTAATATAAGAGGCGAAGTAATCGGCGTAGCCGCCACGAGGTCGATAGAAAGAGAGATTGTAAATTTCGCTGTCCCGATAGAACCGTTTTTATCTCTCGATCAAACAAAACCTGGCAAAACCCTGAATCAATGGACTTCAGAACAACAAACTGATGCAAAGCAGTATTTATATCAGGAAGGCATCGCTTTCGTGTGGGCAGGTAAAAATAAAAAGGCGCTCGATTGCTTCAAGAAATCCCTCGAGGATGATCAAAAGTCTGCCAGGGCGTGGTTTCATATCGGCTATTGTTATGCCGAATTAGGCAGCCATCTCCTGGCTTTGGAAGCCTATGAAACTTCTCTCGGCATAAAACCGGATGATGCTCAAACTCACTATTACCTTGGAGCAGCTTATAACCACCTCGGGCGCCACCTGGAGGCCATCGAAGCCTGTAAAAAGGCTGTAAGTATCGAGCCAAAGCTGGCAAAGGCTTATTCTATCATGGGGCTTTCCTATGCCAGGCTTACCCTCCACAAGGAAGCCATAGAAGCCTTCAATAAGGCTATTGACGCCGGGCCTGATAATGTGGAAGCTCACTACGATTTGGGCGTCCTTTATGGTAAACTAAACCGGCACGAGGAAGCCGCCGAAGCTTTTATAAAGGCCATCCGGATCGATCCGGATTTCGTGGATGCTCACTACAATCTGGGCGTTGCTTATAGCGAACTTGGCCGCCGGGAATATGCGATAGCGGCCTTAAAACAGGCCGTGCAGATAAATCCCGATTTGATGGAGGCCCACTATAGACTTCGAACTGAATATATCAGGCTTGGCCGGTATGAAGATGCACTCGAATCCTGCAGGCAGGCAATCCGCATCAAGCCCGATGATCCAACAGCATATTATGACCTGGGTACCACCTGCGATAATCTCGGCCGCTTTGCCGAGGCGGCAGAGGCTTACGAGCAGGCAGTCAGTTTGGATCCGAACTATCTTGAGGCTTACCATAACCTCGGACTGACTTATGGCGAGCTTGGCCGGCACGAAGAGGCAGCCGAGGCTTTCAGAGAAGCTATCATTATCGATCCTGAATATCCAGATGCTTATTCCGGCTTAGGGCTTTCGTATAGCGAACTTGGCCGTTATACAGAGGCTATCGAGGTCTGTGAACTGGCGCTGCAAATAAGGCCCGACCACGCGATGGCCTACCTGGGTTTGGGAATTGCCTGCGAGGGATTAGGCCGGTATCAGCAGGCTATCGAAGCCTTCCAGCAAGCGGTCAGGGTAAAGCCTGATTTTGCCGAAGCATATCTGAATCTGGGAATGACTTACGGCCGGCTCGGCCGCTACGCCGAGGCAATTGAAGCTTGCAAACAGGCGATTCAAATACAGCCTGATTATGCGATGGCTTACTTCGGATTAGGAATGGCCAGCAACGAAGTAGCTCTTCACGAAGAGGCGATAGAAGCATTTAAAAAAGTCGCCGAGCTAAAGCCGGACTTTCCTGATGCTTATACCAACCTGGGATTAACCTACGGAGCGATGGGACGCTTCCAGGAAGCTATAGAAGCCTTTAAAAAGGCCGTTTCTCTAACACCCAAGGATGCCGATGCTCACTTCGGATTAGGATTGTCGTATCTGTCGGCAGGCAACAGAGTTGCGGCCCTAGACCAATACAAGATACTGAAAACCCTCGATACTGACTTGGCCGACGAGCTTTTCGACCGTATTTACAAATAGAAGCACCGGTCGACACCAGCAGTTTTTCGCAATCCGTAAAGTCTTATACGATTTCTGATTAGTAACTGCGTTTGTTTGGGTCATCTCCACCATTAGGCGTTCTTTAGGGAAAGCAAAAAAATGGTATGACCGCATATCGGTGTTTTTTTCAGCATCGGTGTCCATTCGTTCATCGCCACTTAAAAATATCTTAAAATTTCCTTGAGTTTCACACTGTTAAAATATACCTTAACAAAAAAATTGAAGAAAAATTATGAACCAGCCAAATAATTCGAACTTATATAGGAAAATAGATGGGCCAATGTAGCCTCAGTCGTTTAATCTATTATGATTCTATTTAAAGGAGAAAGAAAATGAAGAAGGGATTATTACTCGTATTGGCTCTGCTGGTGACTATTACCACGGTTTCTAATGCGCAGGCGCAAAAAAAGCCGAACATCCTGGTCATCTGGGGCGACGATGTGGGAAGATCCAATATCAGTGCATATACAATGGGCATAATGGGTTATCGAACACCCAATATCGACCGAGTCGCGCGGGAAGGAATACTCTTTACCGACTACTACGGGGAGCAGAGCTGCACCGCTGGTCGCTCGTCCTTCATTATGGGCCAGAGTGTCTTCCGCACAGGTCTGTCAAAAGTCGGATTGCCCGGTGCGGAACTTGGAATGAGAGAAGAAGATCCTACGATCGCCGGACTGCTGAAAGACCAGGGCTACGCTACGGGTCAGTTCGGCAAGAACCATCTTGGCGACAGGGATGAACACCTGCCGACAAACCATGGTTTCGATGAATTCTTCGGCAACCTCTATCACCTTAACGCGGAAGAGGAGCCCGAGAATGAAGACTATCCCGGAAACATGAGGCTTGCCGACGGGCGGACCTTCAGGGAAACGTTCGGCCCGAGAGGTGTGATCAAGTCCAGCGCCGACGGTAAGATCGAGGACACGGGCCCCCTCACGAAAAAACGTATGGAGACGGTCGATGATGAAACCGTTGAAGCTGCCCTCAATTTCATCAAGCGCCAGACAAAGGCCGGCAAACCCTGGTTCTGCTGGTGGAGCGGCACGCGAATGCACTTCCGCACTCACGTCAGCGAGGAGCGCATGGCCTGGGCCAAGAAGATTTATCCCAACGCAGATGAATACACAGTCGGTATGATTGAACATGACATGCACATAGGGCAGTTCCTCGACCTTCTGGACGAACTCGGTATTGCCGACAACACCATAGTCCACTATTCGACAGATAATGGACCGCATTACAATACATGGCCGGATGCCGCCGCCACACCTTTCCGTGGTGAGAAGAATACTAACTGGGAAGGCGGCTGGCGGGTGCCCTGTGCTGTCCGCTGGCCCGGCGTTGTCAAGCCCGGTTCTGTCAGTAATGGAATTG
>WOR8_10005013_pt1 | contig 18091 bp, 14 predicted proteins | sample DeeMarSeWOR38_10_FD_19890 | JGI IMG/M metagenome (IMG submission 19890)
TGATTTTTTCTGTCGACCCAGGGGTCACTTCCTCTTCCATTTGTTCGAAAAGTTCCATGGCCGGTGTCCCTTCGAGGTCCTCCAGCCGGATCCATCCCAGGTTGGTATGATGTCCGGTCACGGGTGTTTGTCCACCCACCTGGTCGTACGTCATGACATTCATATAATCGGCATATTTCATGACTTCGTCCAGGTCCACAAAATCATAGTATCTCTCCCATCCGGCCGAGGCAAATGTTAACACATAGATGTTCCCGGTGGCATCCATGGCGTTACGTAGTTCTTTCATAAGGGCCGTGAAATTTTCCCGATCTGCATCCATATAAGGATTTCCAGCACCTGGCAGTCCCGGGTATTCCCAGTCCATATCCACACCATCCAGATCATACTCTTCTAAAAAACGAATCACACTCTCCACAAAATGTGCCCTGGTCTCGGGCGTGGCAGCCATATCGGAAAAACCATCGGAACCACCCCAGCCCCCGCAGGCCACCATCACTTTTAAGTGGGGATGGTTTGCTTTCTGGGCCGCCAATAGTTTCATTTTTTCCTGATGATGTTCCCTCGGAAATTTCATTTCATTATCGATGACTTCTGTAAAAGAGTAAATAATATGGGTCAATTGGTCCAATGGCAGGTCCTGGGGTTGGTAATCCTCTCCAGGCGGTACGTAATACCCCATAATAACGAATTCAGATTCCGCTTCCGGACGTTCGCACGAACCAAAAACCAGAGGAATGCTTAGTAAAAAAAGAAACCTGTAAAATTTCATGGTATTTTTGTTTAAGTGAATTTCAGAATATCCTTTCTTCAACCTGAACAAATTAATAAAAATTTCCAACCATAAGGCATGATTTGCGTCTTTAAATAGGAACGTCAATGGAATCAGACCATAACATAACCATACAGCTGGTTCAAAAATGCCGGCAGGGCGATATTAAAGCCCAGTTCAGTCTGTATAAACGATATTCAGGAGCCATGTATAACATCGCCATGCGATTGACCAACAATAAAATGGATGCAGAGGACATCTTACAAGAATCGTTTATCACTGCTTTTAATCAGCTCATGGAATTACAGAAAGAAAGTGCATTCGGCAACTGGCTGAAACGGATTGTGGTCAATAACTGCATCGGCTTCCTGAGGAAAAGCAAGGTTTATTTCGAGGACATCACCGAGCAGATCCAGGCAGAAAATATGGAGGAAGAACCATTGATTGAAGATACCATCGATCCGGCCAAAATACACCATGCCATCAAAGAACTGCCCGCTGGCGCCCGGACCATTCTGGTCATGCACGCACTGGAAGGCTATAAACACCGGGAAATAGCAGAGATGCTGGCCATTTCGGAATCAACCTGCAAAACCCAGTATAAAAGAGCCCTCAGCCTGTTAAATAAAAAATTTAAAAACCCCATACATGTTAACTGATCTTGAAAAATTCTTAAAAAATATCCGCTCGAAACTGGATGTGGAGCAACCGGACGACCAGGCCATCTGGGAAGGTATCCGGAGCGGGCTTCAGAAAGGTCATAATCGAAACATTAAGTTTTCAGAATTAAGACCCCTCTTAAAGTTACGGAAGGTCGCTGCTGTACTGATCGTGGCATTTTGCCTGGGGTATATTGCTTACGACCTTCTGCAACCAAAATTATCTGGTACAACTCATGTGAGCCTGGCCGATATTAATGAGACCCTGGCCGATCGTGAAAAGCAATACCAGGTGACGGTACGCTTGAAACAGGATGAACTCAGACATTTTGGAACTGTTGAGAATTATATCATATCCGAACTGGTCGAAGAAATCGAACACCTGGATACCATTTACGACCAGGCCATGGCCGACCTTACAGAGCTGGGTTATGATGAACAGATCATCAATACCATATTTGACACCTATGAGAAGAAAATCCAACTTCTAGAACTGATCATATTGGAAACCAATAAAATACAAAGCCATGAAAACGAAGAAATCAATCATTTATAAAATCATCAGTCTGGTCATTCTATTTGGATTTGGAGCTGTCAGTTTCAGCCAGGAAGACGAGATTCATGAGAATTATAAATGGACCTTTGATGTTTCAAAAGATGTGAAAATTTATTTTAATAATTACGATTGTGATGTCATTATCAAAACCTGGGATCGCCCCCGGATAGAGTTCACGCTCTTCGTCGATGCAGAGGGCATATCGGAGGAAGATGCAAAACGACTGGACGCCTACCTGGAAAAAATGACATTCAATAGTTCCACGGGTTTGGTGGAGATCAATACCAAATTCTGGGATAGTCGTGTGAGTTCGTTTGGACGAACCAGAATGAAGATCCGCGGGGAAAAAGACATAAAATTGAAAGCGTTTGAAACGAGAGGAGAACTTTATATCCCGGCAGATGGCCAGCTGGCTCTGACCTCCAAATATTCAAATATTGAACTGGGTGATATCAATGGCCGTCTAAAACTCGACCTGTATAATGATAAGTTATTTGCATCCATGGTGGGGAATCAAGCCGAGATAAAGGCCAAATACACCAATATGGAGTTTGCCGATATGAGGGATGTGTCGGCCGATCTCTATAACTGCGATATCGAGGCAGGAAACATGGGCCATCTGGATCTGCAATCGAAATATTCAAAAGTTTTTGTAAAGAACGCAGAGGATTTGAAGATCGACAGTTATAACGACAAGTTGTATTTCGATACGAATGGGGATCTTTCTTTTACATCAAAATACAGCAGTTTTACTTCGAAAAAATCAGGACATCTGCATGCTGATAATTACAATTCGACCATGATCATCGAGGAGGCGGGTAATGTGGAGATCACATCCAAGTATACCAAGTACGAATTTAAAAAAGCAGGGGAATGTATCATTTCCAGTTCTTATAACGAAACCTTTCAATCGGGCTATTGCACTACCCTGGATGTTACAGAAACCAAGTACACAACGTATAAAGTAGATGAATTGGTAACCGCACTGGTCATTACTGAGAGTTATAACGACAAATTCACTATTGCACGTACCGGCGCAGATTTTGGAAAATTCAAATTCAATTCCAAATACGGGAATATGAATCTGGGATTGTCCGATGCATTAAACTTTAAATTGAAGGCCAATGTTAAATACCCAAAATTTGATATCAATGAGGAGGCTTTTTCAGTTCGTATCAAGATCCAGGAAAGTTCGAACCTGGAATATGAGGGTGTGAAAGGCTCCGAATCTCCCGGCATACCCCTTTTTGAAGTATCGGGCTATGACCTCACCCTGAACTTTCATTATTTTTAAATCACCAGATTTACGGCCCATATTATTGAACATGAAGTTTGAGCAGCCAGGGATCTGCACCGGTGAATACCCGTGCAGATCTTTTTATTTTGATTCCGTGTATCGATGGTATTCATCCAAAAGCGTTGCGGGAACCGGTACGGGTCTCATGCGTTTGAGATGGACAAAGTAGCCAACCTGTCGGCCCCGGCACACCAACCTCCCTTCCTTTTTAATTTCGAAATACAATTCCCATTTGGCCCGACCCAGGCTTCCAACCCACATGCTGATCACCGGTTTATCCTGGAATTTAAGCGGTAGCTTGTAATCGATCTCGGTATGTGCCAGTACTGGCGAAATATCCTGCTTCAGTAAATCTTCAAAAGGTAAATACCGGTCGAGGAACCGCATCCGCATATCTTCGAACCATCGGATATATACCAGGTTATGCACGATGCCGGCCACATCGATGTCATATGCGTTGATCTGCAATTCATTTATAATTTCAAGTGGTCTGGGGGCTTTGGTCATTTCGTTTTTTTCAATGAAGTCGGAAATAATATTCCTGCAAAGTAAATGGTTCTGATCCGAATTTATATGAGTCCATCGTGAATTCTCAAATATTCCCTGGAATGAAATAATACATGGATCGGAAAAGGCCATAACAAGAAGATACTTTTTATTGAATTTATGTATCTTGTCGAGACCTGTTATCATCAAAAAATCACCAACATGAATACCCGTTTCTGGCTCATCACCATCATCACAGTATTTGTCGGAGGATCCGTGCTCCCTCAGGAGTCCATCGTTAACGAATCATTTTCTATTGAGTCGGTGCTCAGTGCGCCCATGCCAGGACATCTGACTGCAGCCCCAAGCAGTGACCTGGTGGTCTGGACAGAAAACAAAGAAGGTGTGCGAAATATCTGGATGGCCAGAGGCCCGGAATATGAAAGTACCCAACTGACCCATTATACGATGGATGAGGGAAAAAGCATTTCTTCCCTGCAGATTTCTAATGATGAAACATTCCTTATCTATGTATTTGGTGACGGGCCCAATAGCCGGGGCGAACATCCCAATCCCACCCTCAACCCGGAAGGAAGTTCCAGGGAAATATGGAAGGTATCGTTCTCAGATCATGCCACCAGAAAAATTGCAGAGGGATATGGTCCGGTCATTTCCCCAGATGGTCATTCATTGGTTTTTATTCGTGGCTCACAGGTTTACATGAAAAAACTGACGGATGATTCAGAGCCTGAAAAATTCTTTGAAATACGGGGACGGGCTGGTGATTTAAGTTGGTCGCCTGATGGTCATAACCTGGCTTTTACAAGCAACCGCGGTGATCACAGCTTCATCGGATGGTATTCAATCGACGAGAAAAAAATTTCCTACGTGACTCCGACTGTGGCCCGCGACGGTACACCGGTGTGGTCGCCTGATGGATCAAAGATCGCCTTTATGCGGGTCCTGAATGAAAAACAAACCCTGCCGTTCCGACCTGAACGGAGTGCCCTTCCCTGGTCAATATGGATTTATGATCTGGAGAGGCACCAATCCAGACAAATATGGAAAGCTGATGCAGGACCAGGTAGTGCGTTCCGGTTCGTTTCTGCCTCCAATCAATTATTGTGGGGTTATGATGATAATCTCATTTTTCCATGGGAGAAAACGGGCTGGACTCATTTGTATTCGGTATCGGTTCGAAATGGCCAGGTGAACCACCTGACCCCCGGATTATTCGAAGTGCAGTTTGTCTCGTTGAGCCCGGATGGAAAATGGGTTCTGTACTCCTCCAACCAGGATGACATCGACCGGCAACATATCTGGCAAGTCCCGGTATCCGGTGGACCTGCTCGAACCATAACCTCGGGTACAGGCATTGAATGGTCACCGTTGATGACAGCGAAAAGTCAGCATATTGTTTTTCTTGCATCTTCAAGCACCCAACCTGCTCATGTAGAGACCTTTAATGGTCATGAAAGAATCTGGTTATCTCACCAATATGCGTATACAACTTTTCCAAACAATCAGATGGTGGAGCCTGAACAGGTCATTTTTTCAGCCTCGGATGGTTTAAAAATTCATGGGCAATTGTTCCTGCCATCCGGTCATCATAACGCGTATTCCCTGAACCAGTACCTGGCCAGCCGGGGCTTTGTTGTATTATCGGTGAACTACCGCAGTGGCATCGGGTATGGAATGGAATTCCGGGAGGTCTTGAATTATGGTGCGGCCGGAGCCAGCGAGTTTATGGATGTGTTGGGTGCAGGTCTTTACCTTCAGAGCCGTGATGATGTGGATTCCCACCGCATTGGTCTCTGGGGTGGTTCGTATGGCGGCTACCTGACGGCCCTCGGACTGGCCCGGGCATCCGATCTTTTTGCTGCCGGGGTGGATATCCACGGGGTCCACGATTGGAACGTGGTTATTGGCAATTTTGTATCCGGGTTTCAGCCCGGTAAACAGGCCGAGGCTGCAGAAATCGCTTTCCGGTCCTCCCCTTTGGCCTATATGGATACCTGGACCTCCCCGGTGCTTTTAATTCATGGTGATGACGACCGCAATGTGCCTTTCAGCGAAACGGTGGACCTTGTGGAGTTACTGGAAAAGCAGGGAGTATATTATGAACAACTTATATTCCCGGACGAGGTGCACGGCTTTCTGCTCCATAAAAACTGGATTGCTGCCTATAAAGCCACCGCTGACTTTTTTATCCGTTTTCTGGGGAAATAAATATTGGTACAGCCATCGGACCAGGTTAGCCAGGGCCTCCAACTCAATCCTTTTGAATAATTGCCATTTTGGCAATATATCTAGCGGGCTGCATGTCATTATGGCATATTTCGCTCATAAACCTGTATGATTTGTCATTAGAATCCTGATGGCATATCCTTTGATCTATACAGAGCGAAACGAAATTTAAAATCGAATAAAACAAAAAATAAAAAGGAGGATTGTATTATGAGAACACTTGTTAAAAGAAACCGTTTTTACCCGGAGATCCCATCATTATTTGATGAATTTTTCAAGAATGATTGGTTTGACAACACGAACTACACCATGCGGGGCAGCACGATGCCTTCAGTCAATGTAAAAGAAGATGACGATATGTATGCATTGGAAATTGCCGCTCCCGGTATGAAGAAAAATGATTTTAAAGTGGAATTGGATAATAACACGTTAAAGATTTCTGCCGAAATTGAAGATAAAAAAGAAGACAATAACGACCCATTCACACGCCGGGAGTTCAATTATCAATCATTCTGCAGAACATTTCACTTGCCGGATAATAAAGTAGATTCCGGAAAGATCTCTGCTAAATATAAAGATGGTATCCTGTATGTGACCCTTCCAAAACTGGAAGAAGCAAAGGTCAAACCGGTCCGTATGATCGATATTGGATAATCATTCCAATACTTAAGAGACAGGGCAACCAAATGGTTGCCCTTTTTTTTCAAAGCCTTTCGTCTTCCGTTTGCCTGGTGGCATAAAAATAAAGATACTAGGATATTCGTTCATGGGGTATTCCTGATGCAAGAGTTTTCCTTGTCTTGCCCTTGAAATGTGCCGCAATTTTACTATCTTAAATGGTAACTATTCTTAAAATTTAATTACCATGGCAACGTATATTCTATTGACCAAACTATCACCCGACCTGGCCAGTAAAATGAAAGACCGGGCCGAAATTGGACGGAACTGGCTGGAACATGTCAGGGATAAATGCCCGGAAGTAAAGTTCCTGGCCCATTATGCATTGTTAGGCCAGTACGATTTCCTGGATATTTATGAAGCCCCCGATGAAAAAACAGCCGCCAAGGTCTCCATCATCAGCCAGGCCAATGGGGCATTTTCAGCCCAGAGCCTGCAGGCCATTCCATATAAGGAATTCCTGGAGCTGACGAAAGAGATTTGATATCATATTGGCGGTTCCGGAATTAAGACCTAATAACCCTGCGTCTATTTCGGTCATCCCTAAGGAAAGACAATATCCTGGGTTAAGATCAGATACTCTTTTCAATGGTATCTATTCCCAGTATAATCAGGTCAATGGTTTCTTTCTTCCCAAGCAGGGCAAAAATATCGAACAAGTGGGGGCCAGCACTGGCACCCACCAACAATAGGCGGCAAATATTCAGGATGGTGCCCATGTTATGGTGTTTTTCTGTAATCCACAATTTCACAACCTCTTCCAAATGATCTGAACTGAACGGATCAGTATCCTGCAAACGCTTCACTAAATCCTGGAGGATTTCCGGTATCGTTTCATCCCATCGTTTTCTGATGATCCTTTCATCATATGATTCCGGTCGCTGGAAGAAAAAATAAGAATGATCCCACAGCTCAGACACAAACGATGCCCGTTCTTTCACCAGGCCGCATACCCTGGCCACATAGCCATCCGGGGTCCGTATTCCCTTTGTTCTTAGAATGGGTTGATAGAGCTTGGCCAGTTCATGATCATCCTTGTTTCGCAGGTATTGCTGATTAAACCATTTGGCTTTATCGGGATCAAAACGGGAACCGGATTTGATCACCCGATCCAGTGAAAAAGCATCAATAAGTTCTTCCATCGAGAACAATTCCTGCATGGTTCCGGGATTCCATCCCAGGAAGGCCAGAATATTGACGAAGGCTTCCGGGAAATACCCCGATTCACGGTACCCACTCGACACATCCCCGGTATCCGGATTGGTCCATTGCAGTGGGAATACCGGGAATCCCAGGCGGTCACCATCCCGTTTACTCAACTTTCCTTTTCCATCTGGTTTCAAGGTCAGTGGCATATGCGCAAAGGCCGGAGTATTCCATCCAAATGCCTGGTATAATAATATATGCAATGGCAACGAGGGCAACCATTCCTCACCCCGTATCACATGCGATATCTCCATAAGATGGTCATCCACCACGTTGGCCAGGTGGTAAGTCGGCATCCCATCCGACTTAAACAGGATCTTATCATCCAGAGTAGCGGTATGTACTTCCATCTCACCCCGTATGATATCGTGGAACCGCAGTCGGTCATTTTCCGGGATCATAAACCGTATCACGTAAGGTATGCCATTTCTTATTTTCTGATCCACTTCGTCGGCGGATTGTGTCAGAGCATTATTAAGAGATTTCCGGATACTGGCATCATAGGTAAATACCTTATTTTTAGCTTCATCATCTTTTCGGAGTTTTTCCAGTTCCTCAGGTGTATCAAATGCATGATACGCATGCCCGCTTTTCAATAATTGATCAACATACTCCCGATACAGGCCTTTTCGTTCTGACTGCCTGTAAGGCCCGGCTTTGCCTCCCTGCCGGGGTCCCTCATCCAGTGCGATCCCACACCAATCCAGCGCTTCCACAATGTATTCTTCAGCCCCTTTAACGTAGCGTTTCTGATCGGTGTCTTCGATACGGAGGATCATATCACCCTGGTGTTTTCGGGCAAACAGGTAATTGAACAGAGCCGTTCTCATGCCGCCAATATGAAGCGGTCCGGTAGGACTTGGTGCAAAACGCACACGCACTTTTTTTCCAGCCATTATGGGTTATTTTTTCACTGACCTGAACGGTAAATGGTTCGGATCATATGCAGCAAAGATAAAAAAAGATGGAGTTCACATGGGTATTATTACCGTGATCAAATAATACATGCAGAATATCATTTTTTTTCTGTCTTAATTCTGCTTTTTTCACCCTATCTAAAATCCCTTCAGAAACTATGGAAAATATCCTCATTATTGGCGCATCGGGACAGATTGGATCCGAACTGACCATGGCCTTGCGCCAGCAACACGGGAACGATCGTGTATTTGCCACCGACATCAAACAGCCCCCTCCCGATGTACTCGAAAGTGGTCCTTTTCAAGTTCTGGATGTTATGGATGATAAAAGCCTGATCCATTTTGTTATCCGACATAAAATCACCCAGATTTACCATCTGGCGGCCGTTCTTTCAGGAAATGCCGAGAAGATCCCTTCCCAGGCCTGGAAGATCAATATGGATAGTCTGCTGAACATTCTGGATCTGACCAAAGAAGTGGAAGAGATCAAAAAAGTATTCTGGCCCAGTTCCATTGCCGTATTCGGACCGTCAACCCCGGCGGAGAATACACCCCAGCTAACGGTAATGGAACCCAATACGGTGTATGGCATCAGCAAACTGGCCGGTGAACGTTGGTGTGAGTATTATTACAAACGTTACGGTGTGGATGTCCGCAGTCTCCGGTATCCAGGCCTCATCAGCTATAAAACGGAGCCGGGTGGGGGTACAACCGATTATGCTGTTGAAATATTTTATGCCGCCATTAAAAACAAATCGTATGAATGTTTCCTGAAGGAGGATGCCACCCTTCCCATGCTGTATATGAAAGATGCCATTCAGGGCACCATCGATTTGATGGAAGCCCCGGCCAGCAAGCTTTCAATTCATTCCTCTTACAATATAGGCGGCATCAGTTTCAGTCCCGGTGAAATCGCAGATGCCATACGATCACACATACCTGAATTCGAAATCTCTTACAAACCAGATTTTCGCCAGGCCATTGCTGAGTCATGGCCCTGCAGCATTGATGATGGGGTGGCCCGTAACGATTGGAAATACCGGACCGAATACAATCTGGAAAAAATGACAGATGAAATGATCACTGAAATACAAAATAAACAAATCATTTCATGACCTCGAACCGGCTATTAAAACCACTTGAATTTTAAACCGGACTGGCAAAAAACAGATCATATCCTATTAGAGGTATCTTCGGGTAGGTTTTCACTTGATTTTTTTTGCTAATATTAAAATATAATTAAACCAAGTATCATGTACGGAAAATTTAAAGAACACCTGGAACATGAACTGCAGGAAATCAGGGATGCCGGTTTTTATAAGGAAGAACGAATCATCACCACACCACAGAATGTGGAGATAGAAACCAAAAAAGGACTCAAAGTACTGAACTTTTGTGCCAATAATTACCTGGGATTATCATCCCACCCAAGGGTGATTGAGGCAGCGAAAAAGGCGCTTGATTCGCACGGATTTGGTATGTCGTCGGTACGTTTCATATGCGGCACACAGGATATCCATAAAGAACTGGAACAGAAACTTGCTGAATTTTTGGGTACCGAAGACACGATATTGTATTCCTCGGCATTTGATGCCAACGGGGGCGTTTTTGAACCGCTGCTTGGTTCCGAATCGGCCATCATCTCAGATGAGTTGAACCATGCTTCCATAATCGATGGGGTGCGCTTGTGCAAAGCCAAACGCTATCGTTACCGGAACAACAATATGGAAGATCTCGAAGAACAATTGAAACAGGCGGATTGCGACCATGCCAAGTATAAGCTCGTGGTCACCGACGGGGTATTTTCTATGGACGGTATCATCGCCCAGGTAGACAAAATCTGTGATATTGCCGAAAAGTATGACGCCCTCGTGCTGGTGGATGATTCACATGCCACTGGATTTGTGGGCAAAAATGGTCGTGGAAGCCATGAGCATTGCAATGCTCTGGGCCGAGTGGATATCATTACCACCACTTTCGGGAAGGCACTGGGTGGTGCTTCCGGTGGTTGTGTTTCCGGGAAGAAGGAGGTCATTGATATGCTTCGGCAGCGATCACGCCCATACCTTTTCTCCAACTCCCTTTCACCGGCCATTACTGGAGCCACACTGGAAGTACTGAATATGTTGTCAGAAACCACCAAACTGAGAGATCGCCTTGACGAGAATACGAAAATGTTCCGTGACGGTATCCAGGAAGCCGGATTTAAGATTGTTCCGGGAACCCATCCCATCGTTCCGATCATGCTGGGACACCTCAAAAATGATGCGTTGTTATCGCAACGGCTGGCAGAAGACTTGCTGAAGGAAGGCATCTATGTGATTGGGTTTTATTACCCGGTGGTTCCAAAGGGAAAAGCCCGCATTCGTGTTCAGATCAGTGCGGCCCACAGCAGAGAACACATCCGATATGCCATCGATTCCTTTAAGAAGGTTGGGCATGCCTGTGTAGAACGTGGAGAATGTGTTTAATTTTTATATTATCAATTTCAGTCCATATTTGATCATTGGTGTGCTCTCCCTACCCCGGGAAAACATGTTGTATAAAAGGTGGTTTTTCTCTGGCTGATTTGGAAAATTTGCCAAATTAGCATATCCTGCATTTTCATCATTCATCTTAATAACAGGTTTATGACGCACATCGGATCCTATGACGAACGACTGAAGCATTTTGATTGGTCTATCGCAGAAAAAGAATTGGATTACCAGGATGGCCAGATCATCAATATAGGATGGTATTGCACCGACCGGATATGTGAAATGGGGAAGGCCGGTAAAACGGCTTTATTCTGGGAAGGATTTGGCGGGAAAGAGAAACACTATACCTTTAATGATATTCGTCTGGCCAGCAATACCATCGGGCAATTCTTACGCGATCTTGGGATCCGGGAAGAAGACCGGGTATGCCTCTTCATGGACCGGATCCCGGAGTTGTATTTATCATTCCTGGGTGTATTGAAAATCGGTGCAATTGTACAACCTTTATTCTCAGCTTTTGGTGATGAATCGTTATGGGTGCGGCTAGAAAATGCACAGACCAAAACCATCATCACCCAGCGTAAGCATGTATCAAAAGTTCGCAAGATCCTGGATAAAATGCCCTTCCTGGAGCATATTATTTTGGTTGACCACCAGAGCTCAAAACCATTGCAGGATCGGGAAGTGGCTTTTGACCTGGATACTGCAGATCCGGTGGAACACCTGGAGGTTGCCCCAACCAAAGCCGAATCCCCATCGGTTCTGCACTATACATCCGGCACGACCGGGCAACCCAAGGGTGTAAAACATGTGCATTATTCCCTCATTTCACAATACATCACTGCAAGGTGGATACTGGACCTGCAGGAAGATGATATATACTGGTGCACAGCTGATCCGGGTTGGGTTACGGGAACATCGTACGGGATTATCGGGGCCTGGAGTAATGGTGTGACCCAGTGTGTACTTGATACCGGTTTCTCTGCTGACGCCTGGTATCGGTTTATAGATAAATACAAGATCACAGTTTGGTATTCTGCGCCCACAGCCATTCGGTCGTTAATGAAAGCCGGTGAGGAAGTGGTGCAGAAACATGACCTGTCCTCACTCCGCCATCTGGCCAGTGTGGGTGAACCACTCAATGCGGAGGCCGTATTATGGTCGGAAAAGGTGTGCGGTAAACCCTTCCTGGATACCTACTGGCAAACAGAAACCGGTTCGATCATGATCTCAAATTATCCCGGGATGAAAATCAAACCGGGATCCATGGGGAAGCCCTTCCCGGGTATCGAAGCCACACTGTTGGATCCAAAAACCTTTGTTCCGATACGCAACACAGGTAAGATCGGACTGATTGCTTTTAAACCGGGCTGGCCTGCCATGATGCGCACCTACTGGAAAAATGATGAGATGTTCCAGGAAAAGATCAAGAATGGGTGGTACCTGGCTGGGGACCGGTCAACCATCGATCCCGATGGGTATTACTGGTTCATAGGTCGGGATGATGATGTGATCAATACGGGCGGTCACCTGGTGAGTCCGTTTGAAGTGGAATCGGCTCTGCTGGAACATGAGGCGGTCGGTGAATCGGCCGTTGTAGCCAAACCCGATCCGGTGAATATGGAAGTAGTGAAAGCATTCATTACGCTAAAACCAGGTTACCAGGTTACGGATGACCTGGAATTGAACATTATGAATTTCATCCGTAAGAAACTGTCACCCCTGGCCATGCCACAGGATATAGAATATGTGGATTCGCTTCCCAAAACACGGAGCGGGAAGATCATGAGACGGATCCTGCATGCAAAAGAATGGGGTGAAGACATTGGGGATACATCCACACTGGAAGATGACGAATGATCCTGCTCAAATAATATTACCAAAAACCAAAAAAATACATGCCATGGAAGATCTGAAAGACATTGTTTTGCAATACGTCATCGAGGAATATATGGAAGACGAAGATGATGAGATTACCTTCGATACGCCTCTGATTAGTGGAGGATACGTGGATTCCTTTTCAATGGTATCACTATTGGTATTTCTTGAAAAGAAATTCAACATTAAAATACCGGAAGATAGAGCCACGCCCGAAGCATTTGATACTGTTCACAGTATCGTAGCTTTGGTACAGGAATACATCAAAGAATAAATTCATCGCACAAAGGCTAACGGGTCGGTCCAAATTCTGGATCGAATAACCAGACTTAACAAATATCATATTTAATAAATTCCATTATGAGTTACAACAACACCTTGCGCCAACTTTATACCGATCAGTTAGAAGAGATCCGGGGCAAAGGGATTTTTAAGGAAGAACGTTTTATTCACTCCACCCAGGCGGCTGATATTGAGGTTGAATTCCCCACGGGATCCTCGCTTCAGAAAGTAATCAATATGTGCGCCAACAACTATCTGGGTCTTTCGAGCCATCCCGACGTGATAAAGGCAGCTCATGAAGGCCTGGATGTGCGGGGTTATGGTATGTCATCCGTACGGTTCATTTGCGGCACCCAGGACATCCATCGTGAACTGGAACAAAAGGTCACTGAATTTTTAGGTACTGAAGATACCATCCTGTTTCCCTCCTGTATGGATGCCAATGCAGGTGTGTTTGAGGCCGTTCTATCCAATGAGGATGTCATGATTTCGGATCGCCTGGTGCATGCATCCATAATTGATGGTATCCGGTTGTGCAGCGCCAACCATGACACGTTCAAACATTCCAATATGGAACATCTCGAAAGCAAACTCCAGTTGCACGATGACAAGCGCATAAAGCTGGTGATCACCGATGGTGTGTTTTCGATGGATGGTGACCTGGCCAGATTGGATGAAATGGTGGCGCTCTGTGAAAAATATGATGCCATGTTGTTTGTGGATGATTCTCACGCCAGTGGTTTTATCGGCAAAACCGGACGGGGCACCCATGAACATTGTGGTGTGTTGGGAAAAATAGATATTATCACCACGACGTTTGGAAAAGCCCTGGGTGGTGCTTCCGGTGGTTGTGTTTCGGGCCGGAAGGAACTGGTGGAAATGTGCCGTCAGAAAGCCCGCCCTTACCTGTTTTCCAATACCATTGCCCCGGTGGTGGTATCGGGCGTTTTAAAAGTCCTGGATATTCTTTCCGGAAGTACGGAACGACGCGACAAACTTGAAAAAAATACCATTTACTGGCGTAAAGGCCTTACAGAAGCCGGTTTTATCTTAAAAGAAGGTGACAGTCCGATAGTTCCGGTCATGTTGTTCAACGCCAAACTATCGCAGGATGTTTCGAGGGATCTGTATAACGAGGGCATATATGCCATTGGTTTCTTCTTCCCGGTAGTACCCAATGGACAGGCCAGGATACGTACCCAAATTTCGGCAGGACATGAGATACACCATCTCGACAAAGCGCTTGAGGCATTTATCAGGGTAGGAAAGAAACATGGGATTCTCGGATTATCGAAGCAAGAGATCATAGCACGCTACGGTTTGTGATCCGGCAACAATCGGGAATGATCAGGTTGACGTACAAATAAAAATCCGGTCATGTGGTTTCAGCCACTGACCGGATTTAACATTTTAAAGGTTCTCACCCGTAAACTCATCCACACTTTGAGTTACCACAGGAGGTGCAAATCAGGCAACCTTCCTGGTATATCAGGCTGGTGGAGCCGCATTGTGAACATTTCTTATCCGGTCCGGCTTCGGTGCCATCCGGAATGAATTTTTTCAGCGCCCGCTCCACCCCGGTTTTCCAGGAATTGATGTTCTCACTGTCGAGCTGCAGTTTGGATACCAGGTCCACCACATTTTTCAGAGGCATGCCGTGCCGCAGCACACCGGATATGAGTTTGGCATAATTCCAGAATTCTTTGTGAAACATATGAGATAATCCACCCACCGTATTATTGTAACCGTATTTATCGGTATATTGGAAATCATACCGTGTATTTCCTGATTCATCGCGGTTCTTGAAAATTTTTCCTTTCACAATGGACTTGGGAATGGCCAGCACATCTTCGTCCATAAGTCCAGTGAAAATTTCGTATGGTCGTCCGTTCAAAATACCTACAAAAGCGATCCATTTTTCATTATTATTCTGAAACCGTACCACTTCGGCATCCAAAACTTTTGGTCGTTTCGGAGAATTAAATTCAATGGGTTGTGTTCCGGTTATTTCTTTTTTATCGGATGGTACCAATACACCCGTCCGGGATCCGTCACGATACACTGTGGCCCCTTTACATCCGGTATCCCAGGCGGTCACATACAGGTGTCCCACCATGTCTTCCGAAACATCTTTGGGCAGGTTGACTGTTACACTGATAGAGTGATCGACCCATTTTTGTATCGCACCCTGCATTTTGATTTTGGCCACCCAGTCCACATCGTTTGAAGTGGCCTGGAAATAGGGCGATTGTTTCACCAGTTCCTGGACTTTCTCTTCATCATAGTGAATCACTTCCTCTACATCATGCCCGTTCACTTCCAGCCACGTTTTGAATTTATGGTGGAAAACATTGTATTCTTCCCAGGCATCTCCCATTTCATCAACAAAACTGACCAATACATCCGTGTCGTTGGGATTGACTTTTCGTCTGCGTTTATATACCGGCAGGAATACCGGTTCGATACCGGAAGTGGTTTGGGTCATCAGGCTGGTGGTTCCGGTGGGTGCTATGGTCAACAGTGCAATATTCCGGCGTCCCTGTTTTTCCATTTCTGAGTAAAACTCGGGATCGGCCTTTTTCAGTCGATTGATAAACGGATTCTCTTTTTCACGATCGATATCAAAGACGGGAAATGCCCCTCGCTCGCCTGCCAGCTTCACAGAGGAACGGTAGGCTTCAAGGGCCACTGTTTTATGTACTTCAATGGAAAAATCGATGGCGTTATCACTCCCGTACTGCAATCCCAGGGCAGCCAGCATATCACCTTCTGCAGTGATTCCGATACCGGTACGGCGGCCTTCCTGGGCTTTAATTTTAATGTTCTCCCAGAGCTGTCGTTCGACCTGTTTGATGTCATCATCTTCCGGATCACGCGTTATCTTATCGATTATGGCATTTACTTTTTCCAGTTCCAGATCAATGATATCATCCATGATCCTCTGTGCGTGCCCAACGTGTTCGCGGAATAAATCAAAATCAAATCTGGCATCTTTGGTAAAGGGATTCTGAACATATCCGTACAGGTTGATGGCCAGCAGGCGGCAACTATCGTAGGGGCAAAGAGGAATTTCGCCGCATGGATTGGTCGATACCGTCCCATAACCCAGGTCGGCATAACAGTCGGGAACCGATTCGCGTATGACGGTATCCCAGAACAGGATACCGGGTTCTGCCGACCTCCAGGCATTATGAACAATTTTATCCCATAACTTCCGGGCTTTAATTTTTTTCTTGTATACCGGATTATCCGAATTTACCGGAAATTGCTGCACATACTTTTTATCTTCCACCACTGCGCGCATGAATTCATCATCGATCTTTACAGATACATTGGCACCGGTTACTTTTCCAGATTCCATTTTAGCATCGATGAATGCCACCGAATCGGGATGCTTGACAGAAATGGTTAACATCAGCGCTCCTCTCCGACCGTCCTGGGCCACTTCCCTCGTGGAATTTGAATACCGCTCCATGAATGGAACCACACCCGTAGAAGTCAGGGCACTATTCAACACCGGGCTCCCCTTCGGACGAATGTGCGAGAGGTCATGGCCCACACCGCCTCTCCGCTTCATTAGCTGCACCTGCTCCTGATCGATTTTCATGATGGCACCGTAGGAATCGGAAGCGCCGTCATTACCTACAACAAAACAATTTGACAGGGAGGCAATCTGAAAATCATTTCCTATACCGGTCATCGGACCACCCTGAGGCACAATGTATTGGAATCCTTTGAGGAGTCCATAAATGGTATCCTCTGTCAGGGGATTCGGGTACTTTTTCTCAATTCTGGCGATTTCCCGTGCCAACCGTCGGTGCATATCGTCAGGGGTCAGTTCATATAACTTCCCGGAAGAGTCCTTTAGTGCGTATTTATTCACCCAAACCTTGGCAGCGAGTTCATCGCCGTTAAAATATTTAATGGACGCTTTAAAAGCCTCATCAAAAGTATGCACTTTTAATTTCGGACTTTTTGTCTGAGGTTTTGCTTCACCCTCTTTAATCTTGGATTGCTGTAAATCGATGGTTTTTTGTTGCGCAAGAAAATCTTCCATATGCTTGAAATCTCTAAAGCATTGACATTAAAAATTATATGTAATTCGGGATGGATTTATGTCCGGTTTGCAATTTAGGAAACGGAAAAATCCGGATCAAGGCCGTTCGCTCCATACTTATTAACATTTCCCTTAAGTTATTAACTCGGCCTCGTAATATGCTGTTTATCTGTTGTTTATGATTTTATGTTTATTTATAATTAATAAGAATAGTCTTTTTTCAGAATTTTTTACCGTTCAGATTCTCCGGGCACCCAAACCAGTATGCCTCCTTCAAATGAATTTTAATGATCGAACAGAACAAAAAGAAAGGAGATCCTCAGATCTCCTTTCTTGAATTTCAAAACCAGTGTTTTTAGAAAATATACCGGAGTCCGAACTGGGCTTGCCAGCGTGAACTATTGATACCGGAATCGTCAATTCTCCATACATTACCAACAGGCGGGTCAAAACTGAATGTCGGAGTGGTTCCGTCGGCCGCAAATCCTTCAAAATCGATGAGCTGATAGGCATTATACGAAACATAATACACCCGGCCCCACTTTGAGTTTAACAAATTGGTAAAGTTGAACACATCAA
>WOR8_10002517_pt1 | contig 18081 bp, 14 predicted proteins | sample DeeMarSeWOR38_10_FD_19890 | JGI IMG/M metagenome (IMG submission 19890)
TCATAATATTGAGCACAGATTCTCTCACAATTATCTGGTTCCTTTTGGAAAGGACATCTATAACAATACGCATAGGGAAGAAAATGTATATCTGGGAGTAATGGTAGATAATTCTCCTTCCAAAAACGTCCTGAAGTAACCGAAAGCGCTCCTGTTGACATTCCATGGTAAGCACCTTCAAATGAGATAATAGTTCTTCGTTGAGTTAGACATTTAACAAATTTAATTGCCATTTCTACAGCATCTGATCCTGTGGGTCCCCCGAACTGAATTTTCATTTTATCCTTAAGGTTATTAGGTAAGATTTCACGAATTTTTTCAACTAGCGTGATCCGAACTTCTGTAGGAAAATCTAACGTATGTGTTATTCTCTTTTGTTGTTCTGTTACAGCATTCATTATTACTGGATTACAATGGCCTAATGCAACCACTCCAGCTCCTGCAAAAAAATCTATAAAGATATTGCCATCACTATCCTTAATTGTTGCTCCTCTACCTTCAGCTATAACTAATGGAATAGCTTTTGGGTAAGAAACAGCTTTACCTTCAATTTCGTCTTGTTTTTTCAGAATTTTTTTCGCTTTTTTTCCTGGTAAACTTGTAACAATTTTTGGTGCTTCATTATAATGAAGATTCTCAAAGGTCATTTTAATCACTAAATTAGTATAGGGTATTTTTTAAAGGGTTTAAGTATAATAATGCGTTAAATTAATTTTTGAGATAATTCTAGATCCATGGAATGATCTTAACCTAATAATCAGGATTACCCCTTGTTATAAGATTTTACCTATTATTAGGTTAATACCAACCATTTAGGCAAAGAGTGAACGTTATACTAGATATATGGGAATAAATTAGGGATTAGAAATATGGTACTTTAAATATGACACCGAAAAGGATGACTGCACAAATGGCAATAGCATAAATTACTGAAACAACAATAATTTGCTTTTTTTGCGATTTCATATCATGAACCCAGAAACAGACAACCATGAAGTGTAAATAACCAAAGATTACTATAGGGATCCAGCTTAGAATATATTGAAACCCAAATAATGGATTGTTCCAGAAAGAATAATGCCAAAGTAGTCCTCCTGCATAGTTTAGGATTAATTCAACAAATACGCAAAATACTGCATTTCCAATTGCTAATCCCCATCTATTAGGTATAATACCAAAAAATTTGAGATTACGATCTTCAGGAAGTACCTTTGCGAAAGCGATTCCAGCCATAGCAAACATTAATGATATTTCGATATTTAATCCAACAAAAATTAGGAATCCAGTTTCTCCTCCACATGTCCATAAGGCCGATTCCTGAGTAAAAGCAAGGATTAAAGCATTAGCAATTTCATTAAGCCAGTCCATTCCCCAGAATGCTAATCCTGCAAAGACACGATTCCAATTTCCTCTTTCTATTTCACTAAAATAAATATAGATAACGAGAGCAAAGATAGGAATTAAATACCATTTAAAATCCTCTGGCCATACTCTTAGTATGTCTAAAGCAGCTTGTGTATCTGGAGTAATTACCATTTTTTCGTCCTCAAATAGATTAATAATGTTTCTTTATTATGAGTTAGGATAGTTGTTTAATCTTTTGGAAGTTGATTTCTTTCTGAAATTACGTTATATAATTAAATTTACCAATGATGCTAGAAGGAAATCCGAATATGAAATAAAAACCTTGATAATATAGCATGGAGTTTTCCATAAAAATAGCTTCTCAATAACTGTAATAATTATGACAATATCTGTGAAATAAAAAAAGTTTGAAGATCCTTTGGAATTTCTTCTTTTGTCAATTTCTTGGCAAGTGCTTCTGCTAATGGCGCTTTATAGCGTTTACCATAATATGTTTCTAAAAGTTCAATTAAAATAGTTTTATCAGGGATCCCACGATTTCTTCGCTTTTGGATGTACTCATTAAGCTGATCTATAGTAATAGAATCAGAATTAGTGAAATATCGTGGAAAGATAGCGCTATTATTTAGGAATAATGATTCAATACTTTCTTCGCTAAGGGAAAAGAAGGTATTTTTTGGGAAAACCATCTCCCAGTTATTTCGAACTCTTTCATAGGTACCAGAATGTAATATATCTCCATCAGTGATTGCAACAGCTCGCGAACGTACAAATTTACTCTTCAATAATTCAATTGAGATCACAAATTTCATATTCGTCCAACCCCCAACAGGAACATAACTAACACGATTTTTTGCTGCTCGGATTCCCGGCCCTATTATTATATCTTCAAACACACGATAAACTCGCTCATCTGTTCGACCCTCAACAAAAACTACAACATCAGATCCAAAGGAATCTGAAGGTCGGATCCCTAGAATATTAACAACCTTTTTCATAGTTTTCTCTCCCTTTATTGGTCTAATGCGAGTCCATCCATTATGAAGATCAACTAGATATGCATGACCAATTAAAAGTCGTGGGGAGTGAGTTGAGAAGAGTATTTGGTGATTTCGAGAGAATTGTTCAAGTTTGCGGGCAAGAGCTCGTTCTCCACGAGGATGGAGAAATAAGGAAGGTTCATCAATAATAACGATTCTTCCAATAGGACTGCAAGTTAGAAGCCAAGCAAGAGAAATTATCCGTTTTGTACTGGACGAAATTTTCCATAGCGGATTTGTGAAAGCATTCTCTATGGTGACGTCAATCATTTGTTGGTTATTTCGTGTTCGTGCCCCAAGTTCGAAATGAAATTTTTGAGAAAGGACATCCTGAAGAAATTCTTCAATTAAAGACAGTATTTGATAATTCTTTTCATACAGTAGATTTAATAAATCTCTATGGAGGGATTTGTTGAAATCCGATTCAGTTTGAAAGTAGCTAAAGAATGCTCGGGAAAAGAACTCTTGAATGATTTCAGGGGGTACTTTTTCCTCGGGAAAAGGGATCTTTTCCCCGTTTCGGAGCTGAAGATAGATCTTTTTATCTAATATAGTATATAATTCTTTTTGTAAGGATAAATTAAATATGAAATGACTTATTTCCTTAAATGAAGTGAGCTGGGTTAATTGATCTAAGAATTCATCAAAAATTTGGTTTGCTAGGGAATTACGATAGAATTTTGCTGTTTCAACAAAAATATTACGTATCACTTCGTTATCTTGCCATGATTTCATGTCTTCATTTACTTTTAGATGAAATTCTCCAGATATGGATCTGGAATCTTCAAAATATGATAGTAGGTTTTCAAAACCTCCTGATGTCACTTCTTCTTGCGGGAACTGTAGTTGATTTTCAGCACGAAAAGCCCCATCCCAAAAAACTGAAATACCTTCTAATAAATTACTTTTACCTGAATTATGGGGACCTATAAAACAATTTAAACTCCTGAGATCACTGAGAGAAAGATTGGATATGCTTCTAAAGTTTCTGAGATTGAGTTTAGCTAATTGCATGATTCAACTATTAACTCTAATTTGCCTTTATCCTATATAAAGATAATAGTTTCTATACATTATAGAAGAAACCTCATCTATAAAACCAAAAATCTCAATTAAGGACAGAAAGTTCTGTAACATATAAACTTTAGTTTGTTTTAGATAAGAATAAGTTGATTTAAAGGAGATTTTCAAAAATTAAGCTTATTTAATTAATAATAGAGTTAGTAATTAAGGCATCCAATCCATTAGTCTAGGATAACCAACATCGACAAAGTCTCGTTTAATCAACCTTATCTTTTCAAAAATCGCTGTTCTCATCCCACTTTCTAATAATTGAAGAGAATCTAGAATTGTATTAGCGGAGGCTTCAACATTTTTCAAACCAGCGGTTATTTGAGAATATTTTTCCAAAGTTTTTTCTGTTAAAAGATGATTAGAGTATTTTCCTCCCCCTGAGAGTATTTTAAATCCATTCTCAATAGAAAGAGTGTTTGGATTGTTACACATTCGGACTAACTCGTCGAAACAATCTTTGTACGGATGAACTACATTTCGTGCAATGACACCCCTCATAAACATTTGAGTAGTCTGTCGCGCCAAAATAAGTGCAAATGGAATTGAAATCATTAGTTCAGTCATACGGAGAGTTTCTGACTTAATGGTTGAAGATGACAAATCCTGAGCCTTTTCATAATCGCTTAATAAAATCAAGAGGCATGTTAATTCTCGTAAATCTGTGTTAATCATTTTGGGAGTGATACGAAATTGAGTATAGTAGAGGCCAACTCCAGTTAGAAAAACAAAACCTTCTTCAGTTTCCTCTTCCTCCCCCGTTAGTATTAGATCTGGTAAAAACACAACATTATCTTTGAGTATTTCAATAACTGGTTGATTTAAATAAGAACCCATACTATTCTCGGAACCGATTAACTTTGACCAAGAAGGGAAGAATAAAATTTGTGTCAAGTGTTTTAATACTTTCTGATCATCAGGTGTAGGATGTTCCATCTAAAGCCTCAAATTAACTTTTTTTCCTGTAATACTTCCAAGAGAAGCCAAGGATCATCAGTGAAAATCCCATCAACACCGAGTCGAATCAAGTATTCGAAGGATAACCGATCATTAACAACCCAAACATGCACAGCAATATTTTTGGCATGTGCAGCTGTTACAAATCGTTTTGTCACAATCGTGCGATTTTGATGACTGATAGGTACTTGAAATGCAGAATAGCTCGGAGTAATTATTCTCTCAAGAAACAGTGTTTGGAATGTTAAAAATCTTCTGACTTCTTGAGGTGACGCTGATGTATGAACATGTGGAAGGATTTTTCTGAACTTTTTTATTTGAAAATGATGAAAGGATCCCACTAATATCGAATTTTCACGAGAATATTCTTTAATAACTTTCGCAAGAAGGTCAGGGGCAATAGGATCAACATCTTTTATATCTAAATTAAAACGCATCTCAGGGAATAGATCAAAAGCTTGACGGAGAGTAACGACTTTCCAATTTTGACCTCGAGCAGGAAAAGACTTTCCATCATCTAATGTGAATGAATAACCTAAATCTACCTGATTAAGTTCATCTAAGGTGTAGCTCTTTACAGGGCCTGTTTTATTAGTCGTCCGATCTAAAGTCTCGTCATGAAACAATATTAATTCATTATCTTTAGTCATACGGATGTCTGTTTCAATAACATCTAATTCTAGCAAAGCAGCATTTTTTAAAGCCAATAGAGTATTTTCAGGAGAGACTGTCTGATCACCACGATGTCCCATGACTAAAGGTCGATGAAAGGAGCGGAATGGGTTAGATTGTGTCGGTTTCATCCGTTTTTCAAGCTCACATGATCATTTCAGAATTATAAAGAACCAAGTTTCATTAGCTTTTCTAATTGATTATATAAAAATTTGAAAAACAAATAATTTAGGAATGGAAGGAATGATTTTTTATCATCTTTGGATCATATTCCCATTAAGATGATTGTTATAATTTAGACTTTTTGGTTTATAGGACAAGAATTTTATTAAACTCTCCATAATAAGTGTCTCAGGGTTAATAAGTAATGAAAAAGACATTAGATGTTAATTTTATCCAAAATTCCTTAATTAATCTTATTGAGGTTGATCCTGATCATCAAATTTTCTCATTACTTATAACACGACTGGCAGCTATAGTTCCAGAGAAACTAATTCCTTTAACATATTCAAATAATAAAATACTACGTATTATTCTTGCTCTTAACTTTGCTGGAAGAACTCAAATCTCTATTGAGCTATTGCACTGGCTAAAAAGGGAGGAAGATCCTGATGTGATCAATTCAATAAAAAGTTCATTAAATAAGACACTTTCTGGTGTAATCTCAAATGAAGAAGAACTTTTTAACCAAATTCAGCAACAAATCATCCAAGGAGAAAACCTAGCAACTCATTTAGAATTGCTAGGAAATTTTCCTTTTCCAATTGTGGAAGATATTTTTCTTTATCAATGGAATATTAATCGCTATAATGAAAAGATCAAGAAAGGAATTATTCAGGGTTTAAAGTTCTATTCTAAAAAAGCAAAAAAAATCTCAAAACAGTTGAAACGCCTTCTGTTAACATTAATTAGTTCGCCTTACGAAGATATCGACCTTCGTAAACGAGCATTAGAGTCTCTTGAGTGGTTAGAGAGCATTGAAGTTAATGATAGTCTTGAAGTTCTCGTTGAAACAGAAAAACATCCAATAATCCGATTAAAAGCAGTGAAATTAATAGGAAAGAAGAATTTGTATAATTTTTTTCCAATTTTGATAGAAAGATTAAAATATGATAGCAATTCGAAAATTCGAGCAGCAGCTGCACAAGCACTAGGAATCTTAAAAGTATATGAAGCCTTAGGAGAGTTAGCTGAAAGTTTAGAGACTGATGTAAGTTTTTCAGTAAGAGAAGCGTCTGCTGAAGCACTAGGTATAATTAAAAGTCAAGAAGCTCTTTCTTCTCTATTAAAAGGGTTAATTGATGAGGATTCATACGTCAGGTCTGTTAGTGCATGGTCAATTCAACAACTTTATCTTGATAAGGCTGAAAGAGATAATTTAATGCACCGATTATGTCAAACTTGTCTTTCTCAAGAAGCTGACTTTCAAGTAAAGGAAAATATTATCTCCTTACTTGCTCAATTGAATAGCTATGAAGAATCAATGGACTGTTTGGTGGACATATATTTTAAAATTCAATCATCCTCCTTAAAAGAATCTGTCTTGGAGGGGCTAGAAAGCTTTATACCGTTATTAAAAAAGAATCAGAAATTTTTATCAGAATATTTACCATTAATTTTTAAAAATCTTAGATCCCCAATTTCATTTTCACTTAAAGCCACTATTTGTACATTTTTAGGAAATTTAAAGGAAAATTTAAGTTTTGATGTTCTATTAGAATGTTTAGAAAAAGAATCAGATCCTTGGGTAAAAAGACAAGCTACATGGGCTATATCTCAGTTGGATCCAAGGATTTTTAAAAATCAAATCCGAGGAAAAATCGAAAATAGTAAAGATACATCTGTAAACTTGAGTTATCTTGAGATACTAACATATTGGATTGATTATTCTGATCTAGATTTATTGTTCTCTCTATTACATTCTGATCGTCTAGAAATTCGTCAACAGATAATTGAGGTTTTTGGAGTGTTAATCAGTAAATTCGATGATTTAGATGATCTATTTAATCTAAATTCGGTCTTAGATAGATTAATTCACCATCTTTTCCATGACCCAGCAAATACCGTTCGAGCAGCTTCCGCTCATGCTTTAGGTCATCTCCAAAATAGCGATATAAAGATAGATCAGCTTTTAGTTCAAGCAATTCAAAGAGAGAAGATTTATAGCGTACGTGAATTAGCAGCAGAAGCCTTAGGATATCGTAGCAATCCCATTATCGTTCCCGAGTTATTCAAGTTGACTAATCCACAAGTTGAGAAAGATCCTAGTATCCGTTATTTTTCCTGTCTTTCGCTCCTTGATATTCTTGAAAGCCAAATGAAATGAAAAACCAAGGAGAATAGATCCTAAGCATTTTTAGTATTTGATCTCTGTATACTGATACGTTTCTCGACTTCTGGTAGAGGGGTGAAAAACCATGTTAACCCAAGGACAGCTAGTCCTAATATCGCAGTTACCCAGAGAATGATGGTTAAACCATATAATTCTGCAAGAATTCCAGATAGGAGCATTGAAACAGGTGCACTAACTTGTGCTAATGTCCGACGAACTGCATAAACACGGCCTATTACTTCTCGTGGAACAGTAGCTCCCCAAATTGCCTCACTTGAAACATTAGCAACAGGTAGTACAAATCCCGTAATAAAAATTCCAATACCTAAGATTATGAAGAATCCAATAGGAGCTGAAAGCATTATAACTAGTCCTAAATAGCCTAAAAATAGTCCAAATGAAACACCTAAAGCATGATTCCTAAAACCTTTCCATAATGTCATAATTAATGACCCAATAAGTAAACCTGTTTGTTGTAAAGCTGCAATTAACCCGAAATCTTGAGCCTGGCCTCCATGGATAAATTTGATGAAAAAAGCTAGTTGAGTAAAAAGTGGAGTCAAAAAGAAATTTGCACCAGCAAAAACAAGGAGAAGAGGAAATAATCCTGGTGTTTTAATTATGAAACTAATTCCTTCCTTAAATTCGAGTTGAAAAGAAGATTTTTCATTTTTTTCAACTTTCTTAACAATTTTTGGTATAGTTATAATTAAAGTAGGAAGTATTGCTAGAAGAAAGGTAATAACATCCAACCAGAGTATTTGAGCTATATCTGGAAAAATCTCAAGCAATATTGGAGCAATAACTGGACCGACAATGTTTATTCCAGCATTAACAAAATAATTCATACCATTTATTCGACTTAGTTGATCCTTTGGAACCATTATTGGTAGAAGTGTGTCAGTTGCTGAGGTGTGAAATGCCCCAAAGATCCCTCTAACAAAATTTAAGGAAAGAAGAATGACTACAAGCTGAATATCAGTGAATAGATTTGACACAAAGGCAGCTATCAGGATCAAAGTAAAAAACGCTTGCATAAAGTCAACAAAAATGATTACTTTCTTTCTATTCCATCGATCCACAAATACTCCTGCAATAGGGGTTACGATAATGAATGGCATAAAAGCAAGAAAAGCAGAAAGACCTAAAACAAATTCACTTTCTGTAGTTAACGCTAGGAACCATATAATTGCAAAATTAACTATATTTGATCCTAAAATAGATATCCATTGACCACAGAGAAAAATAAGATAGCCGGTTAAATTTGATGTTTGCTTCTGATCTTCAATTTGATTCATTGAGGACAATTTAGTGTCACCTGTAACTTGATGTTAAACAATCATCATAAAAAGTAAATCTTTGAATTTATTACTTATTTATAAGTAATATTATTCTGGTAAGAGATGTTTTATTCAGTTAAAATCTTGGCACCTGATTTAGTAATTAAGACTGAATGCTCTGCTTGACTAACAAGTCCACCTGTTTTTTCAAGAAGAGGTGGGTACCCGTGAAAATGGTCTTGAGTCAAAATTTGAGATAAATTAACAACTTTGATCTCTTGTTCAATTAAATATTGACTTGCATACCTAAGAGAAAAAGGTAATAGCTCAAAACGCTGTGTTAAAATTTTTCCTACCTCTGTTCGGGATTTTCCATTAGAAGAAAAGATTAGCGGTTCACCAACATTGTCAACATACCCAGAATTAGGTCCTTTACCGTTTGTTGCAAATGGTTCTATTGCTAAAATCATTCCCTCCTGGATTTTTGTACGCTTTGAAAAAGGCATCGCCTTGACACTTGGAATTGATACTCCTGCATGAAGACGTGCTTTTTCTAATTGATGGCCTGTCAAATTTGCAATCGGTTTATATCCAAAACGTTCAATAGTTTCTTGCACAGCTGATCCAATGTCACATACTCTGATACCAGGTTTTAATGTCTCGATAGCTTTATCAAGGGCTTCCTGAGATGCTTTAATAAGTCGAACATTCTTTCCATCAGTAGAAAATGTTCTGGCAGTGTCAGAAAGCATCCCATTAACATTAGCACCTATATCAATTTTTAATAAGCCTCGCTTAGGAATTACTCGCTTATCATCAATATTTGCTGTATCATGTGCTGCACAATTATCTAAGCTAATATTTGGGGGAAAAGCTAAATCAGCTCCACGTTTTTGTATTAGTTTAATTAAAGTATCATGTAATGCCCCAATCGAAATTCCTGGTTTTATATAAGCTTCAATCTGATCTAATGTTAATTTAGCAATTTTTCCTGCTAATTGAAGGTCATGTAATTCTTCACGAGACCATATCATATAGTGACACCACTATTCTGAACTTCTATTTGTAAAATAAAAGCTCTTCGTTTTATTTACCAAAAAGAATAACTAAATTCAAATTATTTAGAATTAATAGAGGTAATAATGGCTATTATAATAAAACTACTCCCTATCACACTTAACAGAGTAAAATCCTCTGATAACACGAGGGAAGCTAGTATTAACCCAACAATTACATTTAAAAGAGTGATTAGATTAATCTCTGATGCTTTCAACGTGCGAGAAGCATAGATTATAAGAACAAATGGAATTAGAGTCCCGCATATAGCAAGATATAGAATTATTAACCAAGAATTTAATGTGAACACGAATATATTTGGTAAGTGATTAAAGAAAAGCATAGAAAAAAAAATTAAACAGACTGTGTAGAAATTTGAGATTGTAAAGATCAAAGGGGAATTTTTCATAGGAATAGAATTTGTTACATGAGCAAGAATGTTTATTTGTTTAGAGATAACAGAATATCCTCCCCAAATAATTCCTGAGAAAAAGACCAATATTGTGCTTATTAAGAAGATTGTAAAATCCTGAGGTGGTTCTATTAATATGTTTGCAGTTGAAACCATTATTACTCCTATCAATCCACAAAATATTGCTCCTATAAGTTTTTTCGGTATTCGTTCCTTTAATATTACCCATGCAATGAATGGGGTAGATATCAGATATATGTTTATGAATAAGGCTGCTATTGCAGAAGTAGTCCCACCTTGGCCTAAAAACTGAAGTATATATGCACTAGCATTAACTACTCCTAAAGAAATAATCCATTTATTTTTTAACAAAATAAATAAATCTTTAATAGGATTGAGAAGACTTACAGGGATGAAAATAATAATCAAAGCTATTAAAAACCTTAGAAATAAAAAACCAAGGGGTGGAAGGGGAGGATTAAGATAGGACAGACCGATTTTTACTATAACATATGTTGTACCCCAGAAAAATGCTGCAACCATCATTACAAATGCAGCGAATAAACTTGTTGTCTTCATATGAATCATTCTTCTTTTAAATCAGTTTTAGTCTCTTTACTTAATCCTATCCAATAAAAAGACTCAGTACTTTCATTTGAAGATAAATTTATTTGAGATAATTCTTAGGAATGACCACTGATCGGTTGAGGTTTGTAGAGCTCTTCTAAACGTACAATGTCATCATCTGTGAGTTTAATTTGTAATGCCTCTACTGCCTCTTCAACATGGTTGATCTTGGTTACCCCTAAAATAGGTGCAGTTATATAATCTTTGCTAAAATGCCATGCTAATGCGATTTGAGCAGGTTTAGCGTCTTTTTCTTCTGCGATTTCAACAACTCGGTCAACAATATCAAAATCTTCCTTTTTGAAATATCTCAACTTTAAATAGCGATCATATTTACTTCGATTTGATATCTCTTCTCTTTCACGCTGATATTTGCCAGTTAAGAATCCTCGGGCAAGAGGGCTCCAAGGAATAAGTCCAATTTCTTGATCTTGGCATAATGGGATCATTTCACGCTCTTCTTCTCTGTATAAAAGATTATAATGGTTTTGCATTGTTCTAAATGGCTCTAAATTAAACTTTTCCGCCATCCAAAGACTTTTTGTAAATTGCCATGCAAACATTGAGCTGGCTCCTAAATGAAGGACTTTTCCTTGTTGAATTAGATGATTAAGTGATCTGAGAATCTCTTCGATTGGTAAGGATGGATCCAACCGATGAATTTGATATAAATCAATGTGATCGGTTTGTAACCGATTTAATGAATCACGAACTGCATGCTGAATATGATAACGAGAAAGACCACTTGTATTTGGTTTTGGTTCAGGATCAAGGCTAAAGCCACTTATCGGGAAAAAGACCTTGCTTGCAATCACAATCTCATCCCTATAATCCTTTAGAATCTTACCGGTAATTTCTTCAGATTTTCCTGCAGAATAAACATTTGCTGTATCAAAAAAATTTATTCCTAAATCAATAGCCTTCAAAATTATTGGTTTTGCCTCTTCAATCCCCAAGGTCCATTTAGAAATATTAGGGTCACCAAAAGACATCATTCCTAAACAAATTTGGCTTACTCGTAGACCAGTCTTTCCTAATAATTTGTATTCCATTATTTATTCCTCTTTTGGTTTTTAATTACAACAGGTTTTTGGATTCTCTCTTCGTAAAAATATATTAATTTTTTTCCTTACTACACCACTTACACAACCACATCCAATTGGATGGGATCGAATTGCCTCAACAGGGCATTGTAGGGCACAGGCTCCACATTCTATACAGAGTTTTGTGTTTATAATTTCAGCTTTCTTAATTTCTTCTGAAATAATTATGATTTGATGAGGACAGACCTCAACACACCATTCACACCCGATACATTTTTCTTGAAAGATTGTAGCAGTCATTATTTTCATCTACCTTAAAACAAGAGTTCAACAGGGGGAAATAATAGTAAAATTACTATTAAAGAGGCTATGATCAGAATTGCTGGAAAAAGAAATAATACTAGATCAGCTTCGACCTCTAAATGATTTGAATAAGGAGTATGCCCAGCAAAGTCTAAGCTTACAAGCAAACTAATGAGTAATATTAGGAGAAACCAAAAAAATATGGTTGAAATATTGAATGGAGTTTGTAGATTGATTAAAATCAATATGATTCCAGTACTGGATATCATACCAAAAATCAATCCTTTAATGAAAAAGGATCGTGTATAATTGAAAATAGGATATATCCAGGCAAAAACTTGACTTAGTATTACTCCAATTATAGAGCCTTGAAAAATTATATTAAACCAAAAAAAGGACTGATCTAATCCCAAAACACCTAGAATTCCACTTAATAAGAGAATTGGAAGAAAATAAGCTATTGATAGAAAAATTGTATGTTGTGCTCCCATGATAGTTCTGGTAACAATATTGAATCCAATTTTAGATTGGGAAGGAAATTTTTGGCCTTTAACAAGATATTTTTGGATTTCATTGATATTTATTGGTCCAAACTTTGGTTCCCAATTGAATTTAGTGATTTCTTTTCTATCAACTCCCGTAGCTGCGAGTTGAGGGATAATAATATCTTTATGAGTTAGATATTTGTCAACATCAAAAAGACGGAGTGCATCAATAATACTTTGATGAGTAAAATAACCTCCCCCAGCTGCACACCACACGTTAATTCCATTAGTGTCTGTAATGAGAACATAACAATCAATTTGAGAGTTTTTCAAAGCATTTGAAACCGCTGAGACTGTCCAATAGTAATTTGAGGTTACCAACAACGGAGATCTTTCATTAGGATTTCCTACAATATATAAACCTGGTTTAATACTTTTACGGGTTAATATTCCATTAAGAATGCAATATAACACTTTTATCCAACGAAATCGGCCTAATTGGCTTTCTAAGGTAGGTAATGATGAAATTCTATCCTCAATATCCTTTTTAGTTCCAGTATATAGTTGAATATTTCTTCTTTCTAGTAATAAATTACTATAGAACCAGTTCTCTAGTTTTTCATTAAAATCAAGAACAGGATAGGTAGTATACCCTTCACGAAAGATATTAATTTGATTAAATAGCGATTGTTTTAGTTTATAAAATAATTTTGAAGTTCTATTCTTTAGAATAATTTCAGCTGCAATAAAGAATTGTCCTTTTGGAGATAAGAGATTATAAATTTGCTTAAGAAAGAGCAATTGCTTAAAAGGCGTCAGTTCTGATAAGACAAATGTGGAAATAATGAAGTCGAAAGGACCTTCTGTTTCTAATTGCTGATAGATAAAGTGAGAGGTGAAATCACCTTTAAAAAATTTAACATCTGCATCATTCGATTGCACTTGTTTTGAGGCAAATTCAATCATATCTTTTGAACTATCGACTGCAATTACTTCTAATCCAAGTTTGTTTAACTGAATAGCAAGTTTTCCCGTTCCACTCCCGATTTCAAGCACTTTTCCCTTTTTCCCTATTGTGTTAAGCAGTGATTCATATATTTCTACACTTTCTGGGAATATTTTTTGAAATTCAGAATCGTAGAGATCAGGTTCTTTCTCAAGAAGTTTCATATACAAAAGACTCATAATATAAGATTTGCTAATGATAAACTATATATCTCCAATGGGTGATTATAATTTGAGTGCCTCCGATTCAAGATTATATCGTCTCGCAATAGTTGATCTAACAAACAGGTCTGTGTCATTAGAGTCTATTGGATTCAATGATGAAAAATTTCTAAAGTTTTTAGGGGGACATGGCTTAGTTGTTGATTATGTTTTAAAGAATATGCCTGCAAAGGTTGATCCTCTCTCTCCAGACAATTTTTTATGTTTTATTACTGGGATATTTAGTGCAACCCGAATTCCTTTTTCTGGAAGATTTACCGTTGCAGCTAAATCTCCCTTAACTCATACATGGGGAGAAGCAAATTGTGGTGGACATTTTGGTCCAGAATTAAGAAAAGCAGGATTTGATGGTCTTATAATTAAAGGAAAATCTAAAGATCTAAGTATTCTGCGTATAACTGATGATTCGGTTGAGATTATTTCCTCACCACATCTAAAGGGAAAAGATTGTGTGGAAACTGAGGATATTCTGCAGAATCAATTTGGAAAGGTAAAAGTGGCCTCTATAGGATTAGCTGGGGAGAATCAAGTATTAATTACTGGTATTGTGACCGATAAAGGACGGATAGCAGCTCGAAGTGGTTTGGGTGCTGTTATGGGATCCAAAAACTTGAAAGCTATTGTTGTCGATGGAACTAAGGATATACCAGTAAGTGACCCAGATGGATTAGTTGAGCTTAAAAAATTAGTTAATAAACGGATTAATAAAGGGATCAGTTCATTAATGGAACCATCGTTAAAAGCATCAACTGTTTTCGCACCGTGGATCAGACGCTTTCGGATTAAAAATTTTGGTTCCATGAGTCCATCTAATCTAGTAATAGAAGGATATAGAAAGTGGGGAACTTGTGCTGGAACAGCTATTGCAGTAGAAACAGGAGATGCCCCAGTAAAAAATTGGAGTGGTTCTCACAAGGATTTTCCATTAAAAAATAGTGTGAAAATAACTGGAGATAATGTAATACAGTATCAGGTCAAAAATTATGGATGTCACTCCTGTCCAATGGCTTGTGGGGGCATTATGCATTATTCAGATAAACGTTATACTTTTGAAGAAACTCATAAACCTGAATACGAAACATTAGCGATGTTGGGATCAAATCTCTTGAATGATGATATGGGATCGATTTTTCAATTAAATGATTATTGTAATCGACAGGGACTAGATACAATCGCAGCTGGTGCAATGCTAGCTTATGCTATAGAAGCTCAGGAATCAGAACGATTATCAGTTCAGGATTTAGATGGTTTAATCTTAGATTGGGGAAACCCACAAAACTACATTGCTTTTCTAGAGTTAATAGTTCATCGCAGAGGCCTTGGAGATCGGTTTGCAGAAGGATTAAAAGCAGTGGAAAAAGAATTTGGGAAAGAATATGCAATCCATATTCAAAATCAAGCCATTCCAGCCCATGATCCACGTTTTTCTAAGACACTTGTTTTACCATATCGACTTGACCCAGCTCCAGGTCGTCATACTGCTTTTATGGAATTGATGATTGGTTTATCTAAATTTAACGAAATGTATCCTGAATTAGATAAGAAAGATCAAATCGCTAATTTCTATTTTTATAATCAGCTAATCTCCTCATTGGGATTATGTCAATTTTCTTTAGTGACGGGAAATTTTCCAGTAGCTGAATTTTTGCAATTAACTCTGGGCCCAACGTATTCAGGAAAAGATCTGGCTATAATCGGAGAACGAATATTTACTCTCAAGCATCTCTTCAACATTCGAGAAGGAATTAATCCATTAACATTCAAATTACCTTCTCGACTTCTTAATACAGCGATTAGTGGCCCCAATAAAGGTATTACTGTTGAGGAAGAAAATGAGATTGTACGTGAATTTTACAACAAATTAAAATGGGATTTAGAGACGTCATCCCCTGATAAAAACCACTTGAAAGATTTAGGTTTACTAGATTACTTTGATCTACTTAATACTCCTTCTTGAATTTCAGAAATAATGAATTATACATAATTTATTAAAATTTGAAAGTTGCACTATTATGCCACAACCCTTTTCAAAGAATCCATTTTTAAGGTGAATCATCCTTTTCTTAACCCAACAACCAATTGGTAGTGAAATAAATGACCGAAGATTATATAGAGAGCGTTAATAAACTCCGTGAAAATTTTTTAACAGAGAAGTCTCAAAAAGTATTTCGAAAATGGAATAAAGTAATGTCATTTGAATTCAGTGATATAGGGAAAACCTATCATTTCAAAATTGAAAATGGTACTCCTAACGAAATAGTTGAGGGCGAACCAGAGAAATCAGACGTTAAAATTACCACTGATTCTGAAACATGGGTCGGAGTTATGTCAGGGGAGATTGGCGGAATGAAAGCATACACAAGTAAAAAATTAAAGGTAAAAGGAAGCATGCCTGATTTATTGAAGCTCCAAAAATTAATGAAATGAGTGCCTATGGAAGAGGTCTTTCATTTGGACGATCAATTACTTAAACAAGAATTATGTAAGGCAATGAAGGAACTGTATTCAGAAAAGATCCTAACAGATATAGGGGGAAACTTAAGTTTTAGGTCTGTTGACGACCCTGATACATTTTGGATAACTCCTTCGGGATTAAAAAAAGACTTAGTAGAACCAAAAGATCTCATTCAAATGACATTAGATGGTAAGGTAGTAGAAGAACATTCTATTTATTCACCTAGTGTAGAATGGCCTATGCATCTCCGTGTCTATCAAGAGGATGAGGATTTTAGATTTATTATCCATTCTCATGCTCCTCTAGCAACTGCAGTGTCAATTCTTGAAGATCCACCTGAATTTCAACCTTTTACCGCTGAATTAGCCTTTCTGGTTCCTGAGATAGTTATTGTACCATATCAGAGAAGTGGATCAAAAGAATTGGGTGAAGCAGTTGCAGAAGCTCTTTGGGACAGTCAAATTCTAATACTCCAAAATCACGGAGTGATTTCCATTAGTGAAGAGTCTTTTCAGAGAGCATCTATTAAAACAAGAGCTTTAGAAGAATATTTACAGCTTTATTTAAATGCCAAGCAGTTTCAAGGAAAACTTCGTCGTTTTCCAGATTGGGATTAGGTGAATTAAATGAATGCTTATTTCTTATCCCTCGATGCTGGAACAAGTGGAGGAAAAGCGGTAATTATTGATGAAATAGGAAAGATTAAAGGATTTTCTAAGATTTCATGGAGTCAACATTATTTGGTTCCTGAAGAGCTTGAACCATATGGCCATGAGTTCAATCCTGATCAATTTTGGGGTATTCTTGTCAAGTGTATTCAACAAGCATTAGAAAATGCCTCGGTTGAATCTCGTGAAATAAAAGCAATTTCGGCAACGTCTCAGCGACATGGTTGTGTATTTCTTAATAAAAACGGAAAAGAGATATATGCAGGACCTAATCGTGATGCTAGAGGGCTTGAGGTTGATGTTGAAGATTATATGACTAATGAGGAACTTTTTCGGATAACTGGCCATGGCACTCCATTTTTATTTGCATTACCTCGACTTCTATGGTTTAAAGAAAATGAAGAAGAAAAATACGAAGCAATCAAACACCTATTAACGATAGATGGATGGGTGAATTTTCGTTTAACCGGAAAATATACTAGTGATGATACTGCTGCTGCTGAAACATTATTATTTGATATCACTACAAGAAATTGGTCTGATCGTATCTTGGAAGAATTCAATCTTCCTCACGAGATTCTTCCTGAACGTTTACAGTTCGGAGAGGTTATTGGTCCTATTAAACCAGAAATTAGCCAACAATTAGGATTCTCTAGCCAGATACCAGTGATTATGAGTGCTGCAGATACCCAAGCTTCCTTAATCGGGTGTGGAGCAATTAGTCCTAATTCTCTTGGGGTTGTTGCAGGTTCAACGATGCCTTTACAATTTGTTATACAAAAACCATTGATAGACCCAAATCAGAATATATGGACAGGTGCTTTTCCTCTTCATCGCTGGGTAATTGAATCGAATGCAGGGTCAGGCGGAGATATTCATCAATGGTTTATTGAATCAATTTTATCCCCTCTAGAGATTCATAATCCATGGGAAAAATTTGAACAGCTTGCTTTATCCCAAGCTCCTGGATCACGCGGAGTATTTGCTGATTTAGGTCCTCAAATATTTTCAGCTCAGAAAATGTTGCTAATTCCTAGTGGAGGGGGGTATCAATTTACTCCAATTGCTTACTCCTTTGATAGCCCTAT
>WOR8_10008152_pt1 | contig 18072 bp, 14 predicted proteins | sample DeeMarSeWOR38_10_FD_19890 | JGI IMG/M metagenome (IMG submission 19890)
CCGCCGGCGAGCAGAGGGCCTGTTGTCGTTCTGGCGCCTGCTGTGTCAACTGTGATGGTTCCGGCGACTGCGCCTTCGTAATCACCAAAGTTCAGATTGGTCACCAATGCGGCTTGCAGGGCGGCATTACACTCCGCCTTGGACGGGGGCTTGGCTGCCATGGTCGCATGGCAGAGTAACAGGGTTGCAAGCAGCAATGTTGTAGCTGCAGCGTTAATTGTTGACAGTGTTCGCATGATATTATTGTTGTGTTTGATTACCGCGGACAAGTCTTATGTGTTTGGGCCGTTCTTTCAAGTCGTTTAATGCAATGCCATTACCAAAAAGCATGTACCAGGCAAAGTTTTCATTCTGGTGGTTTTCAGTTGCAGTCCAGTACCAGCTTGGAACAGCTTCAGGGAAGTAGGTCTTGTCAATAGTGGCTTCTTTTGCAGTGTTGTTGTAATCGACCAGTGTTCCCATCTCTTCTCTGGTGGGCAAACGCCAGTCAGTATATCCGCATAATTTCTGCTCGTTCATCGCACGCACATAGCTGTAGGTATCACATTTGACGCCGCCCTTGCAGCGTCCGCCATTGCTTACACCTTTGTTTTCACCAATAATGCTGCGGAGCCATGTATATGTATAATCCTTATCGCGAATACCGCCATCATCCTTCTTCACCTCCCATGTGAGTTTGCTGCTTTTATCCTCAACGCACTCCCACCTGTCGGCATTTGCATCGAGAGGCTGGCCGGAGTTTGCAATTTTTACGAATCCTGAAGCTGTAACAGCTGTAAGTGTTGCGGCTGCATTGGTCTTTATATCTTCATACGCGGAAGTTTCTGACTGCCCGGGAGCTTGTACTGGTGTTGCTGCTGCAAGTTCGAGTGCTGCAGGAAAAGCCATCTGTTCGGAAATTGATGCAGCATTGGTTCTTGTCGAGACCGGTACTGCTGGGGGCTCATTGACTGCAGCTGAAGGCGCCTGCGCTGGTTGCGGCCTGTTGTTAGCCGCATCAGCTGGCGTTAATCCAGGTGTACCTGGATCATCACAGCACGCAGGAGCTTGCATGGGTAGTAAAAGTGTCAGCATGATAATTAGAGCAACAATTGCATTCCGCGTGTTTGCTTTTCTCACCAGATGATTGCAGAGAATGCTGTTATCGATGCGAGGATACATCCGCGGATTGCTGCCAGCATCACGAATTACAGAAACCATGGCGCGATCGGGAGCAGCAAGCTGCTGGAGCAGGTCAGTTATGTCAGAGCTGAAGTAGGTAAATTGTTGCTTGGATGCCGCCATTAATTAACTTGCCTGTATGAAATAGCGCAGCCGTTTTATGAGGCTGTTACGGAAAGTATTTGGTGATTTAATTTTGGCTATTTATTATTAGTATTGCTGGATTAAAGCAAAAATATGCTGAATAGTAGATACAAATCATTACATTTATGTAACGAAATGTAGCGAACACCTGATAAATGGTGCATATCTATATATAATTCGAGTGCTGTGCGGTGATTAAACAGGGTCAACAATAATTAGAATATCAGGATAAGAAGAGCCGCTTTTACAGTTTGCAATATTTATCACTTTCTTGACTGGAATCAGGCTTGCCTGTTGAGCAGGGAGCCATGCCTGATGCCGATATGGGAAGTTTTTCAATATGTACATATCCAGCACCTGATTAACGAATTCACACGCATAGAGCCAATAGTATTTATATTGCATCTGACGATTTTATCGGGAGTGCACAAGGCGTGAGAGAATGAAATAACGCCTGCGTATTTAACAAGCGGGCAGAATTAGAAACTTGAGCAAATACAAGTCACGGTTAAATATTTTGACTATCACGGCGGTAGGGCTATGTCGGCAAGCGCACTGACTGGAATGTCAGCACTTGTTGTTGATGATGAAGAATTTATGCTGGATTTTCTCTGCATGGCTGTAGAGAAGGCGGGTGTGGGTAATGTGATTTCAGCCACCAGTGGCGCTGAAGCGCTTGACCAGGTTGAAGACAGGCAGCAGATGTTTGATATTATTGTCTGTGATTTACAAATGCCGGGAATGGATGGTATAGAGGTAATACGGCAGCTCGCCAACGATGGCTTTAGCGGCGGGATTATCCTGGTCAGTGGTAAAGACAAGCGCGTTCTGAAGACGGCGGAGAACATGGCTGAAGTCCGGGGACTCAAGGTCATTGGCAGTCTTTGTAAACCGATGCCTGTTCACGAAATCATATCTTTGATGAATAAATATGCAGCGGCGGAACAGCATGCTTCCTGGGCCATCTCGGAAGTAACCGCCAATGAACTGGATGCTGCTATTCGATCAGGCGAAATCTCCGTTAACTACCAGCCTCAGGTTGATACCAAAACGGGCATTGTCAAGAGTGTAGAAACACTGGCGCGCTGGTTTCATCCTGAAAGAGGCATGATTACCCCCGATATATTTATAGATATAGCTGAACGTCATGACCTGATAGATGCGCTAGCAGATTCCATTCTTATGCAGGCAACCCGGCAGGGTGCAATCTGGCATACACAGGGCATCGACCTCAGTGTGGCGATCAATATTTCCATGTGTAATCTGCGCCACCTGGATTTCCCGGATCGAATTACAGGAATCGTCAATCATACAGGCATGGACATCAAAAAGCTGGTAATCGAAATTACCGAGAGCCGACTGGTTCAGGATCTTGGAACATACCTCGATATACTTAGCCGCCTGAGGCTCAAGGGGCCATTACTTTCAATTGACGATTTTGGTACCGGTTATGTGTCCATGGATCACCTCAAGCAGATGCCTTTTGGAGAGCTCAAAATAGACAGGGCATTTGTTAATGGCTCTTATAAAGACGATACAGCTCGCGCCATTCTGCAAAGCAGTGTTAGTCTGGCTAAACAGCTCGAGATGACCGTTGTTGCTAAAGGCGTGGAAGTAAAAGAGGACTGGGGCCTGGTAACAGAATTGGGCTGCGATATGGTTCAGGGCTATTACATTGCGCCGCCTATGGATGTTGAGACATTTGATGCCTGGCTGCTAAATCGGTGTAAATAAACCACAAAAAAGAAGCACCTCGATTTAACGAGAAACTGACACAGAGAAGATACTCTCGCAGAGGCACTGAGCACGCAGAAGTGTGATGTGTTTTTTGCAAAGAAAATATCATCTATTCATCTTTATTCGCGCCCTCTGCGCCTCTGCGCGATAACAGAATTGTTAAATCTACATTACAGATATGCCGACGATGTGAAATCTGACGATATTAGTCAGATCAAACGCTGAACACTATGGATTAGATTGGACTTCTCGATATGTTTGTTCAGGCAACCATTTCATAACGATCGCAAGCAAAGAATCATGAGTAAAAGGTTTGCTCAGGTAATCATTCATGCCGGCTTCACGACATTGTTCCATGATGCCTTCCTGTATATCAGCTGTTAATGCTATAACCGGGATTAGTGAGTAATCCGAGGCTTGCTGTCGAATCCTTCTTGTTGCTTCAAATCCGTCCATAGTGGGCATTTGGCAATCCATTAGTACAAGATCAAAGTTGTTGTCTTTTAATGCTTGCAGCGCCAGTTGGCCATCATTAACAGCTACGACTTCACAGCCGGCTGATTCGAGCATGGCCGAGGCTACTTCCTGGTTTATCATGTTGTCTTCAGCCAGCAGAACTCTGGAATTCAGGATTATTTCGCCAGCAAGCGCCTGATCTGTTCCTGGTGTGGTGTGTGCCTGTTCGGTTTCCGTGTTCAGTTCTGGGATCTTTGGCTGCAACCGTAGTGTTATACAAAAGCTCGAACCTTGACCTGGCATGCTTTGCACATCGATTTCACCCCCCATCATGTTGATTAACTGTTTAGTGATTGCGAGTCCGAGACCGGTGCCGCCAAATCTTCTGGTGGTTGAGTCATCCTGCTGTGTAAAGTCATCGAAGATATATGGCAGAGCTTCAGGTGTTATACCGATTCCGGTATCACGTATTTCTATTTTGAAATAGATATCGCTTTCATCCTGGGAGATCTTTTCCACCCGAACCAGCACGTCGCCTTTTTCAGTGAACTTGACAGCATTACCAACAAGGTTGATTAATATCTGGCGCAGACGATGTACATCCCCAATGAGTTGATAATCCATGTCTGGAATGTCAGTAAGCAGATTCAGATTCTTACTTCGTGCCTCTTCGGAAACAATCTGGATCACTTCTTCAATCGTGTCCTTAAGATTGAAATCAACCTGTTCCAGCTTTAAATTATTGGACTCGATTTTTGAGAAATCAAGAATATCATTAATCAGGCTTAGTAAGTTCTTGCCGGAACGAATTGCGTTTTCTGCGAAACTGTGTTGTCTTTCAGTCAGCTGTGTATTAAGTAACAATTCCAGCATTCCTAGAATGCCATTCATTGGTGTACGCACTTCATGGCTGATGGTAGCAAGGAATCTGCTTTTGGCTATATTTGCAGCTTCTGCAGCCTGCTTGGCTTCAAGCAGGTCCATCTCGGCCTGTTTCTGTTCTGTATCATCTCTTCCGTAAACATTAACGTATTTTCGTGCACTACGCGGCACAAAGCGTAGTGTATAGTGAGTTGTGCCTACGGAAACTTCAATCTCCTGATATTGTTTATGCTGCAGGACGTTATTCACGAACTCTTTTATATTTTTCGGCACATAATCACCGATTGCGGTTTTCCAGTCATCGATGATTTTCATTCCGGGGTCGTTGCTGTAAAGCAACCTTCCACCGTGATCTATTCTCATGATGGGGTCAGTGTTTTCTTCTGAAAATGCTGCACGTGCTGCATATCCTTTCAGTTCCAGCTGACGTATTCTGTTTGTTTTCATGTTGTGCCACGTCGAGATAATGGCAATGTAAATTATCAGGCAGCTTAAGACTATAAATAGTATCCAGAAATAATGCATATCAGCGATGTTGACCTGTCGCGTGATATTCAACTCGGTAGCCTGGCCATAAAGGTTTAGGTCGCGTTTATAGTTCAGCACCGGCAATATAGAGGGTTTTTTACCAGTCTCATTTCCGTTGCTATATGTGTATTCGAAGTAATGTTCTACTCCGGTGCGCTTCTGGTTGAGTGAGACCTTTAATTGTGTTGTGTCTTGTACAGCATTGCTAAGCAGGCTTTCTGCCCCGACTTCCATCGCAATTGCACCATTAAACATTGCACGCCTTTCCTGTTCACTGGTGGGAGCATAGCGTCCCTGGTACACTGCTTTGAAAACCATGATTCCACCATCACGGTTTAATAAATTGGAAACCGAGGATGCAACGCCGCTGCCTGTTCGAGTCGCATTCGTCACTGCGTATGCCAGGTCCGGGTCAGAAAGGACGTTGTATCCAAGTAAAGATCCCATGTGGGGCAGCAGCGGCTCGATTATGTTGATAATTAGATATTCCGGCCGTTGCGCCGCTTTTATCAGGCTTCCGTCTGCAGTGGAATCGGTCACGCTGAACTGAAAATACCCCCGGTCCCGCATTTCTTCTTCAAAATCCGTTCTGCCTGTATGATCCAGCTTGTGCAAAGACACGGCAGAACGAATATAGGGGTATGCACTTAGTAATTCCTGTGCAAAAGTGGAAAACTGTACCTCACTGACATTGTCACTTGCCTGGTGAAAGCCGGCGAGCGAAGTCAATACGGCTTCCAATGTACTGTAACGACGAGCAATCTCTTCATAGACAAGCTCGGCCTTCGCTTGAAAGTCCTCTTGCGCATAAGATAAAACGATTTTGAATGTGAGCAAACCGGCAAACATACATAATACGATGCCTACAACCCAGATCAGTACATGCTGCTGAGTTGTGAAAGTGGTTTGTGTTAAGTGCTGGTCTTTATGCACTGCTGTCTCAAATGAGTGTTGTCAAAATTTAACGCATATGCTTGGACTTAAGTATAAGCCCTTCCGGGAGCAGTATATTCCCTGCTTGTAACAACGATGAATTTGTCCAGATATCCCATTTCCGGTTCGGTATTATGGCAATTTTTGATATTTCCACACCGGCTAATATGCTGAGGGCCGCCTGAGCAGCCCATTCGCCTTGTTCTTCAGGGACTTTGGTAAAGCCAAGCATGGTATATGGCATCATCCAGTCATGGTTGGTTACGCTCAGCTTTTTGCTCCCTCTCTTGATGGTGTTTATTACGTGCCCACTGTTCCAGTCATGAATACCCGAGTTACTGCCTACAATGATGAAGTCATATTGCTGTGCCCTGCTATAAGAGTTCAGCCAGTCATACATAGTATCTGCCAGCGCCGAGTCCAGATGAATATCATACTTGCCAAGGGCTTTTTCAAATCTGTCCAGGTTCTTTTTTTCAGTAACGGTGTCTGCACCCAGGTAAATAGCTCTTTTGGCATCAGGTATCAGGTCCTTAACTTTTTCAAGTAGCGGATAAATAGGCGCAACTTCAACCATGCCGGTTACATTACTGTATGGGAAGCCATACTCATCCGCTGTCCAGTTAATGCCGCAGAATACAAATGGGATTTCGTGATCCTTGAAATGTGCCTGTATAACGTATTTTGCTGCATTATCGTCAGCAGTGATCACTATATCGGGTTTCCAGCTATCGATAAGTTGTTTGACTTCCAGGCCTGTTTTTCTCATGTGTTCGGGATGCTTGTTGCGTTTTGTGTCCATATTGAATTGCATGATCTCGCATTTGCCTTCCAGAGTAGATCGTATGCCCCGTTCTACACCGTCTGACCATGCATAACCCGGGTGATAAGAAGAAACAAACAGGCACTTGTCTGCCAGCACTGTTAGCGGAAAATAACTTGCAAATAGTAATAACAGGGTACAAAAATGTGTTGTAAAGCCCGGGTAAAACAGGAAAGGTTTGTTATCGGGGTGAAAAGGTGTATATGCGAGTGTGAATTTCATAATTGTTTTCTTATTTATAATATCAATTACGGGTTAATGCTTGAAAAGTAACGCAATGTAATCATGCAATATTTCAATACTGCCTGGCAGTTATACCGCAATCGGTGGGTTATTTCTGCTTTGTGAAATATCGAAATGCACCAGGGTCACATTATCACTAACATCGGCAAAGCGTGAGAAGGCGCCAGCAACTGTAGATAAAGCACTGCATTATAATGCCGAAATCAGTTTTTTCTGTCCAGAATTTGAGCGGCCTGAATTCAAGTACTGCTGAATGTTCCAGCAGATTTTTCTTATTCTGAATTGCTCGCGTGATCGGATATATTACAACAGCGAGTTCGGCGAAAATTCGTGTGTTAATGGGTTGTATGGTTCAGTGTATGAACGCCGGGGTATACAATGTATTAAACTAATGAGTCGAGCCGTTGTATTCCACAGCCACTGTCAGTTGGTATCCCTTATTTCTTATCGTCTTGATAAGAGCGGGCTTTTTCGGGTTTTGCTCAATTTTTTTTCTGAGTTTTGCTATAGCCATATCTGCGGAGCGATCCAGTGGCGACCATTGGCGTCCGGATATCATATTCAGGATTTCATCTCGGCTTATAGCAACGTTGGGGCGCCTGACAAGAGCTGACAACAGCCTGTATTCACTGTTGGTGATATCGACAGCTTCGCCTTCAGGGGAACGCAGCGTCTGGTTGATGAGGTTGAGTTCCCAGCCTGCAAACTTTGCCACGGTTTTTGTAGTTTGATGATATGTGTCCAGTTTTGCACGGCGAATGACCGAGTGTATTCTCGCAAGCAGTTCCTTTTCCTCGAATGGCTTGGTTATGTAGTCGTCAGCGCCTATTTCGAGCCCGTTAACCTTGTCTGAAACATCGGCTTTTGCTGTTAGAAAGATAATGGGTATATCCGAGAGCGCACGTACTTCTCTGGCCAGGGTCATGCCATCTTTACCGGGAAGCATGATATCGAGAAGTAACAAGCTGATGGAACTGTCCTGGATTCTCTGACTTATGTCTTCGCCTGTGGTGCTGGATGTGACTTCATAACCACCTTTTTCCAGATACCTGCTTAAGAGACGGCAAAGCCGCTGATCATCGTCAACAATATGTATCTTGCCTTTGTTCACTGAAACATCTCTGATTTTGTGGTGGGAAACAGCAGATAAACAAGAATACAAAATTATGTCCTTCAAAAAACATTAGAATCGGCACCTGTATATCAAAAATACATATCAGGGGCAAGCGGCGGGATCAATATTTTCTCAATGAAATATGAAAAATATCAATATTTTAACTGGATGCAAGCATTTTCCATTTTGTTTTCACATTTAGGGATTTAAATCCTAAAGATTTTCCGGCTCCGGCCGCTATACTCCCGTTTCTGGCATGATTGATTTGACACGGCCTCCATGGTGCATCCGAACAGGCACCGTCACGAGCATGCTGTTTTATACCGGCTGCGCGGGTCGGCCACTGGAGTTGTATAAGCAGTACGCAGTCAAGCGGATTGTAGAATATTGCTTATTCTTTCCAGCAGGTCATCTTTGCTATATGGCTTGAGTAACAGCTGGAAAGGAAGGTCCTTGGCTGGTTGCAGCTGCTGTACCTCTTTTTCTGCAGCGGTGGTAAGAAGGACTTTCAGTTGTGGGTATTTGTTAATAGCCCAGCTAGCCAGGTCACGCCCGTTCATATCACCTGGCATCAGGATATCGGTAAATAAAATATCAATGTCATTGTTGTTTTCCAACTGGTGCATTGCTGATGCGGCATCTTCCGCTTCCAATATGTCGAGTTTTAATTTATTCAAACATCGTACAGCGAATTGTCGAACATCTGGGCGGTCCTCTACAACCAGAATACTTGCATCACCAGCAGGCGGAATTATTTTTTTGGCATTTTCTTCCTGTTTTGCCCGTTTGCCGCCGTAAACAGGGAATAGCATCTTCAGGCAGGTGCCTTCACCAGGAATGCTGTCTATTATCAGCTCGCCTCTTGACTGACGCATAAATCCGTAAACCATACTAAGGCCGAGACCAGTGCCTTCATTCTTGCTGGTAGTGAAGAATGGTTCTGTGGCATGTTGTCGTACCTCCTCAGTCATCCCTGTACCAGTGTCTTTGATTGATATGCAGACAAATTGATCATTAGCATCTTTGTCAGTCTTCAGGCTCCTTTGCTCGGGTGGCGTGTTTATCAGTTCAGCCTTTATTATTATTTTTCCGCCATCAGGCATGGCGTTTCTTGCATTGATAAGAATATTTAACAAGGAGCTTTCGAACCTGGTTGCATCAACCAGAATGTCAGGCAGCCTTTTTTCAGATTTTATTTTTAGTTCTATGTTGTCGCCCAGGGTGTTTTTGAACAATTTGCCAAAATTCCTGATTGCTTTTTTAACATTTATATATTCCTGTTCCAGTGATTTTTTTCTTGAAAATGCCAGTAACTGCCTTGTCAGATCTACGCTGTCCTGGACTGCAGAGTATGCATCATTAAGTATTTCCATATCTTCATCACTAACGTCATAGTGTTCAACCAGGCTTTCGTTTAGTAATTCCAGATTGCCTTTTGCGATGGTCATCAAGTTGCCAAAATCATGGGCGACACCGCTTGTTAACTGTCCTATGGCTTCCATTTTATGATTGTGTGCTTCCTGCGCCTGTTTTTTCATTCGTTCTGTTATGTCCTGAACGATACCGTTCACCTCGGTCAGATTGCCGGTATTATCCAGTGTGCCGACCGCCTGCTGGTAAACCCAGCGTGTCTTGCCATCGGGTAAGATGATGCGGTGTTCAATACTTTCTGTATTCGCAGTGCTGAAAACAGTTTGCTTGAATTGTTTCAGCCTTTCGTGGTCATCTTCAGTTAATGCATGATAAAAATGGTCATAAGACGGGATAAAGCTTCCGGGTTCATAGCCATAAATTTGATACAGCTCGTCAGACCATGAAAGTTGCCCCGTTTTTGCATTCCAGCGCCAGTTGCCTATATGCCCTATGCGTTGCGCCTGTCGAAGCAGGTATTCACTATGATGCAGCTTTTCCGTGAGTAAAAGATAAGGAACCATGAATGATCGTTGTGCACATGCAGCGCTTTTAACATCTGATGATGCACCTGGCCTTTACTGATGAAGCCTGATGAAGGTGATTCATCGTCACGGGATGAAATCAGTGGATATTCGTTGGTATTCGACCAGTATAAATTTTCTTTTCCAATATCTTCGGCAAGCGTGCCATGAAGTTCATCAATATTTATGCAGTTACCCCGCTGTGCTTCAGAGACAACATCGAGTTTGTTGTATTCATTATCAAGAGATGTGATGATAAAGGCGCGATCTGCTGAAAAAATATCCAGCATCTCATGCAAAATGCCTTTTAGTAAGGTTTCCTTGTTTTTGCTTTGTGTTAGAACGCGAGAGATCCTTTCGGTATGCTGCAGGCTTAATTCGCGTTGCTTCAGGGCGACGATGGCATTTCTGGCCTTGAGAAGATACTGAATACGATACGGGAAAGTGTCCCAGTTAATAGGTTTGCTGATAAATGCAGTGGCGCCTAGTTGAAAAGCTTTTTCTATAGATGCAGAATCATCCAGCCCGGTTACCATCACAACTGATATTTTTGTGTCGCCGGTAAGCCTGCGGATTTCCGTACACACTTCAAAGCCGCTCATGCCCGGCATTTTGACATCGAGTAATACCATGTCAGGTTCTGATGCTTTGATGGTTTCTAATGCTGCAGGTCCGTTATCGACTTCTTCGATTTTATAGCCGTCTTCGCTGAGAGCCTCATACATCAGCAGGCGCATGGTCACGTCATCGTCAACGATGAGTATTCGTGGTTTAACCGGCGTGTGCTGAATGTCTGTCACGGTCTGTCTTTATTGCAGAAATATCCTGAATTGTACATCGGTATATTCATTAGCGCTGGAACCTATATATAATGTATCCCCATGTCCAATCGTATACACGTTATGTCCGATCATCTGGTCAACCAGATCGCTGCAGGCGAGGTGGTGGAGCGGCCGGCTTCGGTCGTCAAGGAACTGTTAGAAAACAGTCTCGATGCCAAAGCGAGTCGTATAGAAGTCGATGTGGAGCAGGGTGGTATCAAGTCGATTCGAATTCGAGACGATGGTTTTGGTATTCACAAGGATGATCTTAAATTATCGCTGTCATCACATGCAACAAGTAAAATCAATAGCCTGGAAGATCTGGAGCATGTAAAAAGTCTCGGTTTCAGAGGTGAAGCCCTGCCCAGTATTGCCTCGGTCAGTCGCTTGAGTCTGACATCTCGCTGGCGTGACGAGGCTGAGGCCTGGTGTATCAACACCTCTTCCATTGATGAATTCGATGTCAAGCCGGCCGCGCATGCCGGCGGCACAACGGTTGAGGTCAGAGACCTTTTTTATAATGTTCCGGCACGCAGAAAATTCCTGCGCACCGAGAAAACAGAATTTGCACATCTCGAAGATGTCGTTAAAAGAATCGCATTGAGTCACTTTAATGTCGATATTACGCTGCGGCACAATAATCGTGCTGTCAGGCAATTACGCAAAGCAGATGACCGCCTGCAACAGGAAAAGCGAATAGCCGGTGTTTGCGGACCCGCATTTATCGAAAACGCGGTTTTTATCGATTATGCCATTAACGAGCTGAGGCTGTGGGGTTGGGTAGGCAGGCCGACGTTCTCACGCAGCCAGGCAGACATGCAGTATTTTTACGTCAATGGCCGCATGGTTCGTGACAAACTGGTGACTCACGCCATACGCCAGGCCTACCAGGATGTGCTTTACCATGGCAGGCATCCAGCCTATGTGCTGTTTCTCGAACTCGACCCGTCCACGGTGGACGTCAATGCGCATCCGGGGAAACATGAGGTGCGTTTCAGGCAAAGCCGAAGCGTGCATGACTTTTTATTTCGTGCAATACATAAATCACTTGCTGATTTAAGACCGGATGACGCCGATAACCATCTGCGCGCTGCTGTGTTTGATACCGGCCTGGCCACGCCGGCGCATCACGGTGGCCAGGCATCTGCGCAATCGCGCGCAGCCGACCCATATACCAGGCAGGCGCCTTTGTCGCTTGCGGTCGCCGAGCAAATGTCCCGTTATGGACAGATGAATGCAGCAGCGCTTGACGCTGCAGGCATTTCACAGCATGAGGCAGAGTCAGAACAGGTCCCGCCATTGGGCTACGCATGTGCCCAGCTCCATGGTATCTATATACTCGCTGAAAATGCCCAGGGACTGGTGCTGGTGGATATGCATGCGGCACATGAGCGCATTACCTATGAGCGCCTCAAGCAGTCTCAGCAGGATAGTGGTATACAGGCGCAGCCCCTGTTAGTGCCGATCAATATCGATGTCAGTGAAAAAGAGGCCGCCCTGGTCGAAGCCAGCCCCGAAATCTTCGCCGAGCTGGGGCTGGAGGTCGATCGCTCCGGACTTGAGAGCGTGCGCATTCGCCAGGTACCGGTGGTGCTCGCGCAGGGTGATAGCGAGGCACTGTTGCGGGACGTTTTATCGGACCTGGTCAAACATGGCAGCAGTACGCGGATTCATCAGGCCCTGAATGAGGTGCTCTCGACCATGGCCTGCCATGGCTCTGTGCGCGCCAACCGTAAACTCACTGTTCCGGAAATGAATGCCCTGTTAAGGGACATGGAGCGCACCGAGCGCAGTGGGCAGTGCAACCATGGTCGCCCGACCTGGGTGCAGCTGTCGATCGACGAGCTCGACAGGCTTTTTCAACGTGGACGATGATAGATAAAGAATATCAACCGCAGAGCCGCGGAGACGCAGAGATAATATTAACAGCATCTATTGCCGCAAAAAACGCGAACAGCGCAACGCTTTATTATGATTTTTAATTTGCGCATTTTTGCGAGTTTTGCGGCAGAAAAATATTTTTTCTCTGCGCCTCCGCGCCACTGCGGTTAAAAATATGATCATGTCTTTAGTCGTCCAGCAAGGCCATTCACCCGACGATCCGCTCGCGGTGTTTATCATGGGTCCCACCGCGACCGGCAAAACCGGCCTTGCGATTGCGCTGGCTGAAGAACTGCCGATGGATATCATCAGTGTTGATTCGGCGATGGTCTATCGTGGTCTGGATATTGGCAGCGCCAAACCGGATGCGAAAACGCTCGCGGCTTCGCCGCATCGATTGATTGATATCTGCGATCCATCCGAGGCCTACTCGGCAGGAAGATTCAGAGATGATGCCCTGACCGAAATGGGGCAGATTGCTTCAGCCGGGAGGGCGCCATTACTGGTCGGTGGTACCATGCTGTACTTCAGGACATTGCAGCAAGGTATCGCTGAGCTTCCTGATGCCGATGCCGATATTCGTCATCAGCTGGATCATGAGGCGAAAAATAAAGGCTGGGATTACATGCATCAACGCCTGGCGAAAATTGATCCGGAATCCGCAAAACGCATCCATCCCAATGATCCACAAAGGATTCAAAGGGCGCTGGAAGTCTATGAAATTACCGGCAAATCGCTCACTGAATTGTGGCATGAGCAGGCTCGAGAAAGCCTGCCTTACCGACGTGTAAAAATTGCCTTGATGCCGGCCGATCGCGTTGATCTGCGAAAACTCATCGAGCGGCGATTCGATGCCATGCTTGATGCCGGACTGGTTGAAGAAGTCGAAAAACTGTATCAACGGGAAGATTTAACCGCTGATTTACCTGCAATTCGTGCGGTTGGATATCGTCAGGTATGGGCTATGCTGGCAGGAGAATACGACACTAAAACCATGCGTGAAAAAGCCATAAATGCCACAGCGCAGCTGGCAAAGCGGCAAATGACATGGTTGAGAAAAGAGTCCGAATGCAATTTTATTCAGCCGGAATCAGTCAAATTATTGAATCTGCTGAAAAATCTTAGTTTTTTACTATGATACTATTTGTGTACGGGGCTTTGTGTAAGGTAAATTACAGCAATCGTCGTACTAACCCAAATAAAAATAATTACGGGGAGCGGGATAATGTCGAAAGGGCACCACTTACAAGACCCTTATCTAAATGCGTTACGTAGAGAACGTGTGCCGGTAGCAATATACCTTGTGAATGGCATCAAGCTGCAAGGCCAGATCGAATCATTCGATCAGTTCGCGGTATTGCTGAAGAATACGGTCACACAGATGGTCTACAAGCACGCGATCTCAACCGTTGTGCCATCAAGGCAGGTTAAATGGAGCGATCAGGGAGGTGGCAACGGTAACGGATCTGATGGAAATTAAAAACGCGCATCAGGTATACTATACCTGTGTGAGTTAATTTAAACGGTCGCTTGATGCGGCCGTTTTTATTTACCTCCAAAATAGAAATTGCTTTAACAAAATAAGATAATATATTGAATATAAAGAGTTATAAATTGCTGTGACAAGCTCGAATCTGGTTGAGGTGATCGCGCTTGTTTGAGCGTGCTGAGCTCGGTAATCGCGCCATTCTGGTACACATGGATACCAGCGATGAAGAAAGGCGCGAAGACCTGTCCGAATTTATTGAGCTGGTTACTTCGGCGGGCGCTGAAATACTGCACACGGCCACCAGCAGTCGGCACACACCCGATCCAAAATATTTCATCGGTAAAGGCAAGGCGTCGGAAATAAAACAACTGGTTTCTGAAACAAAGGCCGACCTTGTTCTGTTCAATCACGCCCTGTCACCATCACAGGAGCGAAACCTGGAAGCGCTTTTACAATGCCGTGTACTGGATCGCACCGGCCTTATTCTCGATATATTTGCTCAGCGTGCACGCTCCTTTGAAGGCAAGTTGCAAGTCGAGCTTGCGCAACTCAGGCATCTGTCTACGCGACTGGTCAGGGGCTGGACTCACCTCGAGCGCCAGAAAGGCGGCATTGGCTTGAGGGGTCCGGGTGAAACCCAGCTGGAAACAGACCGTCGCCTGCTTGGGCAACGTATCAAGCAGATCAACAAGCGGCTGGAAAAAGTCCGCAAGCAGCGCGAGCAGGGCAGGCAGTCCCGTCGCAAGGCGGAGATACCCACGGTATCTCTGGTTGGATATACCAATGCGGGCAAGTCGACCCTGTTTAACGTCGTCACCAACGCGGATGTCTATGTCCAGGACCAGCTGTTTGCAACGCTGGATCCTACCCTGAGAAAAGTGAAGATCGACAATGACGTGGAACTGATCCTGGCTGATACAGTCGGGTTTATTCGCCACCTGCCGCATGATCTTGTCGAAGCCTTTCGATCAACATTACAGGAAACCTCTGAGGCACATCTGTTGCTACACGTGATCGATGCCTCCGATGAAAACCGCGATTCGCAAATCGAAGAAGTCGAATCCGTACTCGAGCAAATACAGGCTGACAGGATACAACGCATTCAGATCATGAATAAAATCGATATCAATGGTGTTGAGCCACGTGTGGATTATGATTCTGCAGGCCACGCAAGGCGTATCTGGCTCTCGGCCGGGACAGGTGACGGGCTGGATCTGCTTCGCAACGAGCTTGCGGGATTTTTCAAAAAGGAAATGGTTGTGGGTCAGATCACCCTGTTACCAGCGCAGGCGCGGCTGCGGGCCCTGTTATTCGAGCTCGGCGCTGTTCGCCATGAAATAGTTGATCAAAGTGGGCACTACATACTTGATGTATGTATCGCGAGGACCGATATACACAAACTTGCACGCCGGGAAAATGTTTCCCTGGAAGTACTGCTGCCGGTTGCAGCAGCCTGAAAGATTGTCACAAACAACCATGTGGCTTGCGGGTAAGGTCCAAGCCACCTAAAATGCCGTCTCTTTTAAGAATCTTATGTTCAGCATGATGTCTGAACACTCTCATAACCATTGAATTTGGAGTAACGCATGGCCTGGAACGAACCTGGCGGTAACGGCGATAAAGACCCCTGGGGCAATCGCGGTAATCAGGGCCCACCTGACCTCGACGAGGTTTTCAAGAATTTCCAGAAGAAATTCGGCAGCCTGTTTGGCGGCAAGGGTGGACGTGGAAGCGGTCGTGGATCCACGCCCGGCGGTAATATCGGGATAGCTATTGTTATCGCGATTGTTCTGCTTTTCTGGATGGCAACCGGCTTTTATAAAATTGAGGAAGCTGAACGCGGCATTATCCTCCGCTTTGGCAAGCACGTTGATACCACGCAAAGTGGCCTTCACTGGCACTGGCCAACACCCATCGAATCAGTTACCAAGGTCGATATCACCAAGGTGCATCCGGTTCCGTTGCGGGCAACCATGCTCACACAGGATGAGAACATCGTTGATATCGAAGGTACCATCCAGTACCAGGTGGCGGATGCGACTGCCTACCTGTTCAAAGTACGTACACCGGAGATATCACTGTCGCAGGCGGCAGAAAGTGCCTTGCGTGAGAGTATCGGTACCAGCAAGATGGATTTCGTCATTACCGAAGGCCGTGGTCAGATAGCCTTCCAGGTGGAAAAACTGCTGCAGGAAATTATGGATGCCTACGCTACGGGAATAAAGGTTATCAAGGTGAATATTCTGGATGCAAAACCACCCGAAGCAGTCAAGGATGCATTCGATGATGTTACCCAGGCGCGTGAGGATGAAGTGCGTCTTATAAACGAGGCTGAAGCTTACCGCAATGAAGTGCTGCCAAAAGCACGTGGTGCAGCAGCGCGTCTGCGCGAAGAGGCGGATGCATACAGCCAGGAAGTCATTGCGCGCGCTGAAGGTGAGGCAGATCGCTTCTCCCAGTTGCTATCTGCATACCAGAAGGCACCGGATGTTACCCGTGACCGCCTCTACCTGGATATGATGGAATCAGTGCTGGGTAACAGTTCCAAGGTGCTGGTTGATATCGAGGGCAACAATAACCTGCTTTATCTGCCACTGGATAAACTGATGTCACGCACGGCTACAACCGATAACCTGAATGACAGTCTTAATAATCTGACACAACAGCAGGATCTGTTACGGCAGGTGCAACAGCAGACACAGCGAACCCGTAATAATCTGCGTACAAGGGAGACTAGATAATGATATCCAATATAATCAAGTTCGGCATACCGGTTTTGGCCCTGGTTATATGGGCATCAGTGTTTACTGTGGATGAACGTCAGAAAGCCATATTGTTCAAGTTTGGTGAAATTCTGTCCTCCGATTTTGAGCCGGGGCTGCATTTTAAAATGCCGGTGATAAACAATGTTAAAAAATTCGATCAGCGTATACTGACCATCGATCAGCAGCCCGAACGTTTCCTGACAGCAGAAAAGAAAGACCTGATCGTGGATTCTTTCGTCAAGTGGCGAATTGCAGATGTAGAGCAGTATTTTAAAACCACGCAGGGAGATGAGAACCGGGCCGGCCAGTTGCTATATCAGAATATTAATAACGGTTTACGTGACGAGTTTGGTAAACGCACGGTACAGGAAGTGATTGCGGGTGACCGCACCGAGATCATGAAAATCATGACCGCAGAGGCGACGGAGAAAGCAAGAACCCTCGGTATCGAAGTTATCGACGTGCGTATCAAGAAGATCGATCTGCCGGCACGTGTCAGTGATTCCGTATACAGGCGTATGCGCGCCGAGCGTGAACGTGTGGCCAGGGATTTTCGCTCCAAGGGGGCTGAAGCGGCCGAGCGTATTCGCGCCGATGCCGACCGCCAGCGTAGCGTAATTCTCGCAGAGGCCTACCGGGATTCGGAAATTGTCCGTGGTGAAGGCGATGCCAAGGCAACGGATATCTATGCCAATGCTTTCAGTAGAGATGAAGACTTCTTTCGTTTTCATCGCAGTGTTAATGCCTACAAGAATAATTTCTCGAGTGCAGAAGACATCATCCTGCTGGAGCCGGATTCTGAATTCTTCCGCTATTTCAACTCGTCCAGAGGTAATAAATAAACAGTGCAATGTGGGATGATCTTATTCGGGCCATTGCATTGGTTCTGGTTATAGAGGGTATGCTGCCGTTTCTTTCGCCGGATGGCTGGCGGCAGGCAATGATTCAGGCGGGTCGCCTTTCCGATAAAGCGCTACGGTCTGTCGGATTTGTCAGCATGCTTATCGGTGTATTAATTCTTTATCTGACAAGATAGGCAAATGACGGTTAACGGACACTGGATTCTACCGCAAGGCATTGAAGAGGCGCTGCCTGAGCAGGCTGCGAGCCTGGAATGTCTGCGCCGCGATCTGCTCGACCTCTATGCGAGCTGGGGTTACG
>WOR8_10004000_pt1 | contig 18064 bp, 13 predicted proteins | sample DeeMarSeWOR38_10_FD_19890 | JGI IMG/M metagenome (IMG submission 19890)
TATCGATACCGAACAGATCTATTACAATTCTAAAAATTATTTTTTAGGTAATGCCGGAGGGGAAGTATATTCTCATATAATTGATTTGAAAAAACTAAGAACTTATTCGGCACATTTATCAGTAATCTCCAGTGGGAGAGTTTCCCTGGATTTATCTGAAAATATTGATAATGCGATGATTAAAAATTTTTTTGTTAGTTATTTTAGGAAGGACTATCCCAACCTGAGATTAATTGAGAGAGCACTATAAAGTTGAAAAATCTACCACAAAGATTTTTTACCCTCTCATAGATTATGAAAATTCTGATGATGGTTATTCTTCGATTTTTGACATTGTTAGTTATTATCCTCTGCTTTGTAAATCAGAATGCAAAAGCTCAGCAGGCACCGTTATATGAACTCTCCTCAATCAGCTTTACAGGTAATAATTCCTTTTCGGACTCTGAGTTAAAATCAGTCCTGCAAAGTGAAGAAAATCCTTGGTGGTTTTGGAGATTTCTGAATTCTTTAACCTTTCTGGGTTCTCCACCCAACTACTTCGATTCATCTTCTGTTTTGATAGATATTATTTCGCTTAAATCATTTTACGCTGTTAATGGATTCTTTGAAACGGACATTCAGCATCATTTTGAAATCGATACTTCAGGAAAGAGTGTGGAGCTTGAATTTATAGTTAATGAAAATGATATGTTTACTTTTGGTAATGCTAAAGCTATTGGACTTGAACGGTTAAATGATTTTAACTGGTCACAAATAAAACAATATTTACAGTATTCGTCCAGCTCAAAATTTTCACAGGATTTTGTTCAGACGAGTAATGAAAGCATAATAAATTATTTAAGGAACATCGGTTATATGCTATCAGAATACGATAGCACTGCTATAAAGATTGATACGATAAAAAATAAGGTCGACATGACCTCCTATTTCACTTTAGGTAAATGGTACGAATACAGTGAAATAAGAATTGAAAAGAACGGTGAAGGTGAAACATACGTTAGTGATGAACTGATAAAATATCTGTCAAATATTAATCCTGGCGATACTTATAGAGAAGATGAGCTCTTCAAAAGCAGAGTCCGACTTGCAAGAACGGGATTATTCAATACTATAAATCTCAGGCCGGTTGAGGAAGATACTTCAGGCTCTAAGGTTCCTTTATTAATTAAAGGAAATGTCGGATCGTTAAATGAACTTTCACCGGAAGTTTTTGCAGATAATGAATTGAGCACATTCAATCTGGGTGTTGGTGCAAGTTACGTGCGTAAAAACTTTTTTGGAGATGCCCGTAAACTAACAATTCGATTAAGATTTAGAGTAAGAGATGTAACAAATTTAAAATTCGGTTCCGGACAGTTTAAAGAAACCTTCCAATCTGAAGTAGATCTTTCAACAATTATTGAACAACCTTTTCTTTTTAACAGAAGAATAGCTGGAAGGCTGGAGGGTTTTTTAAAGTCCTATAAAATAACCCAGGTCGATTATCAAAATTTTGGTGCAGTTTTTACTGCAACGGTAGATATGCCAAGTTATACCTTTGTAAACCTGTTAAATCCGTATTTAAGATTTGAAAGACTAACTTATGATGTTCCGGAATTCACTTTTGAGGGTGATACATTGTCCATAAGCCCCAGAACTTTAACATTTTCACTGGGAACGGAAATCGGATCCACGACAACAAATGATATCTTTTTCCCTACATCTGGCAGGACGCTTTCGCTGATAACAGAAATTTCTTCCGCAGATGTTAAATGGGATGTAAAAAATTTGGGACCCACACAGAGTTTAATTAATGTCGACTCCCTGGGTTACTATTTAAAGCTGCAACTGACGTACGGCTCTTATCATTCAATTTCGCGGGATAATAATACAGTTTTAGGAATTAAAGCTAAATCCGGATATATTCAAATGCTTAGCGGCGATCCTGCACTCGTATCACCAAACCAAACCTTCTTTGCCGGCGGCAGTAACTCGGTTAGAGGATGGAAAGCAAGAGATTTAATTCCCACAAATCAGGTTGATGATCTTTTCCCGCGTACAATTAATGAACAGTACAGGATACGAGGTGGAATTTTTCTGCTGGAAGGTAGTTTTGAATACAGAAGAAAATTTGAAGAACAATTTGGATTTGCGTTGTTTGCTGATTATGGAAATACATGGAATGATTTAAATGATGTAAGGTTTGATGAAATTGCAGTGGCAGTCGGAACAGGACTGAGATATTATTCACCAATTGCTCCTTTCAGAATAGACTTTGGATTTAAATTTTACGATCCTAGTGACAAAAAATTTATTTTCGATAAAGCAGTTTTTAAAACTCTAGTATTCCATTTTGGAATTGGTGAAGCGTTCTAAATAATTCCAGGAATATTTTATTTTTGAATGCGTTTATTAATTAACTATTTTTTGCACTCTTTTTTAAAAGATTAATATGATTTATAGTATGACCGGCTACGGCAAAGGTTTAGCCGGTAATAAAAAATTTGCAACTGAAGTTGAAATAAAAAGTGTAAACAGCAGGTTTTTTGAAGTTTACTTGAAACTTCCGTCTGCCCTGACTGCATTTGATTATGAGTTAAGAGAGATAATTAAATCCAAAATAAAACGTGGAAAAATAAACGCAGTAATTACTCTGAAAAGAAATGGCCAGGAAAACGGACTTATTTCAATTGATCCAACTAAGCTGAAAAACCACATTGCACTGCTTAATAAAATTAAATCTGCTGCTAAAATTAAAGACAGTATTAAACTGGAAGACATTTTAGTCAATAAAGATATTTTTGCTTCGGAAGAAGCAAAAATAGGTACAACCGATTTTTCGATTATTAAAAGTGCTTTAAACAAGGCGCTCGTTGATTTAAATCGGATGAAAAAAAATGAAGGAGCTGTATTATCGAAAGATATAATGCTTCGAGCAACTAATATTGAAAAGAGTATTGCATCAATTGAAAAAGAGTTTAGGAAAAGCATAAAGGATTATTTTATCAATCTTCAGAAAAGAGCATCCGAACTTATTAGCAGTGCAGAGATTGATAGAGAAAGATTGAACCTTGAATTAGCTCTGCTTGCAGACAGAGCCGATATTACCGAAGAATGTGTCAGGTTAAAAAGCCATTTAAACTTTTTTAAAACCACTTTAAAAAACGAACAAGAACCGGGCAGAAAATTAAATTTTCTTTGCCAGGAGATAAACAGGGAAGCAAATACAATATCATCGAAATCTGTATCAACTGTTATTATTCATAAAGCAGTTCATATAAAAGAGGAAGTAGAGAAGATCAGGGAACAAATTCAAAACATTGAATAATATTTGGGAACGATGAAGGGAGAAATTATTGCCGTAGCTGCCCCCAGTGGTGCTGGAAAAACAACTATCGTAAAAAGAATACTTGCCATGTTTCCGGAACTGGTTTTTTCCATCTCTGCAACAACACGACCTAAAAGAGACACTGAGAAAGAGGGAGTTGAATATAATTTTTTAAGTGAAAAGGAGTTTAAGGAAAAAATTGAAAAGGATGAGTTCATTGAGTGGGAAAAATTTTATGATTACTATTATGGCACTTTCAAAAGCGTAATAGATGAAACTATTAACTCAGGCAATACAATTTTACTCGAAGTTGATGTAAAAGGAGCACTTTCTATAAAAAAACTTTATCCTTTTGCGCATTTAATTTATATTTCGCCCCCGAGTTATGATGAACTTGTAAAAAGACTTAGGGACCGCAAAACTGAAAGTAATGAAGATTTTAAAAAAAGAACAGATAGAGCTAAAATGGAATTGAGTCTGAAGAACAAGTTTGATTATATTATTGTAAATGAAAATCTCGAAAATGCAGTAATTGAAACATCAGATTTAGTAAAAAAAATATTAAAAGGAGATAAAACTTAATGGCAATAAATCCCGTTGATTTAAGAGCAATAGAAGAAAAAGCAGGCAATGTTTATAAGGCGATAATTGTATGTTCCAAAAGAGCCCGCCAGTTGAACAGTGAAAACAAAATTGAGTTTAATGCTTTGCTTAGCACAATACCCGAAAGTACGACCGATGATGAAAGTGAAGATGTAGATAATCCGGCTCAGCTAAAAATTGCACTGGATTTGGAAAAGCGTGAAAAACCACATATTCAGTCTTTACATGAATTCCTGGATGGCGATCTGGAATACGAATTTAAAGAGTAGCTTAATTCATTGTAATTAAAATGTATTATAGAATCCGGCTCATGCCGGATTTATTTTTCTGTTAATAAAACTTCTGGTATGCGGATGAAGAAGGATATCTTATCCGGGAAAAAAATCTTGCTTGGCATAACAGGCTGCATCGCTGCCTATAAATCTTGCTTGATTATACGCGAGCTGAAGAAAAAAGGTGCCGAGGTAAAAGTAGTTCTTACTCCATCAGCAGTTGAATTTATAACACCACTTACTCTTGCAACACTTTCCGGTAATCAAGTGGTGGTTTCCAATTTTCCTGAAAACCAATCAAAGGGAACAAGCTTAAACACCTGGCATATTGATTATGCCCGATGGGCTGATATAATGCTTTTGGCTCCTGCAACGATTAATACCATTGCAAAAATTGCTCATGGTTTTGCAGATAATGCATTGACTACCCTGGTTACAGCTCTACGATGCCCTTTGGTAATTGCTCCTGCCGCGGATGTTGATATGTACAACAATCCTGTCAATAAAGAGAACCTTGAAAAGATTGAAAAGTTAGGACATTATATTATTTACCCTGAAACCGGCGAACTTGCAAGCGGTTTAGAGGGGGAGGGAAGGTTAGCGGATAATAATAAGATTCTTGATTCGATTGAGTTGATACTTTCTGGATTTTCTAAAGATCTGATCGGAAAAAAAATTCTTGTATCTGCAGGACCAACTTATGAAGACATTGATACCGTTCGTTTTATCGGCAATCGCTCATCCGGGAAAATGGGATACGCAATTGCTAAAGCCGCTTTTCTGCGCGGTGCCGATGTAACGGTTGTATCAGGACCTTCATCAGAATTTCTATATCCCGAAATAAATTTAATTAAAATTCGCTCGGCGATACAGATGGAAAGAAAAATAAATTCCCTGGTGAAGGAATACGATGCCCTGATTATGGCAGCAGCCGTTTCTGATTTTCGACCTGCGGTAAAAGCATCGAACAAATTAAAAAAACTCAGCAGTTTTACGGGAATAAAGCTTTCTCTGAATCCTGACATTCTTTCCTCAATAAAGTCATCTCAAACTAAGCGGATAGGGTTCGCACTGGAAACTGACAACGAGGAAAATAATGCTAAGAAAAAGCTTGCTGGAAAAAGTCTGGATATGATCATCCTGAATTCTGTAAGTAAAGAGAGCGGTTTTGAAGTCAATACTAACAGGGTTACAATTTTTAAAAAAGACGGGGGAAAAATAAAAATTCCCGTGCAATCAAAATTTCAGGTGGCAAATAAAATCTTATCTGAAGTAAAAAAGATATTATAGATAAAATTGATTTTAGTGTTTACCTTCAGGTTATGATATATTTACAATTATCACAAACCCAATTTCTCAAAGAAATTGGGTTTATTTATAGGTAAATTAAAAATAGAAATTTCATCATTTGACACTCCTGTTTCCAAATGGAAGAAAAAATAAAAAAGAAGATTCAAAACGCATTAACTACTCAGAAAGAAATTTTTGGTGATGAGTTATTCCTCGCTAAAATTGAAAGGAGCAGTAGCATTAAAAAAGCGGTAACAAAGATAGAACAGCCGGAATTGTTTCCTGCAGAGAAAGAGGAATGGGAAAAAGCATCTTCGCTTCAGGAACTGGAAAAATTAATTTGTGATTGTACTAACTGCCGACTGCATCAGAACAGAAATAAATTTGTATTCGGAACAGGCAATCCAAATGCTGATGTACTGGTCATTGGCGAAGGTCCTGGAGCTGAAGAGGACAAACAGGGTTTGCCATTTGTGGGAAGAGCAGGAAAACTTTTAACTGATATGCTGAAAGCAATAAACTTTGAAAGGGAAGAAGTCTTTATAGGGAACGTGGTAAAATGCCGTCCACCTGGTAATCGAACACCATTGCCCGATGAAATGGAAACCTGCATGCCATATCTTAAGAAGCAGCTTGAGTTAATAAAACCGAAGCTAATTTTATGTCTGGGCTTAACCGCAGCAAAAGGATTACTAAAGAAGCGAGAATCTCTTGGAAATTTACGCGGCAAAATATTTGATTTTGAAGATGCAAAAGTCATGGTTACATATCATTCAGCCGCACTATTGCGCAACCCACATTGGAAAAAAGATTGCTGGGAAGATTTGAAGAAATTTAGAAAGTTGTATGATGAGTTGGTTAGTTGATTGGTGATAGAAAATCGACATAAATTATTTTAAAATGGATAAACATTTGACTCTTTAAAAAACAATTGCGAACTTCCGATTGTAATTAAAATCTGTTAAAATTTTGCCCCACCTTCGAGTGGGGTTTCCTGCCTATCGGAGAGCAGGTTTCAAAAAGTAGGCATATTCACCTCAATGGCAAGAACAAAAAAATCAAATAATGGTAACGGGGTTGATCAACTAATACCTTCAGATATTAAACCCCCGTCAGTGCCCGAAATAGAAGCATCTGTTTTAGGTGCAATGATGATTGAGAAAGAAGCCGTACCTAAAGCACTTGAAATGCTCACGCCGGAAAGCTTCTACGTAAAGGCTCACAAGATTATTTTTGAAGCCATGGTGTCATTGTTCGATTCCGATGAGCCGATTGATACGGTCACATTATACGAGGAGCTGAAAAAAAGAGGTGAGCTTGAAGAAGCAGGAGGTGCTGTTTACTTAAGCAAGCTCTCTCAGAACATACCTTCTGCTGCAAATATTGAATACCATGCTAAAATTATACTCGAAAAGCAGATTTTGAGAGGTTTGATTACAAGCGCTCATGCTATAGCTAAAAATGCATATGAAGGTTCTGCGGATGCATTTGAGATTCTTGATGAAGCCGAAAGAAGCATATTTGAAATTACCGAAAGCCATCTTTCTAAATCATACCAGGGAATGGATAGAGCTGTAAGAGATGCGATGGAATACATTGAAACGATCCACTCAGCTACTCATCAGAGGTTTTCTGTCCCGACAGGATTTTACGAACTGGATGAAATTCTCGGAGGATTGCAAAAATCTGATTTGATAATATTAGCTGCGCGACCTTCGATTGGAAAAACAGCACTTGCCCTTTCAATTGCCCGCAATGCAGCTATAGATCACAAAGTACCGGTCGGAATTTTCAGTCTTGAAATGGCTACAATGCAATTAATAATTAGAATGATTTGTGCTGAGGCAAGAATAAATGCTCATCTTGTGAGAACAGGGAAGCTGCCGCATTCTGAAGCTCCAAAGCTCAGCAAAACAGTGCACAGGTTAACCGATGCCCCAATATTCGTCGATGATTCTCCTTCACAAACTGTACTTGAAATTAGAGCAAAAGCCAGAAGGTTGAAAGCCGAAAAAAATATAGGACTGATCATTATAGATTATCTTCAGCTGATGACTGGACCCGCAAGTGCTGAATCACGCGAAAGAGAAATCTCTCATATTTCGCGGTCACTGAAAGCACTGGCAAAAGAACTGAATATACCGGTAATTGCACTCTCGCAGCTGAATCGTGCAGTTGAAGCTAGGAGTGATAAAAGACCCCAGCTTGCTGATTTACGGGAGTCAGGTTCTATAGAACAGGATGCTGATGTTGTTATGTTTTTGAGCAGACCGGAATATTACGGTATTGAAAAAGATGAGAACGGAGAATCACTCGAAGGCGTTGCTGAGGTGATTGTTGGTAAGCAGAGAAATGGTCCTACCGGCTTAGTTAAACTTGCCTTTGTTAAAGAATACGCAAGGTTTGAAAATCTGGCTCATGCTAGGCAGATTGAAGAGTATGTTTCCGCTCCTGCCGATGAAGACATTATTTAAAATTTCGAATTTCGAATTTCGAATTTCGAATTTTAAGTGTAGGATTGGTCTGAGCACTTCCTTAACCTTTCTAAATATCTTAATGAGTCTAATTTCCTTAAGGGGACAGATATATTCTGAAAATGATGTTGAGATTTGTAACCAAAAATTTCAACTAGCAATTGATAAAAATTGGGAAAACCTGCCTATAGGGGATTTAATTGCTGAAGTAGGAAAAAGTTTTATCGGAACCGATTATTTAGTGCACGGAATTGAAAAAGATGGTAATGAGCAGCTTGTAATTAATTTAAACGGACTGGATTGTACAACACTGCTGGAAAATTCACTGGTAATTTCAAGATGTATAAAGAAAGGTAAGACTTCATTTGAAGATTATCAAAGTGAGCTTCAGTTTATTCGTTATCGTGACGGGATTATAGAAGAATATCCATCGCGGTTGCATTACTTTTCTGATTGGATTTACGATAATATCGCAAAAGGAGTTGTTGAAGATGTAACTGAAAAACTCGGTGGCAAAACAGTAAAGTTTGATCTGGACTTTATGTCGACTCATCCGGAAAATTACATACATTTAAGTACAAATCCTGATTTTATCCCTGTTATTGAACAACAAGAAAAAGAAATTAGCTGCAGGAAATATTTTTTCATTCCAAAAGACGAATTAAAATCAAGCGAAGAACTTCTTGACAATGGAGATTTGATAGCTATAACAACTACGGTAAAGGGACTGGATATCGGGCATGTCGGAATAGCCGTTAAATTGGAAGATGGAAGAATTCACCTGCTGCATGCGCCCACTGAGAATACAAAAGTTCAAATTAGTAAAGAACCACTGACAGAATATTTAATGAAATATAAAAGACATTCAGGAGTGATGGTATTACGAGCTATTGAACCATCTGGTTAATTTTTAATCAGACTTTTCAATACATTTAAGTTTTCTAAATCTTCAAGCTGCTCTTTCCCTTTTGGTGTCTCCAGAATTTTAGGAATTTTTACCAGCCTCTCGTCATTCATAATGTTGCTGAATCCTTCAAGGCCAATAAAACCTCTACCGATATGCTCATGCCTGTCAACTCTGCTTCCCAGTTCCTTCTTGCTGTCGTTTATATGAAAACATTTTAATTTTTCAAGACCTATTATATCATCAAACTCTTTAATAACTTTTTTAAATGACTGTGAATTTTTGATGTCATAACCTGCTGCAAATATGTGAGCAGTGTCGATGCAAACTGTCATTCTCTCTTTTTCTTCGATGAGGTCTATGATTTCTCTTAGCTGTTCAAATCTGTAACCAACCGTAGTACCTTGACCTGCAGTAGTTTCAAGCATGCTGCTGACACTGTATCCCTTAGTTTTTTCGTGTGCTATATTAATAGATTCTGCGATTCTTTTTATTCCATCTTCTTCACCTGCGCCGAGATGCGCGCCAGGATGAAAATTAAGATGAGGGATTCCAAGCAGTTCACATCTTTCAAGTTCGTCCATAAATGCTTTCCTGGATTTTTCAAGTATTGTTCCCTTAATTGCACAAAGATTTATCAGGTAGGAATCGTGAGAAACCGCAAACTTTATATTTGATTTTTTAAGTTTTGATCTGAAGGAGCTTATTTCCTTTTCATCCAGCTTTTTCTGAAACCATCGGTTATTGTTTTTAGTGAAGATTTGCATCGCTGTAAAGCCTAGTTCATCAGCAAGATCAACGGCTTTGGAAACTCCTCCGGAAATTGAAGTATGTGCACCTAATAACTGGTCACCAGTCATTGGACATTTGTCATTATTTATAAATAGAGTGATTGATTAAGTGATTTATAAGCAGTTCGCAATTTATTAATCATTCAATCTTTCAATTTTTAATCTTTCAATCCCTTAATCATCTCACTAATATTTTCTTCAAATGTTCTTGGCTTAAATCCCGAAGATTGGAGCTTTTCAGTATTTAAAGATACATCTTTGACTTCAGGAAAGTCCGGAATAACATCCATCGTAATTTTTTCAATTAATGTTTTATCATAGCCCGCGATAGAGCAGAGTAATTCTCCCATTTCATAACGTGATAATCTTTCAAATCCACCAAGGTTAAAAGTTTCTTTCTTCAAATCTGTTTTTGCAAGTTCTGCAATTATTCTTGAACCATCTTTTAATGAGATAGGTGTTCGGAACTGGTCTGAGAAAAGCTTTACCGGAATACCATTGCTTAAATTTTTCAACATCACATCAAAATAGCATTGGGAGTGATTCAATCCAATTCCATAAAGTAATGCTGTCCTTAATATCAAGTGATTTTCAGTTGCTTCTTTTACTTTAACCTCACCCATAAGTTTTGTCTCGGCATACAATGTTGCTGGAATCAATTTTGCATCCTCTTTTAGAAACGATCCTCTGTATCCGGCATAAACAAGATCGGTTGAAATGTAAATTAGTTTCGCATTTATTTCCTGTGAACGCTCAGCAATTTTTTTTGTTGCAGTCACATTGGTCTCAAAGTAATCTTTGGATCTCTGGTTCTGTTTTAGTTGTGGATTAGTGATTGCTGCTGCATGAATCACAATATCAGGTCGGAAATGTTCAAAAATCTTCTTTAGTTCATCTTCACTTCTGATATCTAAGTTGGCTGAGTTGAACTCTTTGCAGTTTCCAGTATTTGTTCTGTGTATTGATAATATTTCAAATTCATCATCGGTAGAGATATTTAAATACTGTCCAAGTAAGCCGCTACCTCCTGTAATTAACATTTTTTTCTTCATTTAGCTCAGTTCGCTACTATATTATTGCCTAATTTGATTATTTTTATCTTGTTAAATTTGATCTAGAATTGCTGCAAAACAAATATCAACAGCATTTTTTGATTTTACTGAACCCCTTTGGTAAATTTATAAATTATTAAATCAACTTATATGCAAATTAAACTTTATTTTGCGATAATTATTATCGCTTCAGCATTAGTTTTTCCACAAACCGGACAATTTTTTGATGCGCCATTTGGAGGAGGAATAGGTTATGTGCCAGCCTGGTATGTACCCAATGTTTCCCCGATAAATAATCAATTGAATGATATTGGTATGCCGGAGCTTTCTGCCAGTGGATTTTATTCCTCAGGTATTGCGGGTTTTATTTATATAGGATTTGTCAAGAATTTGAGAATTGGAGGGATGGGTTTTGGAGGTTCTCTTTCAACATCTCAAAATATGAGTGGCATAAATAGGGAGGTCATCTATACCCTCGGTGGAGGAGGGGCTACGGTTGAATACACACTCCCGTTTATTAAAAACTTTGGTGTATCAATTGGCGCGGCGATAGGAGTTGGGAGTTTACAATTAGATATGTATCGGAATTCAGGAGAGTTTACCTGGGAAGGAACCTGGATAGAATTTAGAAATGGAAATATTTCATCAGATAATTTCAACAGAAAACTAAAAAACAAATATTGGATGTTTACTCCTACAATTAATTTGGATTATCCTATTTACAGATTTGTCACTTTACGATTGGGTGTCGGGTATCAAATAACTTTTGCTGATGATTGGAATGCAGACAACAGCCAGCCTCTTACCAGTGTCCCTTCAGATCTTTCCGGTAATACTCTTTTTGTTCAATCAGGAATATTCATAGGATTCTTTTCCTATTAAAATGAAAAATATTCTTGTAACAGGCGGTGCAGGTTTTATCGGAAGCAATTTTATCAACCACATTCTTGGTTCGAAAGATGATATCTATGTAGTTAATTTGGATAAATTGACCTATGCTGGTAATCTGGAAAACTTAAAGGTATCTGAAAAAAAAGAAAACTATGTATTTATTAAAGGTGATATTATCAATGATGAATTGGTAAAATATGTTTTTAAAAATTATAATATAACACACGTTGTTAATTTTGCTGCTGAATCACATGTTGATAGAAGTATATTAGGTTCAGAAATTTTTTTTCGAAGTAATGTTTTAGGTACAAGTGTTCTCCTGGAGAATGCCAGAAATTTTGAGGTGGAAAAATTTATCCAAATTTCAACAGATGAAGTTTATGGAAGTTTAGGTAGTGAAGGATTATTTGAGGAAAGCACACCCATTCACCCAAACAGCCCTTATGCCGCAAGTAAAGCATCAGCGGATCTTATTTCCCTGGCTTTTCATCATACTTATAATTTACCTGTTGTTATCACTCGTTGCTCAAACAATTACGGTCCTTTTCAATTTCCGGAAAAACTTATACCTTTAATGATAATAAATGCGCTGAACAATAAAAATTTACCTGTTTACGGTGACGGTTTAAATATTCGCGATTGGATTTATGTTTTGGATCATAACAAAGCTGTGGAGCTTGTTTTGGAGAAAGGAAAACCAGGCGAAGTATATAATATTGGTGCCAGCACTGAAATGAAAAATATAGAGATTATCAAGCTCATTTTGTCTCACTTGGATAAACCGGAGAATCTAATTGAATTTGTAGAGGACAGACCGGGACATGATAGAAGATATGCGATTAATTCTAATAAAATACGACAAGAACTTGGATGGCAACCTGAGTTTCAGTTCAGCAATGCATTAAAAGAAACAATAAATTGGTACAAAAAAAATAAACTCTGGTGGGGAAGAATAATTTCGGGCGATTACCTGCGATACTATAAACTACAGTACTCAGACCGTATTGCATTGTAATTGTAAACAAACGAGGAATCATTCCATGAAAACTATTTACGTTTTATTTACAATTATCTTTTTATCACTGAATCTGCAGGCACAAATTCTTGATGATAGGCTGAATACAAATCAACTACTTACTACAACAACTATAAGTGTTACAATTGGTGGAAGCTTTCCAATAACGGGTTCGTTTGCGGCTTTAATGACGGAACGCCTTGATGAATTTGTAACCAGAATTTATGCTGAAGCCGTTGATTTAACATTAAGGGTTACTACCGATCCTGAGATTTATAGAAAATTAAAAAAGGATCTGGAAAATTTTGCATTGAGGGGTATAAAACTAAAACGTGCATCCGGTGAAGAGATTGAAATTGATTTGCAGAAGTTCAGGATCAACGGTGATTTTACCAATAATCCATATCTGAAAAATGATGACGTCATTATTTTCCCACCTTTTAATCTTGATAAAAATTTTTTCACGGTGTCCGGAGCAGTGAACAACCCGGGTATATTTTATTTTGTTGAAGGGGATAAACTTGGTGATGCACTTGAGCTAGTAAATGGAATAAATCCAGCCTACAAAGGTGTTGATAGTGTTGAGGTTTCAAGGCTTTCTTACGATGGTCAAATTCAAACAAATATAAATATTCCTATTGACGAAAATTTTATAATTCAGAGAGGTGATAGGATCAGATTTTTAGCCCCCGAAACCCAGAAGAAAAACTTTTGGGTTTCTGTTCTCGGAGAAGTGAAAATCCCTGGTTTCGTTCCAATTACAAAAAATAACACCACTTTGTATGAAGTTATTCAGCTATGTGGTGGTTTTACATCAGGAGCCTCATTAAAAAGGGCAAGGGTTTATTCCAGGAACAGTCTTGCAATTTTACTGGAACAGCAATATGATATTAATTTAAGCGAACAGCCGGAATTGGAAGACCCAAGATTTAGAAATACAATATTAAATCTTGAATTAGCTTTAATGTACAGGATGTCGAATGTTATAACTGAGGACACGAATTATTTTAACCTTGAAAATCAACTAAGAGTTTTAACGGAAGGAAGCTCCCTTGATTTTAGAAAAATTGAAGATCCTTCGTCTGATATTGCAAGATATAAAGTACATAGCGGAGATGTAATTATTATTCCTCCAATTCAAAACTCAGTCTACGTATTTGGACAGGTTTTAAGACCCGGTCATGTAACCTTTATAGAAGGAAAGGGTTATGACTACTATGTTAATGAAGCCAGTGGAATAGGCGAGCTAGCAGAAGAAGATGAAATAATGGTAATCAAAGGAGGATCCAGAGCATGGATCTCACCGATCAGGGAAGAAGTTATAATTGAAGAGGGGGATTACATTTACGTTCCGAAACAGAACTTGCGAAGTTTCAGATCCTACATCGTTGAATATTCTGTTTACGTTAGTTTACTTGCAAGTATTGCAGCTATATTGCTCTCTATAGTTACGGTAATAAATAGATAAACCGACTTGACTTTGAAGTTTTAAAGGATATATTTGCTACGCTTTTTATGATACTTTTTCCTTAAATTAGTATACTTTAAATATCAGAAAAAGAAATTAAAAGTCAGCTAATAGTAGTTGACTTTCTTATTTAAAGAAAGTAAATTTACAATCCTTCAATTCTGAAGTTTTTATATTGTTCTTTGAAAGAGTGAATGCGTTTAATTCTGTCAATTAAACGGTTTCAACAAAGCGTACTAAACGCCAGATTACACAAAATTTAAACTCTACTACGGAGAGTTTGATCCTGGCAAGTCTACGAGAATAAGGTAGCAATATCTTTAGTAAAGTGGCGCACGGGTGAGTAACACGTAAGTAATCTACCCTTAGATTTGGAATAACCCCGAGAAATCGGTGCTAATACCAAATAATGCAGCGGCATCGCATGATGATGTTGTTAAAGTCTATACGGCGTCTAAGGATGAGCTTGCGTCTGATTAGCTAGTTGGTGAGGTAACGGCTCACCAAGGCTGCGATCAGTAGCTGGTCTGAGAGGATGATCAGCCACACTGGAACTGAGACACGGTCCAGACTCCTACGGGAGGCAGCAGTGAGGAATATTGGGCACAGCAACGCCGCGTGGAGGATGAAAGCCGTAAGGTTGTAAACTCCTGTTAGAGGGGAAGAACAATCCCGATCGAATCGGGACATGACTGTACCCTCAGAGAAAGCCCCGGCTAACTACGTGCCAGCAGCCGCGGTAATACGTAGGGGGCTAGCGTTGTCCGGATTTACTGGGTGTAAAGGGCGCGTAGGCGGATCTTCAAGTCAGAGGTGAAATCTCCCGGCTCAACTGGGAAACTGCCTTTGATACTGTTGATCTTGAGTACGGAATAGAGAGACGGAATTCCAGGTGTAGTGGTGAAATACGTAGATATCTGGAAGAACACCAGTGGCGAAGGCGGTCTCTTGGTCCGATACTGACGCTCAGGCGCGAAAGCGTGGGGAGCAAACAGGATTAGATACCCTGGTAGTCCACGCTGTAAACGATGAATACTAGGTGTTGGGTCTTTAGGCTCAGTACCGCAGCTAACGCATTAAGTATTCCACCTGGGGAGTACGATCGCAAGGTTGAAACTCAAAGGAATTGACGGGGGCCCGCACAAGCAGTGGAACCTAGGCTTGAAATGCAGTAGACCGGGTATGAAAGTACCCTTCCCTTCGGGGCTGCTGTACAGGTGCTGCATGGCTGTCGTCAGCTCGTGCCGTGAGGTGTTGGGTTAAGTCCCGCAACGAGCGCAACCCCTACCATTAGTTGCCATCAGGTTGGGTGCTACAACGGGTAGCTAAACCGTAAGGTGGAGCCAATCCCTCAAAAGCATCCCCAGTTCGGATTGGAGTCTGCAACTCGACTCCATGAAGTTGGAATTGCTAGTAATCGCGGATCAGCACGCCGCGGTGAATACGTTCCCGGGCCTTGTACACACCGCCCGTCAAGCCATGGAAGCCGGGGGTACCCAAAGCCAGTGTCCTAACCGCAAGGAGGGAGCTGTTTAAGGTAAAACCGGTGACTGGGGCTAAGTCGTAACAAGGTAGCCGTACCGGAAGGTGCGGCTGGATCACCTCCTTTCTAAGAGTAATCCTTCACTCTTTCTTTTATTTTGTTCTTATAATTACTGATGCACAGGCCAAAAACTCATCTTGAATATTTTTAGGATGATTTTTTGTTGTCTAAGAATAAACTGGGCCTGTAGCTCAGATGGTTAGAGCGCACGCCTGATAAGCGTGAGGTCAGTAGTTCAATTCTACTCAGGCCCACTAATATTTGATGGGTGTGTTCTATATATGTTTTTGGGGCTATAGCTCAACTGGGAGAGCGCCGCCCTTGCAAGGCGGAGGTTATCGGTTCGATCCCGATTAGCTCCACTAAATCTCGGCGTAGCTGAAAGCGAAGCCGGATAGTCCCGACTTGTCGGGAAATGTTCTTTGAAAGATTGAAAGAGTAAAAATCAAAATCGCTTAATAAAGCGGAAAAGATTTTACTGAGCCTTTTTAATAATTAAGAGCGCTAGAATATCTGTGTATAGAAATTTTGGTTAAGTTACTAAGGGCACACGGTGGATGCCTTGGTACGGAAAGGCGATGAAGGACGCGACTACCAGCGATATGCCGCGGATAGGTGGAAATAACCTAAGACCCGCGGGTTTCCGAATGGGGCAACCCACTCCGAGTAATGTCGGAGTATTCGCAACTGAATCCATAGGTTGCGAAAGGCGAACCCGGGGAACTGAAACATCTAAGTACCCGGAGGAATAAAAAACAATAGTGATTTCCTAAGTAGTGGCGAGCGAAAAGGAAATAGTCTAAACCATTTGACGTGTTAAAGGAGGTAACCCTTGCGTCAATGGGGTTGTGGGGCTTGTTTCGGCTGAATTACCAATAAGCCGGGAAGTCAAAAATTATTTTGTTAGCTGAATGTTCTGGAAAGTTCAACTACAGAAGGTGATAGTCCTGTAGGCGAAAACAAAATAACTTCCTGAAATAAGTTCCCAAGTACCACGAAGTAAGTGAAATTTTGTGGGAATCTGCCAGAACCATCTGGTAAGACTAAATACTCTTCCGTAACCGATAGTGAACAAGTACCGTGAGGGAAAGGTGAAAAGAACTCCTTTTAGGAGAGTGAAATAGTACCTGAAACCGTGTGCTTACAAACGGTTGGAGTCCCGATTTATCGGGATGACAGCGTGCCTTTTGGATAATGAGCCAGCTACCCTTGTCCAGGATGAAGTGAGGGTAAAACCTCATGGAGGTCCGAACCATTGTGGGTTGAAAACCGCTTGGATGAGGTGAGGGTAGGGGTGAAAGGCCAATCAAACCCGGAAATAGCTCGTGGTAGAGCACTGATTGGGCTAGGGCTGTCACAACGGTACCAAACCCAGACAAACTCCGAATTCCTGACACATGTTCTTCGGGAGTCAGGCCGTGAGGGATAAGCTTCACGGCCAAAAGGGAAACAACCCAGACCACCAACTAAGGTCCCCAAATGATAGTTAACAGAGAAAGGATGTTAAGTCGCTTAGACAACTAGGATGTTGGCTTAGAAGCAGCCATTCATTTAAAGAGTGCGTAATAGCTCACTAGTCAAGGGACTCAGCGTCGACAATACCCGGGACTTAAACTATCTACCGAAGTTGTGGATCCCCGACTTGTCGGGGGTGGTAGAGGAACATTCTATATGCGTTGAAGGTGAACTGCGAGGTTTATTGGAGCGTATAGAAAAGCAAATGTTGGCATAAGTAACGATAAAGCCGATGAAAAATCGGCTCGCCGAAAGTCTAAGGTTTCCTGAGCAATGCTAATCATCTCAGGGTTAGTCGGTTCCTAAGCCGAGGCTGAAAAGCGTAGGTGATGGAAAACAGGTCAATATTCCTGTACCTGGTAAATTTCGTTCGACCGTAAGGAGGGACGCAGGAGTGAAAGTCAGCCACCTGTTGGATTAGGTGGTCTAAGCATGTAGGCTGAAAGTGTAGGCAAATCCGCACTTTCTTAAAGCCGAGATGCGAACGGGAGTCCTTTGGACACAAACTGACTGTAATCATACTGCCAAGAAAATCTTCGTACGGAAGAAATTTATTAGACCGTACCGCAAACCGACACAGGTAGACGGGATGAGAATTCTAAGGCGCTCGAGTGAGCCGTGGTTAAGGAACTCGGCAAATTAACCCCGTAACTTCGGGAGAAGGGGTGCCTCTGTTAGGTAATGCTCTTTACGGGCAAAGCCGAAAGAGGCCGCAGTGAAAAGGCCCAGGCGACTGTTTAACAAAAACACATGTCTCTGCGAAGTCAATCAAGACGATGTATAGGGACTGACACCTGCCCGGTGCCGGAAGGTTAAGGAAGCTGGTTAGCCGCAAGGCGAAGCTGGCGACCGAAGCCCCGGTAAACGGCGGCCGTAACTATAACGGTCCTAAGGTAGCGAAATTCCTTGTCGGGTAAGTTCCGACCTGCACGAATGGTG
>WOR8_10002750_pt1 | contig 18059 bp, 15 predicted proteins | sample DeeMarSeWOR38_10_FD_19890 | JGI IMG/M metagenome (IMG submission 19890)
TATTTTTGTCTAGCTCATTATCGTCAACACCAAACCATCCACAAAGTCCCGACATTGAATAAATCCTCAGTCCGTTTAATAAACCAATAGTTAACCATGCGAGCTAATGACAATGGAATTCTCTATGTTTATAAATATAATTTAAGTCTAAATATTCTATCAATAACCCATAATTTTTATTCTAATAATATGCGTAACAAGTACAGTAAAATTATCCACGTTAAACCCTACTTTCCTGCCCATCAAAATACGTTCGCAACAAGCGAAGGCTGAAGCGCAAAGGTGTTTTATCCCATGATCCAATTCTTGGTAATTGCAACACATCAGAATGGTTTGATGCATATCCCCATGCCGTAGATACAGAAACCCCAAATCCGGCACGCCTAACTGCATCAACATTTTGCCTTGTATAGTCAATTCCTGGTTGACCATTAGGATAAGCAAATGCCTTTATTTCATACCCCGTAATTTCCTCTAATAATTGCTTACTATCAATAATTTCCGATTCAGCACAATCAGAAGATAATTTAGCTAAAATAGGGTGATTTATCGTGTGCGCGCCAATTTCCATACCATGTTTTCCAAGCGCATGCACTTGATGCGTAGTCATCATCATATCTTCAGGTAATTCTTCATCCACAATGTCAGCTAGTTTATTTACTATATTATGTCGCTCTCCAAGAGACATATATTTTATTTTACTTAAAATAGAATGCATTGCTTTTCTACGTTCAGTCATCGAACTCAATGGATGAATACCTAAACCGATTTTATTTAAATTCAGCTCATCACACTTGGCTCTACGTATAGATTCAATAACCGTATCATTCCACATGCGCCCGCCATCTAAAAAGCCAATAGCCACAAAAAAAGTCGCCGGCACCTGCCACTTTTTCAAGATTGGTATAGTGCTCTTTCATAATTATCCGCATATCCATCATCAAAGGTTATACATACCGCTCTTTCTGGCAATTTTCCATTTTTCAAAAGCTCAACAGCATCAGTCAATCTAAGGATATTAAATTGTTTATGTAATGTCGCCACTTGCCAGTCAAATGTTTTTTCATCAACATTTCCCCCAGTTAATATATCTGGTTCTGGAAGCACTCTGTGATATGCAAGAATTAACAGTTTTGACCTATTTCCACGGGGTGACAATAGACTTCCCGCTACTCGAATAGCGTTATTCTGTAAATTTGACTGAAAATTCAATACATTGCTCCACTTTATACATATACTAATTTTTTGAATATATATTTAATATTCTCTTACCAAGCCTCTTTTTTACAGCTAATTATTTTGTTCCATGTGCGTATCCAGATTGATAAATATAGTAATTCATCTAAATTTTTTTACTAATGACTCTTCGAAACAAATCTAATTGGCCCTGACTAGTTTTTTGCCAACTATATTTCTCTGCATAACGACGCACATCACTTCGAGATATATTATTATCAAGTACAGTACAAATAGCTTTGGAAAACTCTAAAGCTGTTCTATTATTGACCAGATATCCGGCGACTGGTTCTTTTACTATTTCTGGAATACCACCTACATTGCTTGCGACAATTGGAGTTCCGCATGCCATTGATTCAAGAACCACGTTTGGCATTCCTTCTCTTTTTGAAGCTAACACAAGCAAATCAACCGCATTATAGTAATACTTGAGTTCAGCCTGTGGTACGGCACCGACAAATCTTACTCTTGCAGACACCCCCAAACGCTCAGCTAAATCACTAAGGAATCCTTTAAGTTTACCTTCACCTACTATAATTAATTTAACCTCGGGTAAGTATTTGAGAGCAGTAATTGTAATATCATGCCCCTTTTCATCAACAAGATTACCTACAGACAATATTGTCTGCCTCGTAATATTTAATCGTTGCTGTGCCGCATCATGGTCGATGGGACAAAATATTTTCAAATCAACACCATTTCGCAAGACAGTGATTTTATTCCTCGGAATATTAATACTTGATAATTCATCTTTGAGTGCATGTGAAACTGTAATCAAAGCGGCGCTTCGTTGCGCTGCCCAGAATATTAGTTTTCGTGGTAAGGTATATTTTGGTATTAAATTAATATCCGATCCTCTGCCCGTGATAATAACCGGTTTATTAAATATTTTCCCAAGTATCGCGGCAGCAACCCCATCAGGATAAAAATAGTGGGCGTCAATCAATTCAAAATTAAATCCTGCATTGATTAAACTACGCACTACACGAATCATGGCCAATGCTAGTAATATTGGGCTTATCGTCATGCCTATTTTTGGGAAATGCAGAAATCGTGGATGTAGTATTTGAATTCCATATCTATTTTCAATTTTTGGAACCTTGGCCATAATTCCATATCTACCAAAATAGCTACCAGAAAACGGAAACCATGGTAATGGCGCTATTACTCTTGATTCTATTTCATTTGTTGATACTAAATGACGTAACCGCTGCTCAACAAAAATACCATTTTGCAACTGAAGTTCATTTGGGTATAATCTGCTTATAGTAAGAATCTGCATCATAGTAATTTTGTAATATCCTTATACTGCTTCTAAAAGCCGTTCATATACTTCTTTGTACCCTTCTAAAATAACGCTCCAGTTTCGTACTTTCTCTATATATTCTCTTGCTGCCTTTAATCGATCAACCCATTCTTCTCTATTTTTAATAACTTCATAAATTGCTTCAGTTAGTGCCGGTGAACTGTTTGCCTGAAATATCTTTCCACTAGGTATTTTTTCAATTAATTCATTGTGACCACCAACATTTGACGCAACAAATATTTTTCCTGATGCAATTGCTTCTAATGGTTTTAATGGAGTCACAATTTCTGTTAATCGTATAGACCTTCTGGGATACACAAAGATATCAATCAGGTTATAATATTTTTGTATCATTTCATGATCAATTCTACCCGTAAAGATTACCGAATCATGCAAACGATATTTATTAACAAGTCCTTTTAATTCTTTTTCATGTTGCCCACCACCCACTAGCATCAGTTTAACATTGCTGAACTCATTTGATATTTCCTTAAATGAATCTATCAGTAAGTCCAGTCCTTCATACTCATAGAATGATCCAATAAATCCTATTATAATTTTATTTTCTAAATTATATTTCTGTAAGAGATCATAATCTTTAGTATTATCTACACTGAAATCATCAACATTAACTGCATTCGGTATTACCGTTATCTTATCTTTATCTATTCCGCGGCTAATGATATCCTGCTTCAATCCATTACATATTGTTGTAATCGCATTAGTTTTTTTCAAAACATAGGTCTCTAGTATTCTTGATATTCTATAACGAACACTATTTTCTCTTGTAGTACCATGACTTACTGCCGCATCCTCCCAAGATGCTCTCATCTCATACACAACTGGGATTTTTAGTCTTTTCCCTACTTTTATAGCTGCCAATCCATTTAGACAAGGAGAATGAGCATGGATTATATCTGGCTTTTCTATCTTACATACCTCTTTAATTGCTCTCTTGAGATCTAGCACAACACTATACTGATCCAGAATTGGTAAATTATTGAGAAAGGGTAAAGACTGAAACGTCCTATAAAAGAGGATATTATCTACTTTCTCTATTTTTTCTTTTTGTTTATATTGTTTTGAACTTGTTAGATGAACGGTCTCCCAACCAAGTAAGCGTTGATTTTTTATAATCTCAACTGACCGAAATGCGTATCCACTATGCAACGGTATAGAGTGATCAAAAACATGCAATATACGCATACTATAATCTCACCAACATATTCCTTGATAATCTGCTTTTATTTCATCTTTATCTGCAATATTCACTAGATCTATAACATAGTGATCTGCTTTAACAATGTTTTTAAGCTCTTTAATTAATTCAATATCATTAAGGCCCACCACGATGATATCTGATTCTTCTATTACTTCCCTACATGACTCTTTCATCAATGAAGAAATGTGTGGAATGCTTTCTTCTATATAACGCTTATTAGCACCTGTCAATCTGGCTATATTAACTTCTGGATCATAAATTTTTATATCATAGCCTTTGCCAATAAAATGTTCTGCCAGATCAACAAGTGGGCTCTCTCTTAAATCGTCAGTACCACTTTTGAAACTTAAACCAATTAGACCTAATGATTTTTTTCCCTTACTTTTAATTAGAGAAATCGTGTGGTCAATATGTAGTCGATTACTCGGCAAAACATGCTCAAGCATTGGTGTACTAATATCATTGTCTTTGGCTAATTTCATAAGAGCACGCAAATCCTTTGGTAAACATGAGCCACCAAATGCAAAACCTGGTCGCATATAGGCAGAGGAAATATTTAGACTTTTGTCCTTACAGACAAGCTGCATAACTTCATGTGAGTCTACGCCTAATGATTGCGAAATACGGCCAATTTCGTTTGAGAATGTAGCTTTCAATGCATGAAAAACATTACAACAGTACTTCAACATTTCTGCTGTTTTTATCGAGCAGGTAATAAATTCACATGGTAAATGCTTAAATACTTCTCGAACTAAATCAGAGGAACGATCAGAATCTGTACCAACCACGGTAAATGGTGGGTTATCATAATCTTTTATAGAAGATCCTTCTCTTAAGAATTCAGGCTGGAAGCCAAGCCCAAAGTCCTTACCGACTTTTTTATTCGACCCGCTTTCAATTATTGGCCAAATTATATTCTCTACAGTCCCTGGAGAAATCGTTGAGCGTATAATAAACACATGGTAATCTGATTTTAGCTTGATTGCTTCTGCTAGCTGTTGAGATATACGTTTAATAGCTGTTAAGTCTTGCCCCCCATTTGGCGCAGAAGGGGTACCTACACATATAAATGATAAGTCAGTGTTTAAAACTGCCTCAACAGCATCCATAGTCACAGTAACTTTGCCAGATTTTGATACAGACTCCATTAACTCTGCCATGCCCTCTTCAATAATTGGAGTCTTGCCTTCTTTTATCAACCTGACTTTGGCTTCATCAATATCTGCCCCCACAACGTCATGACCATCTCTGGCGAGACAACCCAAAGACACTGCACCCACATATCCAAGCCCTAAGATACTGATTTTCATGACTTTTCCTTGTATTCTGAAATTATTTACATCGATATACATCTATCAATGAGCATGTCTAATTTTTTCATGGAATGTTCCCAATCATGGTGCGACAACATTCTTTCACGTCCTTGACGTGATAAGCGGTTTCGTTCAAGTGGGTTACTAAAAAGCTGTAAAATTGCATTGACATACTCCTCTGCACTGTCTGCTACAAGTAGATGCTCACCAGCAATTGCATCAATCCCGTTAGCTGCGAGTGAACTCGCGATAACAGGCACTCCCATTGCCATAGATTCAAGAATTTTGTTTTGTGTGCCTCTTGCAATATTTAATGGTGCAACATTCACTGCTGACTCGAGGACATACGGTCGAACGTCATCTACTGAACCAGTTACTTTTACACCTGGTAGATTTTCCAACTCCATGATTTTTTTAGTTGGATTTGCTCCTATTATTGTTAATTTTGCATCTGGTACTTTTTCCTTTACTATCGGAAAAACATCTTTACAAAACCGAAACATACACTCCTGATTTGGATAGTAATCCATGCGTCCAATAAAACAAATGGTATATTTTTTATATGTATTGTTTGACGGTTTAAAATACTCGTAATCTACGCCGTTAGGGAACCAAAATATATTTTTTGTTACATTATATGATGCTAATGTCTCAAATTCGGCACGTGTTGTACATGATGAATATGTAAATAATTTTGCCAATCTTTTTTCTTCCGCTTCTAATTTTGTTCCCTCTAATTTATAGCCCAAAGATAATGGAAAAGTTTTGAATTTAGAATAATCTAACCATTTCTGTGAATCCATATCTCCAAAATCTATAATCTTTGGCACAGATTTATTTTCAGCCACATATGACGCCACAGATGAACAATGCACAAAAATCAGATCATAATGATTTCTTGTATATTCATTAATAAGTATTTTTTTCATTTCAGGAGAATAGAAGAAACCAAAAGAAGATGGTTTTGTGCTCAATAAATTCAATATTGTGCGAAGCCAAGATAACTTATTATTGAGTTTTACCATAATATATTTGTTACAAAAATCCTTTAATCCTTCTCCTTCTTTAGCCTCCTCTTCTGACCTCACAATAGATACTACTGTGACGTTATGTTTCTTTGACAAATGTTGAATCATATTAAATGGTCGTATCTTCCCTCCACGTTTTGGCGGATAAGGAAATCGATGACATATATATAGAATATTCAATGCAGCACCTTTGATGACAATTGTCGACTAACATCCTCATGAGAATTCCCATCAATATACAGTCTTGCCCAGATTTCAAAATTAATAATTGCTAATATCAAATCTGTGTAATCATTTATATTATTATTATGCTCTCGTATAATTCTTAAGACTTCTGAATATTCAAGAATTCCTCGTGATTCTATAGCCTCTTCAGACAATAACTCATTAGTGAGTTTTGAAAGCTCACCTTTAATCCAAGCCCCCATTGGCGCGCCAAACCCTCGTTTCTTGCGATATAATATTTCTCTAGGCAAATCGTTTTCCAAGGCCTTCTTTAATATATATTTTAATTCTCTTCCCTTTATTTTATATTGCCCTGGCATCTTTGCAGAAAGTTCAACCAGCTCTTTATCTAAAAGTGGCACCCTGCATTCTAATGACGTTGCCATGGACATCTTATCCGTCAACATCAAAAGGTCGTCAGGAAGTTGCGTATCTAAATCAGTCCTGAATAACTTGTAAAGTGAATCTGAATTGTTTAATGATTTCAGTGCATTTGTAATTGCATCAAAATCATCCATTCCTTTTACTTCAGTCTTTAGAAGATTGATTTTGTCATCGTCATAAAAACGCATATATGAGCGATATTTTTCTGAAAATGGCAAATCTGCAGTTTTTACAAATGCTTTCGCATATCTGAAAAGATTTAATAAAGAAGAGTGTCTATCGCTCGGCAACCAATTTATTAATGGCTCAATTATGCTCTTCGTGAATGAAGGTAATTTTCCATAGAGATCGCTGTAATATTCACCTAAATATCTTCTATACCCTCCAAATAATTCATCCCCTCCAACACCTGACAAGATCACAGTGACCTCTTTTCTTGCAAATTCAGATACCAGATATGTAGTTATCAATGCCGAATCTGCAATTGGCTCATCCATATGCCACAATAACTTAGGTAATAAACTAATAATATCTGGCTTAACTAATATTTCTTTATGTTGTGTATCGTATTTATCTGAAACCATTTTCGCATATGGTAGTTCATTGTAATACTTACTAGCCTTATCGCCAGAAAACCCTATGGAATAAGTTCTAACGGGAGTAAAACTATGCTTCGACATCATTGCCACAACTGCACTCGAATCAATGCCTCCACTCAAGAATGCACCAAGCGGGACATCACTCACCATTTGCCCTCTAACGGCTGCTTCAATTTTTCTATATGTTAACTCAATCCAGTCTTTTTCTTTTAGAGAATGGTCTTGATCAGTTGGCAACGACCAATATTTAGTCTTTTGTATATCATTATTATATATAATCAACATTGTGCCTGGCTCTAATTTTGAAATACTTTCAAATATTGAATAAGGTGCTGGCACATAGCCATATAGAAAATACTGTCTAATTGCAATTTTATTCAAATCAGGGACAGCATTTCTAAATGCCAATATTGATTTTAATTCTGAAGCAAATACAAGCTGTGATTTATCATGATAATAATAGAGTGGCTTTATACCCAATTGATCGCGCGCAATTATCAGCTTCTTGTTTTTTGCATCCCATAACGAAAAAGCAAACATTCCATTTAAATGCTCTACAAATTTTTCGCCATATTCTTCATAAAGATGGATAATAACTTCACTATCACTTTTGGTTTTGAAATTGTGACCCGAGAGTATTAATTCTGCACGCAACTCACGATAATTGTAAATTTCCCCATTACATACTAACCATATAGTATTGTCTTCATTGCTTATAGGTTGATGTCCTGTGTCAAGGTCAATAATAGACAGACGACGCATCGCAATAAAAACTGATTCACCTACAAACACACCACTGTCATCTGGTCCCCTATGGGATGTAATATCACCCATTTTTTCTGCCAAATTAATGGCATCAGTGATTGGACCAGAAAACGAAATGGCACCGTGAATTCCACACATATCTTTATCAACACCTTTTTTTATCTGCACGATGCCTATGTATTATAACCCTCAAGCCGCAGTCTTATTATCTGTAAGCTTTCTCTGAAATGTTTCAAACATCAAGAGAGACCACAGTGCTGCACTATGCTCGCGTTGCCCTGATTGGTGCTCATCAATAAGCTTCTTAATGAATGGCATATTGAATATCTCTGTCTCCGCTAAACTTTCACTCGTAAGTGCCTGTCTAACTCTTTCTTTTAGTGGCCCTCTAAACCAAGTCGATAATGGAACTGCAAATCCCATTTTTCGACGATAGAGGACATCATTAGCCACATGTGCCTCGAGTGACTTTTTGAATATATACTTGCCTTCTTGACCACGCAGCTTAAGCTCAGGTGGTAGGCCGGAGACCCATTCTACAAACTCGTGATCTAGAATTGGTACACGCACTTCCAATGCATGTGCCATGCTTGCACGATCCACTTTAGTAAGGATATCGCCAGGTAGATAGGTCTTCGTATCCAGATACTGAATTAGTGACAAGGGGTGATCAGTAGGAGCTTTACGTAGATGGTAGCGAAATACCTCTTCCGCATGATAGCCTGCAAGCTTTTTCTTGAACCCATCTGCAAATAAAGGTTGGCGCAAATCATCATAGACTACTGACATACTATGCATATAGGCTGATACACTATCACGTGCCAAGGCCTGAAACGTGGATTTGGCACGAAAAATCTTTGGTGCCCAGTCCAATTTGGGGTAGAAATGACCAAGCATCCCAAACAATGGAGCACGTATAGATTGTGGCAAACGCTGTCGGATAATCTCTTCATTCATATGCCAATAATGACGGCGATAACCGGCAAAATTCTCATCTCCCCCATCCCCAGATAGGGCAACAGTGACACGTTTTTTTGCCAGCTCACATACTCGATAGGTTGGTATAGCGGAACTGTCAGCATATGGTTCATCATACAAACCAACCAGAATATCAATTAAATCAAAATCATTAGGGTTAACTTGATTTACATGGTGATTAGTCTGATATTGTTCTGCCACTTTTGCTGCAAATTCGGTTTCATTAAATTTTGATTCACCAAATCCAATAGAACAAGTATTGACTGCCTTTTCCGGATGAAGTTGGGCCATTAATGCAACCACTGCGCTGGAATCGACACCACCAGATAAAAAGGCACCAAGGGGCACTTCTGCCACTAATCGAATATTAATTGCCTCTCGAAGACGTTCGATAAGTTCATGCTGTATGTCCGCCTCACTGCCAACATGTACTGATTGATAAGGGACATCCCAATATTCTCGTGGAGTTGGCACTGTCTGACCACGTCTCAGTGTCAGAGTATGTGCTGATGGTAGTTTTTTAGCTTGCTGGAATATTGTCCGTGGTTCCGGTATGTAGCCAAAGGCAAAGTATTCTTCTATGGCCTGTGGATCGTACTTTGTATCTAACAGAGGATGACACATCAGTGCCTTTAGTTCAGAAGAAAATATGAACTGTCCATCTGCTAGTTCGGCATAATAAATCGGTTTAATGCCTAGACGGTCTCGGGCAAGGAAAAGTGTTTGCTGATTGCGATCCCATATTGCAAAGGCGAACATACCCCGGAAGTGGTTAACACACCCCTCGCCCCATTCTTCCCAGGCATGGACAATAACTTCGGTATCGCAGTGTGTACGAAATACATGGCCGTACTTTTTCAGTTGTTCGGCCAATTCCTGAAAGTTATAGATCTCACCATTGTAAACAACCACCACCGACTGGTCCTCATTAAAGAGTGGTTGTTGTCCACTGGCCAAGTCAATGATTGATAAACGACGATGTCCTAATCCGACACCTCCTTCAATATGCAAGCCACCCTCATCTGGACCACGATGAAATTGACTTTCGTTCATGCGCGATAACAACTCTCGATTGATCTCGACAGGTTCGCGTAGATGAAAAATCCCGACTAAACCACACATATGACAGGTCGCTTCCTGATATCACTAACCGCCCTTGACACGGCGGGATTATAATCGTCTAACCTTTTGTTTTTATTCATTTATCTCAATGACTCGTGGATATCCCCTGGCTGTGAGCAAATTATCATAGACATCATGATAATGATGCATCATTGATGTAATGCTGAAGATCTCTTGCACTCGCTGTCGAGCCGCTTTCCCCTGTGCACTACGTAATTCCGAGTTTTCGATATATTCCGTCAGAGCCACTGCCAGCGACTCTGAATCATCTGCCGGTACCAACTGCCCTGTTAGACCCTCTTCTATCAGTTCCGAATTACCCCCAACATGAGTCGCTACTACCGGCAAGCCACTCGCCATGGCCTCAAGAATGGTATTGGAAATACCTTCGCCAAGTGAAGGAAGTACAAAAATATCAAATTCGCGCATTATTTCAGGAACATCATTGCGTGACCCGGCCAGCCAGACCAACTCCATGGCATTAGCCTTTGTTAACATTTCCTCAATTTTAGGTCGTAGAGATCCATCTCCAATCAAGACCAGGCGTAACCAGTCACGACGAGAAGGCTCGGCCTCCAGCAGCCATATGAAAGCCCGGATCAGGGTAAGCTGATCTTTGACAGGTTCGAGTCGACCAACAGTTCCAATTACGATCGAATCATCATTTATGAATCCTAAAGGCATATGTTGATTATTTTTTCTATTTGTTTTCACAGGCTGAAATCGTTCTGCATCAACACCATTATAGATTTGTATAACTTTTGAAGGTGAAATACCCACTTCATCATACAACCAACTCTCTAGATCCTGCGATACAGCAACAAAACGGTGAATAAAAGGACTGCAGATACGGCGCAATTGTTGGTATTTTTTATTTTTACCATATAAATCATAGATATCACGACCATGTTCACCATGAATACGTATCGGCACACCTGCGACTGCTGCAATTACAGCTGATTCTAAGGCAGCAATATTACGGGTATGTACTATGCTTGGTCGTATTTTCCTAAACAATTTCCATAATCGAAAATAGATTGCTATATCCTTTCCCTTACGTTTATGAAGTTCATAGATATCCACATCATTTCGATTAATACGTTGTTTAAACTCTGAAGATTCTGTTAAACAGACGATTGCATGACGATAATGCTCTGGTGGCATATTATTAATTAGATTCACTAAGCCATTTTCCATGCCACCCACATCAAAACGATGAATGACATGAAGAACTAATGGCGAGATTGAAACAGATGACATAACTAAGTTTGCCTAATAATCTTGTGATTTTATCCTAAACTCCGTGCCAACAAAGGACCAACAGTGTTTGCTGATTGCGTTCCCAAATGGCAAAGGCAAACATACCGCGAAAGTGGTTAATACAGGCTTCGCTCCATTCCTCCCAGGCATGGACAATGACTTCAGTATTGCATTGGGTACGAAACACATGGCCGCACATTTTAAGTTTTTCGGCCAGTTCCATAAAGTTATAAATCTCACCATTGTATACCACCACCGACTGGTCCTCATTGAATATTGGCTGCTGTCCACTGTCTAAATCGATAATTGATAAACGATGGTGACCTAAGCCAACTCCTAGTTCGACATATAGTCCACCCTCATCTGGATCATGGTGAAATTGGCTCTCGTTCATCCTCGATAACAGTTCCCGGTTGATTTCGACTGGTTCGTGTAGATGAAAAATTACCAACTAAACCGCATATGGAACAGCTCCCTTCCTGCAACCACAAATTTCCGTCTTTACAACGGTGTAAAACCCTCTTAACATATTGTTTTTACTCATTTATTTATATTAATTCTGGAAAAACCCCTAGTCGTGAATAATTCATCGTAGATATCCTAATAATGGTGCACCATCGAGAATATGTTGAATTCCTCCTGCACTAGCTGTCGGCACCAGATTCCCTCTGAGGCCCATTTATCAGTTCCGACTATACACCTCAGAGGTGGGTCGCAACCACCAGCAAACCGTTTGTGATGGCCTCAAGAATCGTGTATGAAATACCCTCACCAAATTTGGGAAGGATAAAAATATTCAAGTCACGCAGGATCTCCAAAATATAATCACGCGAACCAGCCAGACAATTACCTTGGCATTAGCTTCGCTTAACATCTTTTCTATTTAGCAGCAGAGAAAAACATCAATAATAACTAACCCCAACAAGGTAGTACGTGAACGCTCGGCCTTTGCAATTGTAAGAAAACTTGGATCATGGTGATCCGTTTCTTGACCGGTTCCAGCTATCATACAGACCCAATTACGATCAAATTACCATTGGATAGCCCCATTGGCATATCTTGACTGCAGATAACGGCAGGGAGGTTGTTATACTCACCTATGTCGCGGCCAAACTGAAAATCAAATATTTCTTCACACAACCTTTTGCTTCCAAGGGTCCTGATTCAAATACCAATGGCCTATATTTTAAATATTTCAGCAGATATGTGATCCTACTACCATCTCCCATAAGCAAATTGAAAAGCCAATTGATAAACTGATCAACTATCCCGAAAACGTCTTGTCAATTAAACATCCAACGAGGTATTTTCGGGAATACATAATCTGTTACATTAGCAACATGATCTTACACATGATCATAAATATAAATTGTGGTTAGATTTTAATTCATAATCTGGATTTATTCTTGATTCAAACTATTCTAATATTTTAGAATAATTGAACTTCAAATTCATATATAACTTAATTCATAGATTTTTATATAATACTTGCTTAAATAATATCCATTGTTAGATGAATATACTTGAAAAATATTATTTTATATTCATCAAATGTTCATTTTTATTCATATCAGAATTTTAACTTATATATAATTATGAAACTCCTAGTGTTATCTAACTTATATCCTAATCCTGAACAACAAGAGCATGGCATTTTCATTGAGACAAGGATTAGAAATTTCTATTCATCTGGAAATGTTCATATTAAAGTATGTTCACCCATACCTTGGTTTCCATTTAAATCATATCTATTTAGAAAGTATGCTATATATGCTCGTATACCAAAATATAATAAACGCCATAGTATTGATGTTATTTATCCTCGCTATCCAATAATCCCGAAAGTAGGAATGTATATTTCACCATTCCTAATGGCACTAGCACTTATTAAACCATTGAAAGAAATCATTAAAAGTGGTTATGTCTTCGATTTAATCGATGCATATTATTTATACCCTGATTGTGTTGCTGCAGTAATTTTAGCGCGTTATTTTAACAAGCCTGTAATTATTACTGCACTTGGTTCGGATTTAAATATACTCCCTAAATACTTTATACCTAGAACTTTAATAAAGTGGTCTATAAAACATGCGTCTGGAATTACTACTGTCAGCAAGGCTTTAAAAACTGAACTTTTAAGATTGGGGGCAAATAATAATATTAGAGTTATTCTTCATGGAGTTGACCTTCATTTATTTCATATGCCAAATGATATAAATTCATTACGAAAACAACTTGGAATTAAACGCAGAACCCTTCTTTCAGTTGGTAATTTAGTTAAATTGAAAGGTCATGACTTAATAATTCAAGCACTTGTCGATTTGCCATCCACTGATCTCATAATAATAGGACATGGTAAACAAGATCATTACTTAAAAGCACTTGTTAAAAAGTTAAACTTAGAAGATAGAGTGCGATTCCTTGGTTTAATAAATCAAAAAGAACTCCAATTATACTATGGAGCAGCTGATGCACTTGTGCTTGCTTCGAAAAGTGAAGGTATTGCCAATGTATTACTTGAATCTATGGCTTGTGGCACCCCTGTCATTGCATCACGAGTAGGTGGATTACCAGAAATGGTAAATACGCCTGAATCCGGTGTATTGCTAGAAGAACGTACTCCACAAGCCATTGTCAAGGCGGTGTCAATTCTTTTTAGGAACTACCCTGATCGCTCTGACACTAGGCGGTATGCAGAAAGATATTCGTGGGACTCCACGAGCAAGCAACACCTCTCCCTTATTGATAATGTTTTAGTTAAATCTTCCTAAAAATGTCAAAGTCTTTTATCTTGTTTTACACATAATTCTTAATAAAATAGATTCAATGTCTATATTAATATAATGATTGATAAATCTGATCATATTTTTGCAGCATAATTTCTAAAGAGAATTTATTTTTAACTAGCTGCCTACCTGCTTCGCCATGAATTTTAATCAAATTTGGATTCTTTATATATTCTAGTAATACTTCAGCCATCTCGTTTGGATTTTCTGCTGAAACAATTCGTCCTGTTACATTATCTTGAACTATTTCTGTATTACCACCAACACTAGTTGCAACTACGGGCAGACCAGTTGACATTGCTTCTAGTATTGTATTTGAAATTCCTTCTCGACGAGAAGGAAGCACAAATAAATCAATACTACGATATAAATCCACAGTATTGGTGATAAAACCAGAAAACCATACAAAATTTTCTACTCCACCATTCTTTAAGATTTGCTGTATTTCAGAACGCATATTACCATCTCCCACAATAATCAAACGTAGTTTGTCTCTAAATTGTGGGTGTTTATTTAGTAAGATAACAAAGGCCTTGGCTAGAGTGGCTTGATCCTTGATTGGCTGTAGGCGCCCAATTGTTCCAATTAAAACTTTTTCTCCTAATTTAAAATCATCTGGCAATAATTCACAGTATATTGGACCTGATTTAAATAATTTTGTATTTACACCATTATAGATTAGCGATACTTTATTGGTCGGGATATGAATTTCTTGTTTTAACCAATCAGCCAGATCTCTAGATACTGCAATATAATGGCTAACGACCAAATTGCTTATCCTACGCATTAGGTTGTATTTATAATGTTTCCCAGTAATCTCAGCAATATCTAATCCATGCTCACTATGTACAAATCGACTTACATTGGCAAAAATTCCTGAAATTATCATATCTAATGAAGCAATATTTCGTGTATGCACAATATCAGGATTTAGAGCACGGATTGCATGCCATACACGTATATAAGCGTGTAAATCTTTACCTTCTTTCTTGAATATTTCGATAATTTTTACATCTTGTCTCTGTATTCGATATTTAAATTCTGTAGCATAAGTAAGGCAAATTATAGCGTGTTGATATCGCTCCGCCGGCAAGTTATTTATAAGATTCACGAGTCCATTCTCTAATCCACCAATATCTAATCTATATATAATATGGCATATTAAATGACTTGAATCCTTATTTTTACTTTTGTTTTGTTTTTTGATGAATAGCATGGCAAGAAGTTCAATATATAATTCGATTAATTCATTTATTTGTTAAATTTTAATAAGGAGTTAATCGTTTAATCTAATAATTAAATTTACTCATATATAAATTACATCTTAGATCGTAAACTAAATTCACATAGCTAACTCACACCATTTTTTTAAAAATTACGGAATTTAATTACCCCTATTCTTTGGTCTGCAAACGATACGAGCACTTTGATACTATTTCTCTACTTGCCATTATCCTGGAATTATCGTAGTTCATTTTTAAAAATATTATTAGATCCATTTGGAAACCACCTAAATTATCTAGATATACTTAGGCACAAACTCCACAATGGCGAATGTGCCGTCCAGTGTCACACATATGTTTCCGAATTCATCCTAAACTTCGTGCTAACCAAGGTCCAATAGTGTTTGCTACTGATAGCGGCAGATGCTTCCAGGCTTTAATGAATATCTGATACTTAGCATTTAATGGGCTAATATCTGGCATTTTCTGTGATTTTATCAGTCGAATTTGATATGGCAATGGTGTAGGTTCAAAACCCCAATTCTTTTTAAAACTATATGACCCTGTGCCCAATTTGCTACGACCATAATCAAAGATACGTATATTTTGTTGGCATGCCGATTTCATGACTTCCCAATACATAAAATCAAAGGCTTTATACTGCCGCGCTTCAAGAGTCCCGCCACCATAATATGGTAAAACTTGATCACGAAAATAAAAACTCATGACCGCACTGATTGGATGATCTGCCTTAGAGACAACCCTGATTTCACATTGATTGCCAAATACACTTTTCAGAGACGAGAAATAACGTTTTGGAAAAACAGGGGTGCCATGATTTCGTACGCTGGTAGAATAAATCTTAAAGAATGTATCTACATCATCTTGAATTTCTGACACCAATCCAGCCTTAATACCCTTACGCACCATTGCACGTTGTTTACGAGGAATTGCCAGCATATTGACTTCGGGATCAGGATCTATTTTTTTACGAAAAGTTACATAGAGCTCTTTCACAGGCCAGTCTGTATTGATTGCTTCGCGATTTCGCAGTTCAAGGTAATCCACTTGTCGGGTGATTGCTATTTTTTCGGCAACAGATATAAGTTTCATATGTATCTCATCATTATCGGCTATGGCACCACCATAGACACAAAAAGGATTAGAAATTAACGCGTTACCAAATAGTCGGCTCCGAATATACCCTAGCGGCAATACGCCTACAATTCGATTATTCTCAAGAGCCATTAGATAAACGGTTTCATGCCCATAAGCTTGTTCGATTACTTTTTTCCAGCCACTCAGATGGAAAAAGCTTCCATGAGGATGCTCATTTACATATTTGTCCCAATTCTCGTTAAGGTTCGAGACAAGGTTTTCTACAGTAATTGACTTTTGTATCATTTTTATTTGAGGAATATTTTATCCATTCGATCCCAAGCAAAATCATGCATTAGTTTTTGCAGGCGACCTTCCATCTTGTTCAGATTAAGATAATGACGAAACCGTGACTTTAATGGCGCATCATGTAATCGTGGTTGTTCCGTATCAATTTCCCAAGGATGAAAATAAAAAACAGCTGGTTGTTTATCATTTGTATTGACACGATTAATAGCCCACTTTGAATATGCATAAGGAAATAGTCGGAAGAAGCCCCCACCACCACAAGGTAATATTTTGCCTGCTAGCTGAACTGTAGTTATAGGTACTTCTAATAATTGACTAGATTTATGTTGAAATACGAAACGTGGAGCATCGGGCATTCCATAAAGATCATGCCTTATTGGATAGATACTGGAACTATATCGATATCCAGCCTTAGCTAATTCATCAATTGCCCATAGATTATCTTCTCCTATCGAATAACTAGCAGCGCGATAACCTTTTACTTCTACACCACTAATATCTTCCAATAGTTTTTTGGTTTTTATTACATCCAGCTGAAATTCCTTCGGCGTTTGCTTTGTGACACGAATATGTTCATAGCCGTGACTGGCAAGTTCGTGACCATCAGTTACAATACGCTTTACCAAATCCGGGTATCTTTGCGCAACCCACCCAAGCATGAAGAACGTAGCCCTAACATCGTTGTCAGCAAATTGATCTAAGATTTTATTTGTGTTATCAGCAACACGATGCGTAATATTATCCCAATTCGAGCGTGCAACCGTAGATTCAAACGCCGATACCTGGAAGTAATCCTCGACATCCACACTCATGGCATTGACCTGTTTCTCTTTATTCATCATCTATAACCAGGATTTTAGTATGGCAACAATTCGATCTGCGGCATGGCCATCCCAATATTTTGGTATTTTCCCTGCTTTATAATTGTCTTTGAGTGCATTTTCTGAAGCTTCCAGGATCTTATCTCGCCGAGTACCAACTAAGGTATTTGTACCATGAGATATGGTAATAGGCCGTTCTGTGTTCTCTCTTAACGTAATACAAGGGATCCCCAAAGCCGTTGTTTCTTCCTGGATTCCACCTGAGTCTGTTAGGACAAGTTTGGCGTTACGCATCAAACCCAATAGATCTAGATAACCCAGAGGTTCTATTACTACGATTCGACGTTTACATAATATCTCTTCTAATTTAGCTTCCTTTATCTT
>WOR8_10006284_pt1 | contig 18046 bp, 13 predicted proteins | sample DeeMarSeWOR38_10_FD_19890 | JGI IMG/M metagenome (IMG submission 19890)
GCAAACGCGGTCTTTATCTGGATAATGTGCCGTTTAAAATCGTTTCCGATTTTAAGATTGAAAGCGAGTTCAGTTTCAGCAAAGTCCATATGCGCCAGATCGGATTGGCATTCGGAGAATTAACTGCAGGGCAGCGGGACCGGCTAAATCGATTCATCGAGCATCACACGGTGGGCGAGGTCGAATAATCGCACTTTGCGGGCCCGGTTATATGGTGGCGCCTCATCAAGTCGCCCCAATCGTCCTCGTCGTCTTGCTCGTCCTCGGTTTTTGTTGGAATTGATATCGAGTACGACAACGCGTACGGACCAAAGAAAGAAAGCCCGGTGGTTTCCACCGGGCTTTTCGTGTATCGCACACACTGATTTTTAGAATGTGAATAAAGCGCCAAGACCCAGGATAATGATCACCAGGACAACAAGAATTGTGATGACGATCTTGCGGTTTTGGGTGGATGCCTGTTTTTTATGCTCGTTCTCCGGGCGTACCTTCTCTGCAGGACGAATAAGCGGTGGTTTTTCCTTGGAACGGATTCGAAAAAACCCGGCCGGTGGCGGTGATTTCGGTGGTTTGAGTTCAAGCGGCTGCCGGTCGGTCTTCGACTGCGGTTCGCCGGTTTGATCATTAAGCCGATCAACGGCCGGTTCCTTTATTTCAGATTCCGCGCGGAAATCCATGGGCCGATGTTCTGCCGGCGGAAACGGCGGATCCGGCGGAATGGTCAGATAGGCATCTTCGATTTGCCGGGGTTCGGGCGCAATCTCAGCCCCGCAATGGGGGCAGAAACGAAATTCCAGCGTTTCCACATCCGGCAATTGCCGGTTGCATTTGGGACACGTCTGTTCCATCAGTCAACGATCTCTTCGCTTTCAAATTTTTATTCTAAACCTGATAATTGAGTTTCGTTGTTGCTTTCAATTTTGGATTTTAGATTGCGGATTTTGGATTGTCAAAGTTGTGACCGGCAAATTACCGTATTAAAATAAACTGTCTCCAAGCGTTCATCAATCCAAAATCTAAATTCCAAAATCTAAAATCGGCTAATGCCTATCGATACGTATTCAACCCCACAAAAGTGCCGCCGTTTTTCCGGCACAGGACGCGCATCAGGGTGGCAAAGCGCTCGCCGGTATTACCGCGCATACTTGTTTTTGACATGACCACCGGAAAACCGACGGCATGGATTCGGACGCGGCGCGATCCGTCTTTTGTCCGTTGATTGATGCGATCCACGGTATCGATGACCGGTTGAATCCGATTTCCGCTAAATTCATCACCAAAAACATACAGGCTTATTTTCTTATCCGTTGCGTAAAATGTTCGGATGGCAGCTGTGATGCCCTCAACCGGGCTGCTGTTACTGAAGGCCCGCCAGGAGCTGAGCCTGGAAATAATGGCCCGGCGGCGGGCCGGTGTGTCGGGAATCCATTTGCCCCGGTACTGCGAAAACATATATTCGCCCATATCGTTCATGATCTGAATGCCTTTGACTTTCGGGTATACATCCAGGGTCTCCATCCAGGGTCTCCCTTAACTTTCTCTGCACCAGAGTCCAGGCGTTTCGCTGCATGCTGCCCGAGGTATCGATGATAAAGATAATGTATTCGCTGTCTACCGGAATTCCGCCGACGGAACGGTCCGTTTTGCGGGGCTGAGTTTTGAGCAGGCGTTGCATTTCTGCGGTTAACTCCTGCATGGCCCGGGCCAGTTGGCCTTCAATAATATTTTGCACCTGGGCGGTGTCTTTTGAGCCTGCAAACTGGCCCTCGATTTTGGACAGATCCCCCTGCAGTCTTGCCAGCCGGATTTTTTCTTCTGAAAGCTGCTCCTTTTTGGCCGTCAGGTCACGATTCAGTATGGCGGTTTCACCCCGGATTTCCACCAGTTCCGCTTCAAGCCGGATTATTTTGGCCTGCAGATCTACCTTGACTTCTTCGATGATCAACGGTTCGGCGAATTTGGATAATACAAACAGCAGAATCACGGCGCCGAATCCGCAGCAAATGCAGTCCAGAAACGATAAGCTGAATATTTGTATGTCCCGTCGATTCTTTTTCATAATATTATCTTTGTGATCTTATATGCTTTTAAATAAGATCGTTACTATCCCACAGTCTCCGGATCAAGGAGCGCAATCGCTTGAAGAGCGTTTCACTAAAGGAGCGCTGCGCTTTAAGCTATAATGGCCGCCAACTTTTAGTTCCACAGGAACGCTCCTCGAGGCTCTGAGAGCCGCTCACAGAAGCCCGCAGGGCTGCTCATATTTTCACGGCCAATCCCGCGAAGGCGCAAAAAAAGAACCGCGGGTGCTTTTTGCCAGGCGCCAATATGCATCGGCAGCCAGCGGGTCGCCTTCCATGGGGTATAAAATAATATTGACCGGAGCCCGGGGGAGCTTGCCAATGGCCTCATCAAACAGGCTTAGGCGTTTTTTACTGGACACCCGTTTGCGCCAGGGTGCGCTTGCCCCCATGGTCGGCAGACCGTCCGTCAACAAAAAAATGTTGTCTGCAGCCGGGGTCATCGCAAGCATAGCCGTGATTGCATTTAAAAGACTGGTGCCTTTTTCCGGAACGACGCTGCGGATCTGATCTGCTGCCTGGTTGAGTTGATCCACATTGCCGGCCGCCAGCCAGGTCCCCTGGGTGTTTTTGAGTAAAGGGGCGGCAGTCTCGTTAAAGGCATATATCTGGAACTGGCTCGTTTGTGGCAGCTGGCTGGTCAACCAGTTAACGGTGGCGACGACCTGCTGCCATTTGGCGGATTTTATTTTTTCTTTGGAGCTGAGGTTGCGGCGTCGAATGATTCCAACAACTGTTTCATCGAGCATGCTGGCTGAGGCATCCACCAGAATAAATATGCGCCGGCCGCCCATCTTTAAATCGGTTAAATACTGGCGGTCTCCGTGTCCGGGAAATTTTCGCAATCGGGTACCCATGTCGTCCTGGGTCTTGGCACCGGCTCTCAGTCGCTTGAGTTCTTCTTCGATCGATTTTAGATCGGCTTTTAATTTGTTGACATGTGTTTTGGTGGCCAGGGTGTCATTCTCTTTGTCGGACAGCTCAATCTTCTTTTGCTCAAGAATCTCTATAATTTTGCGTGATAGACCTTGTGTCCGGACCAGCGTCGTTTCGGTTTGCTCGATGGCATTGCGGGCCTGGATTAAATCTTTTTTTCCTTCGAGGACCTCATGTTCCATGCGATCCACCTCAGCGCGATAATCCGAGCTAATCGATTCGCGCTGGGCGGCACTCTTGGCATTTACCAGCACAAACAAAAGGATGATCGCCCCCAGCCCACAGGTAATGATGTCCAGAAAGGATAAATTGAACACATTGACCGATCTACGTTTCATCAGTTTCTCTGCCCAGACACGCAATGAGGTTAAGTGTTTCACCCGGAGTTCCCACCCGGACCGTCTGCCCCAGCAATAGAATCGTTTCCCCGTTTACTTGGTTTTCATCCACAAACGTACCGTAGGTGCTGTAATCATTCAGCACAGCGTTATCTCCCTTCAATTGAACCGTGCAGTGTTTTCGGGATACGCCGGCGATTTGTCCCAGGATTTGAATGCCGGTGCCATCTTCAACACGTTGAAGCCCGATGAATAAGGGTTTTTCGGTTATGGGATAGGCCATATGACGATAAAGGATATGGGTGGGCGGTGTTTGCCCCTTGGAGTCGGGTGCGGGCTCGTCATTCGATATCTGGCCTGCAGCCGGCAGCGGCCGCGAAGTCATGAAAGTCGAACTGTTTCCGGCCTGCCGTTCAAACAGCGGGCTGGTGAATCGCAAGAGCCCCAGTGCGCCGGCACCGGGTTCCAGTTCGAGGATGTTGCAATTTTCGATTTCTGCCATCATATCTTTTAGGCCGGGTAAACGGCGAATCCGATCGGTGAGCATCAAAACCAATCCGTCGCCCGCCTTGCCATAACGGTCGTAAAAGCGGCTAACCTGACGACGCATTTCCTCATACACGGGCGCTCCTTTTTTGAAAAAAAGATCGCGTGTCAGCGTTACGTGATATACTTTGGAGCCCCCGGTCATTTCAAAATAGACGTCGGAATTCCGATAGAGCTGCCTCAAAATTCCGGGCAGGCGGTCATATAACTCCTGTTCGGTGGCGGCCTGGTGCAACGGGTCAAACCGGGTGCTGCGCACAAATTCCTCTGCAATGGCATCCACCCATCTTCGAAATAATTTACTGAGGCCTTTTCCCTCTGCCGATATCGAATCTTTCTGGCTTAATTGTTCCGCCCGTTCAAGGCGCGTAACTTCAAAGCGGTGTAAATGCAAATCCAGGTGCAGCAGCAGCCCCTCGGGCAGCCGCTCCGGAACCGCAGCGACAGCCTGGGGAATGAACCCTTTTACGGGGATTCCCAATTCCTGAGTGATTCCTAAAATGAAGCCCAAATGCTCCCGGGTATAAAAACTGGGAACGGCAATTGCCATTTCCTTTCCGTGATGTTTTACGGCCTGCCAGATGTGAGCAAAATGCGCGAATGCGATTTCAGCGTGATTCTGTGCAAACGGATTGGGTTGTTCCAAGGGCTCAATATTCAATTGGTCCCAGAATTGGTTTATAATCTGCCGGGGATACAGATGGGCTTTTCTTTCAGCAGCTACGCCGACGGTTAACCCCTGTTTTTCAGCTAAGGCAAATCCGGGGCTCTCAACGCGGTTACCGTCAATTTCTAACAACCCGGCCGTTTTGCTTGCGGCGACCAGGATACCGGCATCACAGAGTTCAAGGCCTAATAGGCTCATACGCCCACCGTCGTTTCAAGGTTCATAGGTTCAGGGTTCAAAGGTTCAAAGGTACCGAGGTTCTGGAACCTGTTTAATTAGTTTTATTGGTTTCATGGGTCGAATGGGTTGGCTTCATCCGAACCAATTGAACAAATTAAACCAATCAAACCAATTAAACAGATCCAACACTTGCGAGTAGACTGACACTTCAGAACCACTGAACCTTCATTTTGTATATAAATGGCTGATCAGATTTTCATCACAGTAGGTTTCTGCATCCATCACGTAGCGCTCCTGCAACTGTTGCAATTGATGTAACAGAAACATCAGTCCGATGCTGATTAACAGCGCAATTAAGGTTGAATTAAATGCGACACCCAGGCTGCGGGTGACGTCAAAAATGTCGCCTTCAATGGCTTTGTGCGCCTGGCCCAGCGCATCTCCGATCCCGCGAACGGTGCCAATAAATCCGATCGACGGAATAGCCCAGGCGATATAGCGTATCATGGATAATTCGGATTCGAGTCGTTCGGCTTCTGAATCGCAGTAGGCATGGGTGGCGCTGGCAACGTCCTGAATGTTGCGGGTGGTACTGAATCGCTGTAAACCGGCCAGTAACGCCCGGGGCAGCAGCGTTGTGCGTTGTTGCGCTGGCAGTGCTTGAATCTGCCGGGATACATCGCGCGTATCTTCAGGCAGAATGCGGACACCTTCAGCCAGCGGGATGAGGTCCATTTGTAATAGCGCGCGCTGCCGCGAGGTTTTAAACGTTTTATAGCCCATGATGGCAATCGCCCAGAACATCAAAATAAAACAGGCTTCCTGTTCATAATCTCGAATTAACACAAAAACCGAGCGTTCCGTTACCTGGGCTTTGTTTTCCGCCATTTGAATGGCCTGCTGTGCCAAAATGGCGTCGGCCCTGGGCCGAATCATTGCCACATAAATCGCATGCACCATAATCACGATGATGATTAACGAAAACACCTGATAAAGGAACTCAAAAGAAAAAGGAAAACTTTTTTTCATTAGGACCTCTTATCTTCGGCTTTTTAAATAGCAAAATGTACCTTGGTGGTTGTAGGGACAAGTGCCTAAAATGCCTAAAATGATCTAAAGTGACTAAAGTTAAGGATGTTGTCTTTGTCTATTTGAAAACTAAATGTCGTACGGGAAATCCACCGCCTGCTCCGCCTCAATTTTTTCCGAGGGTTGAAAATCTTTTAACGGCTTTTTTTTGACACCGCTGGATTCTTTCTCTTCATCGGTTTTAGATTCGGGTTCTGTGCTCATCGGCGACGGTGTCTTTTTTTCATTGGTCGCCGTCTGGGTCTCGTTTTGCGCAACGGTTACCCGAGATGGATTAGAAGTGGTTTCAAAACCACTTCTATATGTGTCCGCCCGCGCGTCCCATTTTACGACAACCACAAAGCCCAGCAGTGCAACACCGATTATTGCCAGCTTTTTGAATCCTGCAAATGTTTTCACGACCATAGTTGCGTCTCGGAATTTCTTATAACCTATTGAAAGCATGTCTTCTTTAGCGACACTTATGTTAGGCCACCCACTTGGAATAATGGAATACTGGAATAAAAGTCAAAAACGCCCAGTTTCAGTATCTGTATTAAAGACCCAGTATTCCAGCATTCCAACCTTCCATCATGCCATTCGGCAGCAAAGCGAACTAAGCTCGATCTCATTTGGCGTAGCGGCAAATCCGAAACCCAAGATCCGGGCGCTTGCCGTCGCTGTAATCGCGATACGCCAACCGCAATTTGCTCATGCTTGCATATTTCCAGCTGGCGCCTTTAACCACATGGTGCTTTCCTTCGGGAGGCCCGGATGGATCGATATCGGCCTTATTGGTATTATAGGTATAAATTGTGTAAAAGTCATGGCACCATTCCGCGACGTTGCCGTCCAGGTTATATAATCCCAGATCATTGGCCTTAAATTTTTCCGGTGGTGCCGTGACCGGGTAGCCATCGTTGTAATTTTCGATATAGGCCGGCAGCAGTTTGTTGGCTGACGTATCGGCATAATTTCCGGAAGGCGAAGTCGGCGGAAACTGATTTCCCCAGGGGTATTTGAGCGAGCCTTGATTTTTTGTAAATCGGGCACAATATTCCCATTCGGCTTCGGTGGGCAACCGATATCCGGTCCCGATGGGTTCAGCAGCGACAAGGCGCCCACCCTTTTTAACATAGGCGGGGGGCAAAGATTCCTTGGCGCTCAGCCAGTTACAGAACAGGGCCGCCTGCTCCCATGTCACCTGAACCACGGGCTGGTCGTCCTGTGACAAACGCTGTCCTTTGAATGTGCCGGAATTGTGGCTGGCCAAAAAAGTTTTAAACGCTTTATTGGTGACTTCCATTTTGCCCATATAAAACGGTCGCTGCAGAATAATTTTTCGAAGTGTTTCGTTGGTGCGGCGGCCCTGTTCCCGGCGCGAAGAGCCCATGGTAAAGGGTCCGGGCCGCACGAGTTTCAGCGCATACCCATTTTGAGCAGTGATGACATCAGCGGGACCGGTGGGCTCAGATTTCAGACTGCTCAAGGTGATTTTGATTTCTTTCGGAAATCCGGGGCGCGGGGTGATGCGGGCTCGATAGGGCTTGTATCCTTCTTTTAAAATTTCCAATTGGTGGCTGACCGCCACCAGCTCTAATTCCCGCGGAACTTTCCCCTGATTTTTTCCGTCCAAAACCAGCTGGGCATCGGCCGGCTCAACGACGAAGCGAATGACCCCCATTATCGCTTTCAAACCCACAGACAGATTTTTCATTTTTCCGGTCGCCACCTGAACCCGGCGAGATTCATTTTCATAACCGGCTTTAGAAATTCGAATTTCATGCTCGGTATTTGCGGATAGCTTGACCGTTAAAGGTGTTTTACCGACAAATTTTTCGTCGATCGTGATATTCGCGCCGGCAGGCTGGGTTTGCAGGGCCAGTGTGCCGTCGGCAGCCTGCAGCTGGATGTCTTTTATGGATTGAGGTTGATTCGGCTTTACCGCCAGTTCTGTCTGCCAGGTTTTAAATCCCTCAGCACTTATTTGCAGTTGGTGGTTTCCTTCCGGCAATTCAATTTTTAATGGCGTATTGCCGGCCGTTTTGCCGCCAACGGACACAACCGCCCCTTCCGGAATCGAACTGATAAACACATCTGACCAGCCGGGGATAAGTGCAAAATCAAAGGACTGTTCTTGCGGACAGCCCGCGATTTGCACTTCTGTTCTGATATCCTGATAATTATCCATTTGAATTTCTAAAACCCGCGGGCCGGCTTTTACCGAGAGGTTTGAAATAGGGGTGATGCCGACTTCCAATCCGTCAATGATGATGCGGGCGCCGTTGACAAGGACCGTCGGGTCACCGGATCGGTGAGCCTGTAACGATATGCGTCCGGGGAGTCTTTCCATTTCAAATCGCACCGCCTGGCTTTTGTCTGTTCCCACTTCGAAGGGCTGTTCCAACGCAACATAGCATTCTTTAGCGGCATGCAGCGTATACGTTCCGGGCCGCAGCAGATAATGCCCGCCGATTCGGGGTGCCATCAGGCTGCCGCTGATGGAAATTTGATCCGGCGGCGGTTCAATCTGGATCGTGATTTGCCTGGCGGTAAAGATAAACCAGGCGGCGATAACGAGCACAAGGAACCCCAGGCCAACTGCCAATCCGATCAAGCGCCGATACTGGCGGATTGAGCCGGCAGCCGGCCTGTGCCGCTGCGGCCGAAAGGACAGGGGTTTGATTTTTAAGTCCGTATCCGTGCCGGCGGCGGTTGGCGGCCGATCCGTCTCGGTTGCTGATTGCCGTGGGACGACCTGAATGATAAAATTGTTGCCCTCAACCCGAAAATTAATTTTGCAAGTGCCGATTTCAAGGAGATCCTCATGCATCAACCAGGCGGAATCATCCAAATTACGGTGATTATATTGTACCGCAACACCAGATTGGCCGACCTGCACAAAAGGCCGCTGTTGCGATAAGCCAATATATGCCACTTCCGCATCGGTTTTGAGATCGGTGACACGAATATCAGCCGTCGGACCGGATCCGATAATGAGGGGAAACCCATCTTCAGCAAGCGTTCGTTCCCTTCGGCCCTCTCTAACTTTATAAAGGACTTTCAAATCTTAACCTCACATTTGATGGGAATACGCACCAGACGCTGTCCTGCTTTGATGATGATTTTTTTGCGGACATCCTGGTATCCGTCACGCGTTCCCACAACGGTATAGGTGCCGGGTCGCAGGCTCAACTCCCGGCTCTCAAAGCGGCCCAGTTTTCCGACTCTGTAAACGGCAACGTCTGTGAACGTATCGGAATCAATAATTATTTTTACCGGGGTTTGGGCAGCGTCCACTATCTGGGCGAGCTTCTCGAATCGATCTTTGAGTTGCGGACCTTTCGGGTTGATTTCTTCAATTTCGGCAATGAGCGCGGTGGCATTTTCAAGCTGCCGATCGGATTCTAATTGCGCTGGCTGTTGCAGAAAAAAATTGATGCGCCTGTCAATACGGATGCGGTCCAGGGCGCGCGCTTTTCCCTGGGCAGCAAACTGGACATTGGCGTCTATTTCAAGGACCTGCAAATAGGCATCTAACGCCTGTGCCCAGTTTTCAGCCTGTTCTGCAGCAGTCGCCTTTTGGCGATAGGTCTCAATACGGGCCAGGCGAATGGACTGATCCACCTGCTCCAGGGCGTCTTTGACTTCCCGGGAATCCGGCCTGAACGCTTTTGCTTTCAGCAGCTTTGCCCGGGCAAGTTGATAGTCATTGCGATGAAGCGCCGTCAGCCCCTCAGACATCAGCTGCTGAAATTCTTCATCGCTGATCTGGCCCTTGACCCGGGCCAACGCCTGCCGGGCTTCTTTTGATTCGGGGTCCAGGTGCAGGGCCTCCTGATAATCGGCATGGGCAAAAGCGATTTTACCTGCGTTTTCGTGGCGCTTTCCCGATTCCAATAGTTGCCTGACGGCATCTATTTTTTGGGCGCGCTGCAGACGGTTCCGGGCGAGCCGGTTTTCCGGGTCAATCATCAGGGCGGTTGAAAATTTTTGCTGGGCCATTTCACCGTTTCCCTCATCCAGTGCCACCTGGCCCTCAGCGAGCAGCCGTTTGAGGACCGGCTCGATCCGGTCGACTAAGGTTTGCGCGCTAGCCGCTGCCGCAGCATATTTTGCGGCCGCTGCGGTATAATCGCTTTCAAGTAAAAGTCGATCGGCTTCTTGCGAAAGTTGGATCATTTCACCATATGCCGGGTCTCCCCATTGCGAAACACCTTTGGCATCCAATTCCTGAATGAGCCGCATAAATTCGGCCAGCTTGTCCTCCGCTTCCTTTTTTTCAGCGGCAATCCTGGCCGGATCCGGCGCTGTTTCGGGTAAAACCTCCGGCGTCTCTGCGGTCTTTTCAGGCACCGGCTGATTTGTTCCGCTGATCGGCATTTTCGCCCGGGAGCGCTCAGACGGGCGCCCGGCCAGGTATTGCCACAGCCACAACCCGCCGCTCACCAGGAAGACCAACGCTACGGCAAGGGTTAGACCTTTGATGCGGTTGCTGCTCCGGGTTAAAGGCAATCCTTTTTCGGTGACCTTTGGTTTTACGCTGACCGGCGTAATGATTTCGGGGCGGATTGCGGGTGAAATTGATTCGGCCAGGCCGGGCTGCGGCACATCCGGCGAGCGAGTATCAGAAACGCGGTTGTCAAAGATGCGGTCAAAGCGGTTTTCGATCGCTTCCATGCTGCGCGGGCGATCATCAGGCGTCTTTGCCAGCATCCTGCCAATCAGATCTTGCAATGATTCGGGTACGGAATCATCGATGGCCAGCTCGTTTAAACGACGGTTAACGGGAGCAGGGGCTTCATGCAGGATTTTATCCCGCGTAATATCCGGATAAAACGGTGGATAACCGGTGAACAGCTCATAGAGCAGGACGCCAAGGGCGTAAATATCGTCAGATGGATGGGGCGGGCGGCCCTCAAGTTGCTGCGGGCTCATGCAAAACAGGGACCCGCCGGATGTAATTTCCAGTGCAGAGCGGCCGGATTTGAAAACGCCGGCAATCCCAAAATCTGTCAGCCGCGGTGTTTTTTGCGCGTCAAGTAAGATATTGCCGGCTTTGACGTCTCGATGGACCAGCCCCTGATCATGGGCATACCCCAAAGCGTTGATCACCGGCCGAATCAGTTTGATCATGTTCGCGGTGCTGATGGGTTTGAACGCGCTGCGGTGAAAGGCCAGGTCCCTGCCGTTGATATATTCCATGGAGATGAACGCCAGCGCATCAGATCGATGAAAATCAAAAACGCGCACGATGTTGGGATGGACCAGTAGACGGGTGTTGCGGCATTCATTTTTTAACAGATTGATGCGGTTCGGATCTGCCGTCAGCTGCGGATTGAGTATTTTTATGGCGATCTGGACTTCAAGCTCCAGATCCCAAACGAGCCAGACCTGCCCCATGCCGCCTTCTCCGATCATCTCATGCAGCGTAAACCGAGAAAGCAGTATTTGGTCTTTTTCTAAATTCGGCATATGGATTCTAAAGGTGAATTTTAGGTTTTCCCGATTTTTTGGGGCATTATATGAAAAATCACGAAAATATGAAAGGCCGAGATCTCTGATTGAAGCCATTTTCGTGATTTTGGGTGCTGAATCTGATTGCAGCCATGCACCTTGGGATCATCCCAACTGCACGATGAATCGACAATCCGTATCAAAATGAGTGAAGCCGATAAGTGTTTGATCAGAGTTCTGGGTTTTGATCCATATTCTGGTCTTCAGGTGACGGGGTCGGTTCAAAGCCGGTTTCGGCCAAATAGATTTGACGCAGCAGCATTTTCCAGCTTTTAAACTGCTCCTCAGCGGATCCGGTCAATTTATACTGTTTACCCTGGAATTCCATTGTAACAGGCTGCATTTCATTCCCGAATGATTCGCTGAGCTCCTCGATTGCAGCTGAATGCATTTCGGCTTCTTTGGATACATTCCAGCCGCTGATGAACACCTGTCCCCCGATAATGACCATCGCCGGCGCCATGGCCCGGCCGATGTTTGAGTCTCGTGAACCGGCTGCTATCGCCCCGGCGATTAACAGGGCGCCGAGCAGCTGCTTGGTCAATGCCTCTCGTTTAATCTTTTGAATGGCCTCGCGTTCGGTCAGGTTCAACTGGCGCCAATTTTCGTACGACGGCCACATTTGATTGTAAAACCAATCATATTGCTGATTGAGGGTATCCACATACATATACTCACGCTCCCTGATGTTCAGCAGACGAACCATCATGGGGTCATTGTCCGCCGGCAGCCGCTTGATGCTGAGGTGTTCCTTTTCGTCTTGTGCCAGATAACCATCAAATGCATCGGGTGCATACTCCCGGGCAAATTTTAGCTTTGAAACCGTGCGAATCGTTTTAATATCGGCAGCACTCTGATTGATTTTATATTCAGCCATATCATTGGCAATGGTATTGTAGAGATCCTGATAGGCATCTTTTTCACCCACTTTGTTGCCGGAATAAGCGGATGCTGAAGCCTCGGCGCTGTATTTCTTTTTAAACCAACTTTTGCCGGTTGCATCCACCACATCGATCTCTAAAACCAAATTTTCGCCATTTGACTCGAGAATTTTGCCCTTCACCAGAAGATCAACACTGTTGGTTCCGGTCGGAACCACCTGGATGGCGCCCCAGTGGCCGCTCTGATGCAGGGTGTTTTTCAGGTGATAGGAAATAAAGTGGGTTTCGGCCTTACGGATTTCGGCACTTGTCCCTTCATCTTTGGCCTCTTGCGGGGTCAATTCCGTGGTTTCAAAGACCAGGATGCCGACATCCATTAACTGCTCCTCCGGGATTTCGGTTTTGGCCTGCTCGATCGGGGTCGGTCCAACCTGGTGGGAGCCATAGGTGGCACAGCCTGAAAAGAAGAGGGTAGCAGCAAAAAATAATACGTATTTGTAAACGCTGAATTTCATGTTTTATGCATTCGTCATTGGGTGTTTTTCCGATATTCTTCGTATTCTTTCCACAGTTTTTCTTTCAGCTCCGGGTCCGTTTCATTTTCAGCCGCTTCCCGCAGTTGACGGGCAACAATATCATCATCTTGCCTTTTGACCCGTCGGTAGTGGCGACCGTATCATCGCCATCTCCCTGTTGCACCTCTGAGTCTTCTTCTTGGCGGGAGGCATCCCTGTCACCCGCTTCGCCTTGCTGGCCTTCCTTGCTTTGAGATGACTGCGTATCAGCGGTTTTGGATTCGTCGGTGCCCAATTCCACGCCTTTTTCCTTTAAACGTTTAGCGGCTTCAGCTGCTTCCTGGGCCAGGTCACGCATTTTAGCAGCCGATTCGGTTTCGATGGTCTCCATTTCCTTCAGCAGCATGGCATCAAATTCAGTCAACGACGCACTGAGTTGACGGTCCAATTGCGCCACCGGGTCCTGGGTTTGTTCTTCAGGGATTTGTTGATCCGACAGTTTCGGCAAATCGCTTGAAGCTCTTTGGCCTGGAGAATGCGCAGGATGCCCGGCGTAGGCGCTTTCCATTTTTTCGACCATTTTACGGTTTTCAGCGACCATGGCCTGGACGCGTTCCAGGTAAGCTTCGTAGTTGCGAATATCTTCGGCCGAGGCACTGCCGGATTTTTTAAGCGCTTCAAGTTCGGCGGCGATCCGTTTTTCTGTGGCCTGACTGACGCGCAGGTCGTCACGGGCCTTGGCCAGCTTCGTGTCAGCTGTTTGCGGGGTTGTTTTGCGGCTTTCCGGCAAGCCTTGCCCGGTTTCCGGCGGTCGAGTTTCGCTTGCACCCGCCGAAGCAGTTTGGCGATCCTGTGATTTTTCCTTTGGTTGCGGCGGTTGCGGTGCGCCCGCTTCAGGCGAAGGTGTCTGACGGGTCTTCGATTTTTTTTCTGCTCCCGCTTGCGCGGATTCTGCCGGTGCCGATGAAGTCGACTGGCTGGTATCTTTCGTTTCCGAGGTTTCCGGCTGCGGGGGAACGGGTGTGCTCGGGGCCGGTGTGGTTTTGCAGGCCGCAAGCCACAGCCCGGCCAGGAAGGTTGACATCAATATCATGGATTTGATTTTGTTTGGCGCCATTATTAACAAGAAAATCGGTTCGGGTTGCCATCAAAGTGAAGTGATTACAGCGTCTAACATAAGATTTTGCCAATCGGGTGTCAAGCCAGGCGCATGGGTCCCTGGCGATACAACATAACAGACCTGCGTTTGAAAAGTTTTGTTTACAAATTGTTTGAATATTCCTAGCGCTGATGCTAAGTCAGGCAAGTAAATAAAAAGTACAATACGATTGACGAGTTGAGGGGCGTCTGGGCAGCCATGAAAATATCTGTAATAATTCCGGTCTACAATGAGAAATCGACGATCAGCGAAACCATTGCTCGCGTCCGGGCGGTTGATCTTGAAAAGGAAATTATCATTGTTGATGACGGATCCACAGACGGCACCTCGCAACACCTGGCAGAAATTGGCGGTCAATTTGAAGACGTAAATGTCTTTTCCCATCAAGAAAATCGGGGCAAAGGGGCGGCCCTGAGGACAGGCTTTGGTGCGGCATCCGGTGAGATTATTATCATACAGGATGCAGATCTGGAATATGACCCCCGAGAGTATGAGACACTATTGGTTCCAATATTAGATGGCCGGGCAGAAGTCGTTTATGGCTCTCGCTTTCTCAGTGGACCCCACCGGGTATTATTTTTCTGGCATTACATGGGCAATAGATTTTTGACACTTCTTTGCGATGCATTATGCAACCTGAACCTGACGGATATGGAAACCGGTTACAAGGTGTTCAAAAAAGAGGTGCTCGATGGTATTCGGCTCAAATCAAATCGCTTCGGTTTTGAACCCGAGTTCACCATGAAAATTGCCAAAAAAGGCTTTCGAGTTTATGAAGTTCCGATCAGCTACAGCGGCCGAACGTATGAGGAAGGTAAAAAGATCGGCTGGCGGGATGGTCTTGCTGCCATATTTACCATTATATGGTTCCGTTTTTTCGACTAAACGTGATCTCAGATTTTGCGGGAGACGGTTATGGGGAAAAAGATTTTTGGGATTGCCGGTCCATTGCTATTGCTGCTTTATTTTATAACCCTTGTACTGCATATCTCCGCCCACGATGATCAATACCAGTGGGATTTTCGAACCCACCGTATAGCCGGCGAAATTTTTGCATCCGGTTCAGATCCATATGACCCCAATGTCCTGATAAATCAGAAAGGCGCCAGTTTTTTATACACCTATCCGCCCGTCACCCTCTGTTTTTATTGGTTATTCACCTTAACAGACGATGAAACGGCTTTCCACATCTTCCTGCTTGTCAAATGTATACTGCTGATCGGACTGATTGTTTTTTGGAAAAGAGAATTTCTCAGCAAGGAAGGCGATTCTCTATTTTATCTCTTTAGTCTGCTGGCTTTTAATTGCGCGGTTTTTCTGGATCTCATCGCCGGCAACATCAATCTGGTCGAACAAATTCTTCTCTGGGCCGCCTTCTTTTTTTATTTAAAAAAAAGACTGGTTCTATTTTGCGTATTTGCGCTGCTGGCCGCCAGTTTTAAAATGACGCCCATATTTTTCTTGGTACTGCTTCTAATGTGCGATCATGAAAAAAAATATGCTTATTTGGTGGGTGCCGGATCGATTTTTCTGGCCTATCTGTTGATTCAGTATCTAATTCTTCCGGATATGTTCACCGGTTTTATCCGCAACGCATTAACCGTCGTGGGTGAAAGCGGCGCTGTCGGACCTTCAACGCATAAGTTTGTTAAAGAAATATTTCGTATGATAACGCAAACGTTTGGCCCGGTGTCACCCACCCTTATCACCATGGTGGTTATCGGATTGGCGGTAACGGTCGTTTTTCTAAGCGGCAGGGCCTGCCGACTATTAAAGCGTTCCTTAATAGACCTTGAAGACAATCAGAAAATAATTCTGTTTTTGGTCTGCTTGGTGTATGCGCTTATCCACCCCCGGTTTAAAGATTATGCTTACATGCTGCTGATTGTGCCGTCTTATTTCATCATGAAAAACATCCGTTATACGAAGGCCTTTCCGTTCATTTTTATTTTCGCCATTCTGGCCTCCCCGCATTTGATGTTGCCGGGAATCGATATCCTTTCCTCGGTTTTGTGGCAGTATTTTCCGTTAATGATCGCATACACCATCTGGGGACTGTACCTTTACGAAATATTTTCACAGGCGCGTAATACCTGATCGTTATTTTGGTTTATTGGCCAATTTGCTTAAGCTGCCGTCATTAATAATTCCACCTTCTCAATTATTTTCATGGAAAACTCAACTAATAAAAAACCCGAGATTTAATTAATCTCGGGTATGATGACATGTGGCGGAGAGAGAGGGATTCGAACCCTCGGTGGAAGTTTCCCCCCACACTCGCTTAGCAGGCGAGCGCCTTCAGCCAGCTCGGCCATCTCTCCAAAAATTTTCCAACATTTTTTTATATAAAATTGCGAAGCAATCTTATGGCGGAGGGAGTAGGATTCGAACCCACGGAGGGGTTACCCTCAACGGTTTTCAAGACCGCCGCTTTCGACCACTCAGCCATCCCTCCGTTGTGTATTCACTCAATTATTATTAAAAATCAACCACTGTATTAAACTTAGATAAATATCATTGAAGGCGAATATGGTCAATATTTTTGTCTTAGCATTAGGTGTTGACAGGTACAATTTTTTGTGGTTTCGAAGGCCTTAAATCCATTTGTAAATCAATTTTGTTTCTATCGAAAGGGAATTAAAATGAAGCAAAAATATACCATTGTCAAAGACGATAAAAACAACCAGTTGATCATCCGTGAATTTGCCGAACTCGATAAGGAAATTTTGTCGTTGCTCTGCGAGGAAACATACGATTCAAAGGTCATCCGGGCTGCCATCCGAGGCGGTCGTGATAAATTAATTTCTGCTTTGCGCACTAACAATCTTTATCCGCCTGGGATTTATGCGATTAAAATAGCAGATGCCGTCCGAGAATTATATGCCACCAAAGGACAGGAATCAGCAGATTTGTTTTTCAATGACCTGGAATTGCTTGCAGTTGAACCAGAGCCTGAAGCCCAAGAGGTTGAGAAGGAAGAAGCGGTTGAAGAGCAGGGCGAAGATATGGATGAATTGCTCGAGGATGATTTTGAATCCGACTACGATGAAAAGGATAAAATCAGCAAACTGGATGCGTCTTTAAAAATCGCCGACGACGATTACGGTGATACCCCCAATGACAGTTGAGAACATCATTTGGCTTGCGGGCTTAAATCTTCAGAATGAGTCCCAAAAGCCATTTTTTTCATTGACTTCATGCTGTCCATTTATTAAGTAAGAGCCTTATTCAGTTTTTAAAGGGCGACCAATTTTTGGGGACTTTTTGATCGATTTGAAAGATCAGATAGAAGGAAGCCTTGCGGTAATTGCAGCCGCACCCTGCCTGTTTAGTCTTGCCAACGATGGAAATAGCCAGCTAAATCGGTAAGTTGAACATCTGTGTTAAGATTTACCAGGTCAAATAGATGTTAACTGAATGATCCTTAACCGCATCAAGGAGGTGCAAATGGAAACGGAAAAGGCATTTTATGAGAGATTGAAGGGCAAAGGCGTCTCCCGAAGGGACTTTATGAAGTTCTGTACCTTCCTGACGGCCACCATGGGGCTCTCGTCGTCTTTTGTGCCGAAAGTGGCGGAAGTCTTTGCGGCACCGGCGCAGCGCCCGCCGGTCATCTACCTGCATTTTGCCGAGTGTACCGGATGTACCGAAGCCCTAATCAGATCCATGTATCCCTGGATCGATGAGCTGGTTCTCGAGGTTCTTTCGATCGAATATCACGAGACCATCATGGCGGCTGCCGGTCGCCAGGCCGAAGAGCAGCTCAGCGAAGCAGCGGCCAAGTACAAAGGCAAATTCATCTGTGTGGTTGAAGGGGCGATTGCCACCAAATTTGATGGCGGATACGGTAAAATCGGCGGTCGGACATTTTTAGAAGTTGCCCAGGAAATCATCCCTCAGGCTGCCGGTGTGATCTGCAATGGTTCGTGCTCCAGCTTCGGCAATATTCCGGCGGCAGATCCCAATCCAGGCGGCTACAAAGGGGTCAGTGAGGTGATGGGCATCAAAACCGTCAATATTGCCGGATGCCCACCCAATGGCATCAATTTTGTCGGCACGGTGGTGAATTACCTCTTGCTGGGTAAACTACCGGAACTGGATGAACTTGGCCGTCCCGTGTGGGCTTATGGCAAAACCATCCATGATCAATGTCCGCGA
>WOR8_10003920_pt1 | contig 18044 bp, 10 predicted proteins | sample DeeMarSeWOR38_10_FD_19890 | JGI IMG/M metagenome (IMG submission 19890)
GCCTGAATATCTCATCCCACCAATTGGTATCCGGCAGGGAATCGACCATGGCCTGATCGATGGGTGTTCGGCCATCAGCAATAGCAGCCTCATTATAGAGCTCTACATACTGATCCCGGTTTGTCATTTCCGTCAGGTTATAGGCACTTTGAACACCGGTGTACATGCTGTAGTTAATTTTCGGGGCACCGATTCCTCCAGTTTTTGTAGTTATGATCACAACACCGTTTGCCGCTCTTGCACCGTATATGGAAGCTGCAGAAGCATCCTTCAAAATGGAGATGGACGCTATGTCTGAAGGCGAAAGCGAATTCACAGCATCTTTAGTAGGGATGCCGTCTACGATATAGAGCGGGTCATTGTCATTAATGGTACCGATCCCTCTGATCCGGACCACAACCCCCCCTCCCGGAGCACCTGAATTCTGGGAAACCTTCACTCCGGTTGCCTTGCCCTGCAGGGCCTGATCAATGGTGGAGACGGCCAATCCTTCCAATTCCTCCGAGTTCACCACTGAGACAGAACCTATGATATCACCCTGCTTTTTTGTCCCATACCCTATGGCCACCACTTCATCAATGGCCATTGCACTTACCCGCATCAAGATATCTATTTCTGATCGACCATCAACAGATGCTGTAACTGACTCGTATCCGATGTAGGAAAAAACCAGTATATCATCCGGACCGGTAACCTCAATATTGTATATCCCATTGAGATCTGTGATGGCTCCTGTTGTAGTTCCCTGAATCACTACGGCAACTCCGATCAGCGGCTCTCCTGTTGCATCGGTTACAGTCCCGGTGATTCGTAAGCCCTGATTTGGTTCCTGGGATTGCAGAGCCTGAGGAATGACAAGAAAGCATAACAGGAGATTCAAAATGATCAGGGATTGAAATTTCCGCGGAAATGGTTGATAATCAGCTTTCATCGTACAGGAAATTCGTTTGAGAACGCAGGTAAATAATTGATCCTCTGAAATAACTCCTCTGAGCAGGGATCTTAGAGGAATGTCATTTTCAGGGTAGTTAGCATTATCGCCTGCCAATAATGCTTAGAGTGTTAAAAGCCTATATAATGCGGCCAGAAAGGTTTCGTTACTGCGTTGTTGCGGGCTATTGTTATCCTTTTCTGTGGCACACTTAAGCAACAAATAAATCTCGGCTAAATTGATAAATAAACCGTTGCATGATTATGATAAAGAATTACATAATTCACACATTTTCAAATCGTTTTTACTTACCCCAGAGCTGGTAATTGCAGTGTAATCACCATACCTGATCACCAGCTGATTGTGGTCATGAGCTCCATACCCAACACCCAGGGGGACTACCAGATCCAGGCCGATGAGGCCCTTCCTATCCTGGATGAGATCATCGACGCATGCTACTAATATAAAAGCAGTTAGAACTCCAGCCTGTAATTGAAAACTGGAATAAATCCGGTCATGGTGTATTCCTCCATGGTTTCGGTTTCAGGGTTGTATGCTTCGGCAAGGACATTCTGATGATTGAAACCCTGGAGTAGCTTTACCAAATAAGCCACCCCCATAATGCAGAAAATAAAAAGGAATATCATTTTGTTAACTGTGATTATGGAATCTATATGATTTTAAATTTTGATGATAATGATATTCTGGTGACGATATCCTTGGGGAATGATTTACACTGATGGTATTAACAGCTTACAACATGGTGTAAATGAAATGCCACGATTGTGCAATTCAACACGCTTCGTACATATTGGACCGTACTTCACATATGCGGAACCGTTGTAGAACATTAATAACTTGAACATATGAAGACATTTCAATTTAGCATTGCATTTTTTACAGCACTCATTCTATTTGGGTGTTCAAATTCGAAGATTGAAAATCAAGATAATCAGGCCAATGAAAAACTAGTCATCCGTTATGAATGCAATGGTTATTTGGATCAAGGCCAGGGTGGCAAATATCTATTGATAGGTCCAGATTCAGAGGTCCCGGCAGGTCATGATGCAGATTATGTCATTATGTCAACGAGTAACCTTGTTTTTTTTGGTACAAGAATAATTGGTTTGGATGGTGAAGCATATGAAAACGCGTTGAAAAAACACAGGGTCTATAGAACCACCGAATCTGGTGAAGACCAAAAGTTTATTGCAGCCACAGAAAACCCGGCACGGATGGGGAACCAACCAAACGGGCTTGAATATTGGGAAGACCTGAATAGGGTTTTACAGAACGAACCGGTGGTTGATAGAAATAGATTCATACTAACTCAATTACGAGGTACAGGGATTGAAAAAGGGTCTGAATTTTCGCCTGAGGAATTACAAAAGGAGGTTTTAAATGAAGCGGAAGAAATGGGTAACGCCATTGCTATGGTCCATACCTTCAGCAGAGAATCTTCTAAAGAGAAGCATTGGCCAGACCGCAATTGGTTATACATTTTGAATATGGAATACCTTGATCATATTCATCCAAATTATTATGAAGTCCAGGAAATCGCTTCTTACACTTATGAGGCGATAACAACTTCCAGGGGTATGGTGCTTAATAACGTTGGCAGCGGATCTAAATATCTTGGGGCATACATCGACAGTGAAGGAAACTGGCTTGATGGAAAAAACACCTATTAAATTATTGTTCCAAAAGATGCGCCGGCTAACCAATTCTGGTCTATTACGGTGTATGGCAATGACACGCTTTGCATCATACAGAATGAACAAGCACAATCAGATATCAGCTCAGTAATGGATGGCCTGAAGGTGGAAGGTGATGGAAGTGTTAAAGTCTATGTAGGTCCTGCTCCTCCAGATGGTTATGAAAACAACTGGGTGCAGTCAAATCCGGAAAAAGGATTCTTTAATGAAGAACAAAATTCACTATTTCTCAAGAAAATGAAGAAAGAGCGTAAGCATTCGGCCTAGTACACCCCAACTTTTTCCAAGCTAATCCAAGACTCAAGTCTCTACTGCAGAAAATTGTTTGGTATCATTTTTCAATGCAAATTTATGGTATAACAACTCACCTAAGTCGACTTCCATAAAATTATCGAAATCGCTGAGGCACTGTGTTGTTATTTGGGGACATTCTAGAATGTCCCTATAATATTTCCCCCTTTTATCTAACGTAACCAGGCGTGTCCCAGAACAATGTAGAATCCAAAATCATCAGAGCTCCATGCAAAATCCATCCCCATATTCAATCCAAATAACCGTGCAAGTTCATACCTGAAACCTGCGCCAATATTCCTGACTGATTTTCCTGTCTCAAATTCATTCATGTTCTTATAAGCAATGCCAATTCCTGTAAATCCCAAAAGATGCCAGCGACGGTATATGTTAAAGGTTAATTCAGTTTCAAACACGTCAACATGGGCATTTTGATATTTCATTACAGGAACCCCACGTAAATCAATGATCGGTCTTGCCCAGAAAGGTTCCTCTCCGAAAGTGTGTTTTGAATCAACCCGGACCGCAAGATTCAGCTTCCTGTCCAGCGGCATAAACGCTGTAAATCCCCCGATCACTCTCCCATAAAGGTTTTCATTCCCCATCCACTGATCACAATAGGATCCCGCAATTTCAAAATAAATACCTTTTTCAGGAGTAAAAATATTACTCCGGGAGTCATAGGAAATTATAACACTCAGCTCACTTAATGTCGATTTGATCACCGTTCCATTATAATCGGGGATGTCGATCGGTATGTCAAACGTATTTGTAGTCCTTAAAAAAAGATATCTTCCACCAACAAAAAAGCCTGAATTCATCATTCTGAATTTGATTTGCTGAAGGAATAACCAGGCATCCATGTTTAAATTAACGCCATTATCCAGTATCAGACCGGGGCCATAAAAACTGACATTTAGATTAACTTTAAAAAATGCTCCTAAATAGCGTATCCTGTCTTCGTTCCAAAATCCGGCATGAAATCCACCAATTACCCAGGTGCCGTTGCTGGTTCCTCCTCCGGCGATGCCGGATATATTCGGAGTCGCATGTCGTTCGGCAAATGACGAATGAAAAAATAACACTCCCAAAGCCCCGCCAAAGCCTAACGCAGGTTCAGTTATCAGTGTCGGAACCGGAAGAAATCCCTCCTTTCTGATTAAGAAATTACTGATGTCAAATGCATTGTCGGCAGAATCTCTGAATAGACTTCCTTCCTTCTGCCCGTAACAGGTAATATCTGCGAAAATGGTTAACAGAAAAAATAATGTTCCGAAGGTACGGGCTGCAAATTTCATATGATGTATCTGGGTATTGGCAAAAGACTCATCAGCATGTATTGGTCTCTATTTTTTTTTCAGTCCTTTGCAGCTATTATCGGATCGGGCATACCAAAAAGCCTCGTCCATTCGGATAATTTCTTCTGCCGAATCATGTACTTACTACCTGTTAATATAGACCTTTTTTTTCAAATTCATTAATTATGAACCAATTCCAGCCAATTACCAAGTTACCAAAGCGCCTGGAAAACAATGCCCTGATACAATCTGAGAGGTAGTCTTTCATCCACACCTGTCCCAAGGGATCTTATTTGGAACGGTGAATCCAGGTTGTACTCCCGGGGTAAGATGGTTGCAATGATGATCTACAGATCGATAAACCCTCTGAAGCTGAAGGGGCTCAATTTCACAATATCACTGCTGAATCTGAGAATTCGCGGATTCAATCTTTTGTTGATATTCATAAAGTGGTTGCTGATTCAGTTTAATAATTCCTGATGTGGCCCTATCCAGGTCCGAAATCAGTGCAATCACAGAAGAAAATGCAACAGCAAGGGTGATGCTTACCAGAAGTTGTCGTCTATTCGACTGTCCGAACTGGTAACCAACTGCAATCATGGCCAATATGGCGAGGATGTATAATCCGAGCCATATGGCCCCGGGTATACGAAAATGCAATGCCACAACAACCCTTTCTTCAAGCAGATTCATGAGTTCGTTGACCGATTGAATATAGAGACTATATCTTATATCCAGAGGCTGGTTCCCGGACACCGTTTCCATGACCTGCCAGAGTTGATTCTGAATCTCTTCCGATCTGCGGACCGCCTCTTCAATGAAAGACGGATCCTGTGCGATTTTTACCCTCAGGTCGACATACTCTACCAAAAGGTTTCGGGCCTCGGAAGCCATGGAAGATGGCAGTAAACCGGCACGGCGAAAAGCTGTATCAATGGCATTTAATTCCTTCAACATGAGTTCTTTACGGTTATCAAATCTATTGGCAGCCATGTTAAATGTGAAGGCAAGAAGGAATGCCAGCAGACCAAGGGTTGCCCCGACCACGGATCCAATCGATTCCCCGCCTCCAGAGCTCGTTTGATTCCTGGAACCGATATACCTGCCGGCATTGATCGCACCGAAGACCAACAGAATTGTAACGATAAAGATTAATGGGACAGAGAAATTATCAATCCAGTAAACAGTTTTCATACATAGACCATGATGTAAATATCTAAAACTACAAAATCGTTTAATATTATCCTTCAGAAAGTCTTCTTATAATGAAGGAAACGCGTCGGGAACGTTTAAGAAGAGTGGTCTCTAATCCCATTCTCCAAAAACAGCGGTGTTAGAAGAGTTGTTTATCAGGCCGCTTTGGATGCTTTTCAGCGATTGGCAGGAACTGATTATGTGGAAATTCCTGTAAAAGTTTGAGCTGCAGTGTTGGTGCAAATCCCAGTGTAACTGAGCACCCTTCTCCAAATTCGACGGAGCAGTCTCATTTTTGATAGGGCTGGAATCCGTATATGTCAGGTAGTATGACAGTTATGCTCCTGTTATAGGTGATCACTTGGACTGGAATGGGGTGCTCACTCTACCCTGGTATGAAGTGCTCACTTTTATTGGAATCTCCAGAAGGCAGAAGCTAGCGCAAACCACTAGTATGGAAAGTGGATGATTCGGCGATAAGCTGGTGCTTTGGACAAGAAATAATCCCTAATTTAGACTGATACTGTTCCAAAACCTGTAAACAACCAACCATGAAAAAACTTTTACTTATTCTCGTGGCCATGCTGATGCTTGGCTATTCCCAGGCTCAACCCGGTCAAAGGCCTCAGGAAGAACCCCTTCCCGAAGGTTTTAAACCCGCCTCTACCAACACCTTCTTATCACAGTACCCTGCTGTAAATCCGGATACCCGTCAGGCCATGTTCAGGGTAGTTGCCCCGGCTGCAAATATTGTGCAATTGCAGATGGGGGGCAAACACGATATGAAAAAAGATGAGGAGGGTGTGTGGTGGTACACCACAGAACCCCTGGTGGTGGGTTTCCATTATTATGGCATATTGATCGACAGCGTTCAGGTGATGGATCGGGGAAGTGAGGCCTATTTCGGCAGCAATTGGGAATCTTCAGGCATTGAAATCCCGGAGGGTCCGGAGGGCGACTATTACAGGTTCAGCAAAGATATTCCCCATGGCCACATTCGCTCCATCCACTACTGGTCAGACATCAATCGATTGGAACGCCACATCAATGTGTATGTACCCGCCGGATACGAGGCCAATCCCGATAAAAAATATCCGGTACTTTATCTGGTACACGGCTGGGGAGAGGATGAAAACGGATGGTCCGTCCAGGGGCACATGGCAAACATTATGGATGGCCTGATCGCATCAGGACAAGCTGTGCCCATGTTAGTAGTGATGCCCAGTGGGGATATCAAAACCAACTCGGATATCCGGGAAGCTTCAGGCGATGTGACCGATATATATTTAAAGAACCTGATCCCCTTTATTGATCAAACCTTCCGTACCCATACTGACAGAGAGCATCGGGCCATGGCCGGATTGTCGCGGGGCGGCTTTCAAACCTGCAGAACCGTATTCCCCAACATGGACCAATTTGCCTGGATGGGAACCTTCAGCGGGTTTTTTGTACGGGGTGGCGATGTAATAAATGCCTTTGATGGTGTGTTTCAGGATGCCGCTGCTTTTAACAAGCAATTGAACCTGTTTTTCATCAGCACGGGTACCGAGGAGCGCAATCCAAAAGAAATGGTTGAAGCGCTTCAGGCGCATGGCATCGAGAACATAGTCTTTCACGAATCACAGGGAACAGCCCATGAATGGCTTACCTGGCGCCGGGCCCTGAATGAATTTGCACCCCTGTTGTTCAAATAAGATGAACTATACCTGACGATGAAAAAACTACTCCGAAGCACAGTCCCGGCCTTCACAGCCCTCACCATGGTTCTCTTTTTGCTGGCCAGCAAACCAGTGGGAATCGATGAAGTTGTATCCAAAGTGCCTGTCTACCTGAACACCACCTACTCCTTTGAAGAAAGAGCAGCAGATCTGGTATCCAGGCTTACCCTGGAAGAAAAAGAAAGCCTGCTGGGTAACAACATGGCAGCTGTACCCCGCCTGGGAATAAAGGCATACAATGTCTGGAGTGAGGCTTTGCACGGCGTCCTGAGTTTTGCAAATCCGGGTGTCGGCCTGGATGGTCCCACCTCTTTCCCGAACAGTGTGGCCCTGGGATCGGCCTGGGATCCGGATCTTGTGCAAAGGATGGCAGTCGCCATATCGGATGAAGCCAGGGCCATTTATGCCACAGGCACCAAGGGACTTACCTTCTGGTCACCCGTGGTGGAACCCATCAGAGATCCACGATGGGGCAGAACCGGAGAAACCTATGGTGAAGATCCTTTTCTGGTGTCGCAGATCGCTGCAGGTTTTGTCAAGGGAATGATGGGCGAAAATCCAACCTACCTGAAAACCGTACCCTGTGCAAAACATTATTTTGCCAACAACAGTGAATTTGACCGCCACGTCAGCAGCTCAGACATGGACAGCAGGGACATGAGGGAGTTTTACCTGAGTCCCTACAAGAAGCTGATTGAAGAAGATAATCTGCCTTCCATCATGTCCTCCTACAATGCAGTGAACGGAGTTCCTACCTCGGCCAGCAAATTCTACCTCGACACCATAGCCAGAAGGACCTATGGATTGAAAGGGTACATTACCGGCGATTGCGCGGCGATAGAAGATATTTATACCGGACATTATTATGTGGAAACTGCGGAGGAAGCCACCGCCGAAGGATTAAAAGCCGGCGTGGATTGCGATTGCGGAAATGTGTACCAGCAAAGTGCTATCCATGCCTACAAGCAGGGACTTCTGAGCATGGCCGATATGGATAAGGCCCTGTTGAATCTGTTTACCATCCGGATGCGGACCGGTGAGTTTGATCCGCCCTCCATGGATCCCTATGCGCTGTACCAAACCAACCGGGTTGATGCACCGGCCCACAGGGAACTTGCCAGGGAAATCGCCACAAAGACCCCGGTCCTGCTCAAGAACGACAGGGTGGCCAGCACGGAAAAAAAAGCGCTTCCACTTCATCCTGCAACCTTGAAAAAAATTGCCCTGATTGGACCCCAGGCTGATGAAGTGGAACTGGGTCCCTATTCGGGAAGACCCGAGCCAGCCAACCTGGTTTCCCCCCTGGCCGGAATCACAAACTATGTGAATGAGGCCGGGTTAAGCTGCGAAATTGTACATAGCTCCGGTGGGAACACAGACAGTAAAAGCAATCTCTTATATGTAGCAGGTTTTGAATTGTACAAGTCGGATGGTGGGGTGACTAAATTTGATGCCACCAACTATGCGGCAGCCTCCCAAGGGATCACAGTTGGTTCGGGCATGGGTTCGCTTGAACAGGTCCGAACCATAAACGATGGTTCATGGACGGCCTATGATAACATAGACCTGGCGGATGTGGACAGCATGGGCCTGATGGTCAACATCCCCACAGACGGAGGTGTCATTGAAGTAAGAGTAGGCTCACCTGAAGGGAACCTGATAGCCAATTTAGATGCGACTGTGGCTGCCGGGAGGCCTGCCGGAGGAGTATACGGTGCAGGCAGCCTGATGAAGGTAAAGGTAAACAAGTTGGGGCTTACCGAGCCGCAAACCATGTACTTATGCTATAAAGCGCCGGATAATGCCCCCATAGATGATCAAACCATTGAATTGGCCAGATCCGCAGATGTAGCAGTCGTTTTTGTGGGGACCGACGAAAAAACGGCCACCGAAGAAGCCGACCGCTTGACTCTTTTATTGCCGGGCAACCAGGTGGAATTAATTAAAGCCGTTGCTGCGGTGAATCCGCATACCATTGTCGTGATGCAAACCCTGGGATGCGTTGAGGTAGAGGAATTTAAAGATCTGGAGAACATTCCGGGGATCCTCTGGGTGGGATACAACGGACAAGCCCAGGGGGATGCCATGACCAGCATCCTGTTCGGCGAAAAAAATCCCGGTGGCAAACTAAACGCTAGCTGGTACAAATCTGTAGACGACCTTCCCCCGATCACCGATTACACACTCCGGGGAGAAGGCAACAAAAATGGCCGGACCTTATGGTATTTCGACAAGGATGTTTCCTATGAATTTGGATACGGGCTATCCTACACAAGCTTTGAATACAGTGATTTCCGCATAAGTCAGAACAGCCTTACGCCTCAGGATAAAATCACCCTGAGTGTGGATATTACCAATACCGGAAGCTATGATGGCGATGAGGTGGTCCAGGTATACCTCCGGACCCCGGATAGTCAGGCCTCTCTGGAGAGACCCATCAAAAGACTGAAAGGATTTAAACGGGTGACCGTACCCGTGGGGCAGACAAAAACCGTTGCTATCGATATAAACTGCGCCGATCTGTGGTTCTGGGATATGGAGAAGGAAAATATCACCTTTGATAAAGGGACCTACGTATTTGAAATCGGCACTTCATCTAAAGATATTAAGGGTAGCGTAAGTGCCACCATGAATGGGGAATTTATCCCTGAACTAAAAACCGTGGTTGCAGATTGTGGAACGGTGGTTCTGGAGAGAGGTGCTGCGGCCCAAACGAGTGTTACCGCTGCACTGACCGATGATAGCTTTTATGATATTTCCAGAGCGGATATCAGGTATGCAAGCAATAACCCTGTGGTTGCTTCCATCACTGACCAGGGACTGGTTACGGCAAAAAGAACGGGCATAGCGACCATCACAGCAAGTGTAACTATTGCGGGCGTAACAAAATCAGGCAGTTTTCCCATCAAGGTACCACCCAATCTGAATCCGGCCTCGATCACCGTAGGTAAAAAGGCGATCAAGAAATTTAATCCCCGGGTAATGCAGTATAGCTATCTGATGAAAAAGGCATCTTCCCAGGCACCGGAGATACGTGTGAATTCAGAAGATCCGGAGGCGGAGGTGGAAATCACACAGGCGAGTGGGATCCCCGGAACTGCTATCATCTCGATGATCGATTATATCACTTACGAGAAGAAAGAATACACCGTCAATTTTGGCCTTCCGTCTGTGAAGGATGAATTCAACAGCCCCATCCTGGGGACACACTGGAGCTGGATCAGAGAGGACAAAAGCAACTGGAGCCTGACCAGCCAACCTGGCTCATTGGTCTTGCAAAGTGATTCAGGAGATATTACGGAGACGAATAACAATGCCACGAATATGCTGCTGCAAGCTGCCAATACCGACTGGACCATAGAAACAAAAATCGTTTGCTCCAGGAGACCCACTGCTTTTACGGAAAATGCCGGTATCGTGGCCTACCAGGATGACGATAATTTTGTAAAACTGGCCTATCGTCCAAGTTTTGGGAGGCGGAGTTTCAGAAGAGGGGCCTCCGGGGAACAACCCGGATCGGTAGAGCTGCTGATTGAAAACGGGGGTGCTCAAAAATTCTCAGGATCCTTCGATATGGAAGGAATTATTACGGAAGACAATACCCTGCTGCTTAAACTGGAAAAACAAGGAGATCTTTACACTGCCTACGTTTCCTCAGACGGAAAGCAATTTGAGTTTGTGGCGGCTGGCAATGTGGTACTCAGGGATATTCAGGCGGGTGTAATGGCTTGCGATGGCGTATTACCGGCCAGGTTTGCAGGATTCAGACGCTTTATGCCACGCGGCAATCCACCCGCTACAGCCTTTGAGGTGGCCTTTGACTACTTCCATATTGATAACTCGGGCATGAAATAGAACACATCCAAAAAGATAAGTGAATCATGAGATCTACATCAAATACAAGTTTGTGGTTAGCTGTAATTCTGGCGATAGTGCCAGGGATACTCATCCAGGGACAACAAGCCAATGTTAACCTGGACTACAATCCCCAGAAGGACACCGAAGGGCTAATCCCTTTCAGTGCACCGCTCAATTCCCCGGAGGTAAGGGACGATCATATGGTCATTTTCCGACTGAAGGCTCCTGAAGCAAAGGAAGTGAAACTCACCGGGGCGGTTCTTACCGCCCTTGGAAAAGGGCGCGAGGGAGTGCCTTTCACCAAAGGGGCAGATGGTATATGGACCTTAACCATAGGTCCGATCGAACCGGATATGTATGCCTATCACTTGAATGTGGATGGGATCCAAATGACCGATCCCAGCAATACCGTAGCTGCCTTCACAGCTATGCCACCCTACAGTCAGCTGGTGGTACATGGGGCGGGACCGGCCTACTACGATGCACGACAGGTTCCGCATGGAACTGTGACCAGGCATATCTATCATTCAGATGTGACCCAAGGAGAACGAGAACTCTATGTATATACCCCTCCGGGATACGATGCGGGTAAAACCTACCCGGTTCTATATTTGCTGGGTGGCAGCGGGGAATTACCCTCCAACTGGGTTTACGACGGCCGTGCAAACCTGATAATGGATAATTTGCTTGCTGAAGGCAAAGCCCTTCCCATGCTTATCGCCATCCCCAACAACCAGGTGATTCACCGCAATCATCCCGAACATGTTGAACTGACTTTCAATATCTTTGAAAAAGAGCTCAGGAATCACGTTATTCCTCTGGTTGACAGCACTTACAGTACGATTGAAGACCCGGGAGGCAGGGCTATTTCAGGCTTGTCCATGGGAGGACGACATGCCCTGTTTATCGGCTTCAGATCCCTGGACCTGTTTGCTTCATTCGGGATTCTCAGCGCAGGAGATGTGGAGGCCGAGACCTCCCTTGCCTATTTCCTCAATGATCCTGACATCCCTGAAAAAGTAGATTATCTTTTTATTGGCCAGGGGACGAAAGAGGCCAGTGGATTTATGGGTAGACGATGCGTGGCCCTGCATGAAGCCCTGTCTGATCACAACATCGAGCACGTATACTATGTGGGCGGTCATGGAGGTCACGACTGGGCCACCTGGCGACACCTGCTCTATGATCAGTTTCTACCCAACTTGTGGAGGAGCCAGGACTATTCACCCTAAAAAATCAAAGCCTTGAAGAACTTAACTAATTTAGTTGCCGCACCTGTTGTCTTCACCATCTGTTCCTGTTTTACCAGAACCAGAGATCCGGAAGAGTTCAGGGCTTCTGTGCATGCGCGCAACGGGAAATTTGCACCAGCCTTGCTAAAGGCCTACCCCCTGGGTGATACGACGGTTCCTATGTGGGTCCGGTTCCCGATGCCGCATCCATGGCGGTATTAGATGATTATTTCGAATGGAGACGTAGCCCTGAAGGTGAAGCCTGGGTAAAAAAAGATGCCAGATAGAATAAAATCTTTACCAACTGAATAGCAAATGAAAACGTTAAAAACAAGAGTACTAACCTCATGTATCGCATTAGCTGCCTTTAGTGCGGCAAGCAATGATGGGAACACAGAAGTGAAATCGCCTGAAAACGCCCCGACTTTTTCAAAGGTCATCTATCAGGGGAATGACCAGGTGTATACCGATTATCCCCTGGAATCAGATGAGTTTTACAACCCGATCCTGCAGGGTTGCTATCCGGATCCTGCCATCACACGAAAAGGGGATGATTATTATCTGGTCTGTTCCTCCTTTGCCATGTTCCCGGGTGTGCCCATTTTCCATTCCAAGGATTTGGTAAACTGGACCCAGATAGGCCATGTGCTGGATCGCACCTCCCAATTGGATGTGCATGATACAGGGATTAGTCAAGGTGTCTACGCTCCTGGAATTACCTATAATCCGCACAACGAGACCTTTTACATGATTGTGACAGCATTTGCGGGAGGGCTTGGAAACATCGTGGTGAAAACCAAAGACCCCATGCTGGGCTGGAGCGAACCCAAGAAGCTGAATTTTAACGGGATAGATCCAAGTATATTCTTTGATGACGATGGGAAGGCTTATGTGGTACACAACGATGCACCGGATCAAGGGAAGGAGCTCTACTCCGGTCACCGGGTGATCAAGCTTTGGGAATACGATGTGGAAAAGGATCAGGTTATTGCCGGTACGGATCAGATCATTGTGGATGGCGGTGTGGACCTGGCTGACAAACCCATCTGGATTGAGGCGCCTCATATCTACAAGAAGAATGATCGGTATTACCTGATGTGTGCCGAAGGGGGCACGGGGGACTGGCACAGCGAAGTGATTTTTATCAGCGATAGCCCCAGGGGCCCCTATGAGCCAGCGCCGAACAATCCCATACTTACCCAACGGTATTTTGCGAAAGACAGGAAAAACAAAGTGGATTGGGCCGGACATGCAGATTTGGTGCTGGGACCGGACGACCGGTATTACGGAGTTTTTCTGGGGATCCGGCCCAATGAAAAAGACCGGGTGAATACCGGGCGCGAAACCTTTATTTTGCCTGTGGACTGGTCCGGTGAGTTTCCGGTATTTGAAAATGGCCTGATTCCCCTGGAGCCCAAGCTTAAATTGCCTGCGGGTGTGACTAACAATACGGCAGAAGAAGGCTACTTCCCCAACGGCAACTTTACCATCTATGAGGATTTTAGTTCTGAGCAACTGGATTACCGATGGATCGGATTGAGAGGACCTCGTGAAGCGTTCATCACCTTAACGAAAAAGGGCTTGCAGATAGAACCCTTTGAGGCGAACATCAAGGAGCTTAAACCAACCTCCACCCTGTTTCACAGGCAACAGCATCATAGTTTTTCATTTGAAACAAGTCTGGAGTATCAGCCAGGATCGGAACAAGATCTGGCAGGCATTGTCTGCCTGCAGAATGAAGCCTCCAATTATGTGTTTGGAATCACAAAACAAGGAAATGACTATATCCTGTTATTGGAAAAGAATTATAAGAAAAGCCGAAGGAGCCGGGAGCTAAGCTCTGAGATTATTGCCAGTACCAAAATTGATCTTAGCCACCTGGTTCGGCTGCGGGTACAAGCTTCAGGAGATGAATACCAATTTAGCTATGCTACCGGTGACACCGGATATATAAATGTGGGAGAGGCTGTCTCCGGAGATATTCTGTCAACAAATGTTGCAGGAGGCTTTACCGGTGCTATGATTGGCTTATATGCTACATCAGGAAATAACTCGCTGCCCTGATTTGGGAACACTACCCACGGAACTTCTAAAGATATTACACCCTTAATTCGGGCTGCTGCAAAAATCCCCTTTCGGCCATGGCGGAAAGGGGTTTTGGTTGAGGTCGGTAGCGGATTCGAACCGCTGTAACTGGTTTTGCAGACCAGCGCCTAGCCACTCGGCAAACCGACCAATTTTTTTATTTTTTAAGAACAGCTCGCTCCTTTCTGGAGCTCGGTTCGAACCGCTGTAACTGGTTTTGCAGACCAGCGCCTAGCCACTCGGCAAACCGACCGGTTGTATGTCATTCAAGAACAACCGATGGCAAATCGTTTGGACCGCCATGTGTGGTGCGACTGCTCTTATCGATCACAAAATTAGCAATTTTTTCATGGTGAGTGATAGTAAAATTGCCTACTTCTGTTTCAGAAGCCACCTTACCCTTTTATGGGATACCGCATAGTGCGCCAGGAGGATCGCCCCAAAGATCCAGCCTGCCAGGCTGTAACCCAGGTCAAACAGCATCCAGGTGGCTATGGCAAAGAGGGCCAGTTCCAGTATGAGTCTGAGGATGCCCGGGGTTGGCACCACCGTTTTCCCGGACCGGCTGGGATCATCCCGTACCGCAAAGATCCCCCACAACGCTGCAAAACAAATAGGGAGCAGAATAGTCATCAGGATACCCACTCCGGAATCGGACCGGTGGTAGCCCCAGATCGCGTAGGAAGCCAGTGCCGCCAGCTCCAACAGGAACCTGATTGCACTGTTCATTCGGCTTCCTTGATGGAACGGTGATACTCCTGCAGAGACTTCACCTTGTACGCCCCGTTCCTCCGGTCCCTGATCCCCTTGGTCGCCGCCAGGGCGGCAGAGGTGGTCGTGATATAGGGGATTTTGTGTTTGATGGCGCTCTTCCGGATATAGGAGTCGTCATATTCACTCTGTTTCCCCGCAGGTGTGTTGATAACCAGCTGAATGACCCCGTTCTTGATGGCGTCAATGATATGGGGCCTGCCTTCATGCAATTTTCGCACATATTCACATTCGATCCCGAGTGATTCCAGGAACGATTTGGTGCCGCCTGTGGCCATGATGTTGAACTTCATCTCCTGGAAGTTCCGCGCCAGTTCGATGATCTTTTCCTTATCCCTGTCTGCGATGGTGATCAGTACAGTGCCCTCCAGCGGGAGGGTGGTCTGCGTTGCCTCCTGGGATTTAAAAAATGCCAGACCGTAGGTGTCGGCCATTCCAAGCACCTCCCCGGTGGAACGCATTTCAGGACCCAGCAGCGGATCCACCTCCGGGAACATGTTGAAAGGAAATACCGATTCTTTCACACCGAAATGCTCGATCTTTTTTTCTTTCAGGTGAAAATCCGTGATCTCCTGTCCCAGCATGATCTGGGAAGCGATTCTCGCCATGGATACGTTGCACACCTTGGAGACCAGCGGAACAGTTCGTGAGGCCCTCGGGTTGGCTTCCAGGATGTAGACTACATCACCGTAAATGGCATATTGGATGTTCATCAGTCCAACCACTTGCATTTCGTTGGCGATTTTCCTGGTATAATTTTTAATGGTCTCCTGGTGCTTTGCAGGGATGATCACAGGCGGGATCACACATGCCGAATCCCCTGAATGGATCCCAGCATACTCTATATGCTGCATGACGGCAGGAACGAATACCTCCTTACCATCGGATATGGCATCGGCTTCTGCTTCGATGGCATCCTCGAGGAACTTATCGATCAGCAAAGGCCGGTCAGGGGAGACCCCGGTGGCATCGGCTACATACCTTTCAAGCATCTCCTCGTCCAGCACGATCTTCATGGCCCTCCCGCCCAGTACATACGATGGTCTGACCATCAGAGGATAGCCGATCCTATCCGCAATCTCTTTGGCCTCCTCAAGGGTACTGGCCATCCCCGATTCCGGCTGCGGGATCTGAATTCTTTCCATGATCTTCCGGAAATGGTCTCGGTCCTCGGCCAGGTCGATGGTCTCCGGGGTGGTCCCCAGGATCCTTACTCCGGCCTCGGCCAGTTCACTGGCCAGGTTCAGGGGGGTTTGCCCCCCGAACTGAACGATGACCCCTTCCGGCTTCTCTTTTTCATAGATGCTCAGCACATCCTCCACGGTGAGCGGCTCAAAGTAAAGTTTGTCGGAAGTGTCATAATCTGTGGAAACCGTCTCGGGGTTGCAGTTGACCATGATCGATTCATAACCTGCATTGCGGATGGCAAATGCGGCATGGACGCAGCAATAGTCAAACTCGATCCCCTGCCCGATTCTGTTGGGTCCCCCTCCGAGCACCATGATCTTCTTTCTGTCGCTCACTTCTACGCGGTCGGGGGCATTGTAGGTGGAGAAATAGTAAGCCGCATTCTCCACTCCGCTCACCGGGACAGGTTCCCATCCCTCTACCACATTCAGTGCCGTTCTCTTTTCCCTGACCTCTTTTTCCGGAACTTTGAAGAGTCCGGCCAGGTAGCGATCCGCAAATCCATCCTGTTTGGCCCGTATCAGCAGCGGATCCGGGAGTGTGTCCCAAGTATGCCCCAGCAACTCCTCTTCCAGTTCCACCAATTCCTTCATCTGTTGAATGAACCAGTGCTTGATATGGGTTTTTTGAAACAGTTCATCCACATCAGCCCCTTTACGCAGGGCTTCATACATGATAAACTGTCTTTCGCTGGAGGGTTGGTTGAGCATCGCCATCAGTTCCTCCAGCCTCTTTTCATTGAAATCTTTTGCATATCCGAGCCCGTATCGCCCGATTTCCAGTGAACGGATCGCCTTCTGCAACGCTTCTTTGTAGTTTTTCCCTATGCTCATCACCTCTCCTACCGCCTTCATCTGGGTTCCCAGTTTATCTTCCAGGGTATCGAACTTTTCAAATGCCCACCGTGCGAATTTGACCACCACATACTCTCCGGAGGGAGTGTACTTTTCCAGGGTCCCGTCCCTCCAGTAGGGGATCTCGTCCATGGTCAGGCCCCCTGCCAGCAGCGATGAGACAAATGCAATGGGAAAGCCTGTGGCTTTGGATGCAAGGGCAGAGGACCTGGAGGTACGGGGATTGATCTCGATCACCACCACCCTGCCTGTTGCGGGATCATGTGCAAACTGGACGTTTGTGCCCCCGATCACCTCGATGGCTTCCACGATGTCGTAAGCGTATTTCTGAAGACGCTGCTGTAACTCCGGTGCAATGGTCAGCATGGGTGCTGTGCAGAAGGAATCACCCGTGTGAACCCCCATGGCATCCACGTTCTCAATGAAACAGACGGTGATCATCTGGTTCTTTGCATCCCTGACCACCTCCAGTTCAAGCTCTTCCCAGCCCAGCACCGATTCCTCCACCAGGACCTGGTGCACCATACTGGCCGATAACCCGCGTGTTACCACAGTACGTAGTTCCTCAAGGTTGTACACGAGGCCGCCGCCGGTTCCCCCCATGGTATAGGCCGGCCTGATCACCACAGGAAAGCCCAGTTGGGCAGCCACTTTTTCAGCGTCCTTCAGGTTGTTCACTGCCTGACTGGCCGGCATCTCAATTCCGAGCCTTTCCATGGTCTCCTTGAAAGCTGTCCGGTCTTCGCCCCGTTCGATGGCATCCACGTTCACACCTATGATTTTTACCCCATAATAATCCAGGATCCCGCTTTTGGCCAACTGGGAAGAAAGGTTGAGCCCTGTCTGGCCACCCAGGTTGGGGAGGAGGGCATCGGGCCGTTCCTTTTTGATGATCTCGGTTAGTGCATA
>WOR8_10002985_pt1 | contig 18042 bp, 16 predicted proteins | sample DeeMarSeWOR38_10_FD_19890 | JGI IMG/M metagenome (IMG submission 19890)
AACGAGTTCCTAGGCTTTGGAACGTGTGCCCCTCCAAACTTCATCCCTGAATGGTTCTACAGCTTCTTGTTTTTTCCCCGAATAAAAGCAGACAAAGGTGTCCCTTCAGCAGCGCCCTACGGTCTGAGAAAAACTGAAGCGCAACTCTTGAAGGAAGGCTTCGACGTTGTCACAATTGGTCCAGACCAAATAGAAAAGCACATAAACGAAACCAAAGTTTTAGGCATTTACACAATGGACCCTTTCGGTCTAGGTCCAGCCTCAAGCACTCTCGCAGCAATTTTCAAGAAAGAACCGTACTTGGCAAAGTACTTTCACGTTTTAATTAGCAACCCAGAGATTAAGAAAGCGAAAAAAAACGGGCTAAAAGTTATAGTTGGCGGTCCTGGTGCATGGCAGTTCCGTTACCGGCAAAAATTTGTTGAAACGCATACTATAGACTGTATAGTTGAGGGCGAAGCAGAGAACGTTATTGGCAAGATTTTTAGAGCTGCGCTTGATGGAAACGACCTTCCCAAGCACTATGAAGTCAGCCTTAGCGAAACGCCTGCTTTGGACGAGATACCCGACATTGTTCAGCCGTCAATCAACGGTTTAGTTGAGCTTGGACGTGGATGTTGCAGAGGCTGCGAGTTCTGCAATGTCACGCAGAGGCCTCTGCGGTGGTATCCGCTTGAGAAGATAAAGAGAGAAATAACCATCAACGTCAAATCGGAGAAGGTGTATGGCTGTTGCCTCCACGCAGAAGATGTCATGCTGTACGGTTCTAAGAACACTTCACCAGATGAAGAAAAACTACTCAAGCTGCACGAGTTTGTCGCGAAAAACATTGATGGTGGATTAAGCTGGAGTCACTGTTCTTTAGCTGCGGTGGCTTCGAAGCCGAAGCTGTTCTCAAAAATTGCTGAGTTAATTGTTCAAAAACAGCCGTGGTGGGGCGTAGAAGTCGGCATTGAAACAGGTTCTCCAGAAATCGCGAAGAAAACCATGCCTGCTAAGGCACACCCTTTCAAGGCAGAGGATTGGCCAGAGGTCGTGCGCACCGGCATGGGATTGATGCATGATAATAAGCTGGTTCCAGCCTGCACTCTGATAGTGGGGCTTCCCAACGAGAAAGAAGAAGATATAACGAAAACGATGGAGCTGGTGGATGACCTTAAGGACTTTCGAAGTCTAATTGTGCCCTTGTTTTTTGTTCCGTTGGGTAGGCTAAAAAGCAAAGATTGGTTCAGAAGAACAGAAATGAGTGAGCTACATAGGCAGTTGCTGTTTCAGTGCACGGAACACGATTTTCACTGGGTGGATGACTTGCTTGAAATATCCTTTGAGGGCAAATGGTACGGGCGTTTCTTGAGGGAATTCTATAAAGGCTTCGCGGGAATAGCTAAACACAAAGTGAGGCAGATAGAATAAACGCTCTGCCGCGAAAGACTATCCTTAAATACTTTTATTGAACTGAAACTGGATAAGTGTTATGGTGTGCCGCCGTAGCTCAGCTAGGTAGAGCGTCTGGCTGTTAACCAGTTGGTCATAGGTTCGAGTCCTATCGGCGGCGCTTTCTCATTTTCGTTTCCTGAAAAGCTTCACTTGCTCCATATCACAAACGTACTCGAAGCCTGACTCTATCAGTTCCTTTGCCTCATCAGTAGTCCTTGCAGTCTTGCACACATACTCGTCGTGCTCACTAAATTCAATAAGCTGAGTATACTTCAGAGTGTTTTGAATCCGTTTGTTTCCCAGCAACCGCATGACGTGCAGGATGTCCTTGGTTTTGTGGTATTCCATTGTTGCTTTCCAGTGCCTGAGAGTGTGGAATGTAATTTGGTTTAGTCGTGGATTTCCGAGTTTATTGGCTATTCGTTTTCTTTGTTTTTGGTAGCTTCTTCTGATTGACCGAATCTTTGCTGAGCCGAATATTTTTTCCGTGGTTTTTTGTATGTTGTTAATCATTGCGACTAGTTTTGGGGACAGCTTGAATATTCGCGGGTTGCTTCCTTTTTCAGGGGTTATTCGTATGGTGCAGTTATTGTAGTCGAGGTCCGTCCATTTTAGGTTGTAGGCTTCTCCAGAGCGGGCACCTGTTTCTTTGAGGATTTGTAGGAATGTGCTCACTCGTTTGCTTGTGGCTGCGATTAGCTGATCGATTTCGGCTTCCAAGGGAATGAAAGGTAGTTTGCTGATTTTTCTGTATTTGGGCGGTTGCCAACTGGCTCCAATCATTTGTAGATAGGTTGAATAAGCCATTATTACGTTGAACTTTCGTCCTCCGCTCCAATTCTTTTGCTGAGCTATAACGTCTTTTACAGATTCTGGGTCGTTGAGTGTTGCGCCAAGTCTTTGAAGTCTCTTAACCGTCTGTGTTCTGCTAATTACCGTTGAGTCTGCATATCCTTGTTTTTTCATCCACCAAAGGAATCCAATTATTTTTCCATTTGTGTTTTGACCAGTTGTTGGAGATATTCCCGCAACAGTCTTGTTTTCTGTTGCAGTGTCCAATTTTTTCGCTTCCTTTGGGATTGCGCATAATTGGCGTTTACTATTATAGAAAGGCAAACCATATAAGCTTTTTTCTGCAATAGAAATGTCATGAGAACTTACATCTTCACGCGACACGAAAGGCAAACAATCATCAACTTTCTCGTGGGCAGCGTCCCCCGAAGCGACCCTAACCTCATGGTGATTCTCTCCAGGATCAAAACTTTCACTGATCTTTCCAGTGACATTGACCTTTACGCTAGACTTAGAGAAGCGGTAACCACAAACACGACATAAGTAGCGCTGCTCTTTTCCCATTTTCGAATCACGGAAACCATCCTTGTAGATGCGAGTAGAGTCGCATTCTGGGCATCTCATGATCAAGTCAACCATTTGTTTCCAAGTTTTGGAAACGCGTTTGAGTACAAGTTTTTAAGTGAATTGCATTTTATTACTAGTTCATGTTAGCAGCTAACATGGAAGAACAAGTGAAGGGTATAATTGAAAGAAAGGGGAAAGCTGGTTGGTTGAGAACGCAAGAGTGTGCGAACGAATATGCTGACTTTGCTGTTGGTAAGCCTTGGATTAAGGAAACGCGTGAGATCAGAAAAACAAAATTTTATAGATGGTATAAAAAGGTCAAAAAAGGCAACGTTAAAGGTTTTCGAGTGGTTATGCTGCCAGGTAATATATCTTTTATTGGTTTAAACGATGCCAATCCAGAGTTGATTGAGGCTTTGATTTCTGAGGATAAAGAATTAAAGCGGAATGTTGAATCTGGTCGTGGCTTTTTTAACTGGCGGGAACGGAGGGCTGAACGGAAGATTCTTGAGAAGCAGAGGGAAAGAGACATTATTGAGAGAGAAATTAGGGAGCTTGATTGTAAGGCTGCTATTCGCAGGGAGATTTTGGAAATTTATGATAAGCTTCCCTTGGAGAAACAGGATCAGCCTCTTCCAGTTGATCAAGAGAAAGCGATAGAAAAGAAATGGCGCAAATACTACGGACTTGAGTAGAAAAAGAGCGTAGTTGTAATTCAAAATTGTCAATTATGAAAAGTTGCCTATTACTTAAATAATAGGTAATTGATGAGGTCAAGTAGCCAACGGGGCAATATTTGGGCTTATTTTTTTAGTAGTTATTACTTATGATATATGTCGACCCTACACCCCTCTGCTGTTCTCTATGTATTTTGTTGTCAGCGCGCGCTTTATTGCTTGGCGCGCTATGGTTAATCTTTGGATATAATTCATGACGTATATTTCCATAAAATTGCAGGTTGATTATCTTCTAACTCTGAGAAGTATCAGGATCTTTTCAAAGACTGCACGCTCTATGCAACACTGTTTAACTTTATCTTCACTCTTTCTCTTCAGTTTTACTCTCTTCTTCTCAAGAAGCATAGGCAATACATTTGATCTCCACGGACATAAGCAAACATAATGCGTGCAGTTTGCTCATTTATTTCAAACAAAGCAAAAGGCGAAATAGATGATATGGTTTAATTTTATTTGGGAGGCGAATCGAATGTTTGATAAAGAAACTGCGATTAGAAAAGCTGTAGATAGGACACGGGCTTCAAAGATTCTGAGAACAGTTCACAACCATGAAGGGTTCTATTTCTACAAGGCTCTTGGAGAATACACAGGAAAAACCGCCATGAGCTTAAAAGGTTTTGCAAAAATGTTGCAAGTTGTAGAAATCCAATCAGTAGATTACCATTTTGGCAGAGGAGACTTCAGGAGATGGACACAGTTTATTCTAGGTGACATTGATCTTTCGGCTAGAATAAATAGGATTCCTCAGGACACCCAAGGGGAAAAACTTAGGAGCGCCCTCATTAAGATTGTAACTGAAAGAATTAAAGAACTGAAAAAAATTTAGCCCAAACCCAAACTGTTACGCGTTTTTTACCTTTTCCCTTGCTCTAACACCAAATGCGCGTATGGGCGTGCAAAATATTATATTTTCTGTACGAACATAAACTTCGATGTAGGAGAGACGGGAGAAAACTTTTGTGGAGATGTGTCTGCAGATTATCTTTTCTGCCTTAGCTGTCGCCTACGTTGCAGCGGTTATCTTTGCCACAAAATCCGCGTATACACTGATGAAAAAGCGTGGCATCGACGAATCGGTGGCCATATACTACAACCGAAAAATAGTCCATGTGGCAACTGGCGGTGTCATCGCCCTTTTAGTACCTTTCCTCTTTGACTCATGGATTTACCCTTTCGCCACAGGTTTAGCATTAACACTGATTACAACGTTGGCACGGCTTAAAGGTAAAGGCATGGATTTTATGCAGACAAAAGAAAACTGGAACGACGTCAAATTCACCGTGATGTGGAGTTTATCAATCGCAGTCTTATGGATACTGTTCAATGATCCTTTTTTGGCGATTATTCCTGCTTTGTTCATAGCTTTTGGAGATGCTGTTACAGGCGTAGTCAGAAATGCTCTTTACAAAAAAAGATCAAAAAAACCAATAGGCAACGTTTTCATGCTGATAGTATGTGTAGTAATCGGTTACTATTTCACAAGCATAACTGCTAACCCCATTCCACTATGGGGCGTTTTGGCTGCAGTAGCCGCGTCTATCGTTGAAAGATTTGAAATTGGACCAATTGACGATAACATTCTAATCACTGTTACGTCGATGATGTTCCTGATTGTGGGAAGCCTTATTATCTGAACTTGTTCGCAAACTTGTTTGCTTTGTTTTTTTATTAAATTTTGATTCCCAAACCCCCCACATACACCCGGCCACGTGCACGCGTCCCTTTTCTGTCACTGTCTCTGCAGTTCAGCCTCTTTATTTATAATCCTTCTTTACTTTCACTTAACTCTCCACTTTGCTGGAAGGTCGTTTCAGTGATAGTTTAAAAACAGTTAATCGCGCACTATGAAATTCCTTAGAAAATTGGAGAAGTGAGCGTTTGCTTCAAAACACAGTAGAAATAGTAAAACCCGTTGAGTCTCAACCCGTGCTTTCACTGAACATGAGAAACGTAAACGATTTGTTTTCAGGTTTCGCCATTGGGGACTTTGCCGTTCTTTATGGCTCCCATTCTATCCAGTCTTTAGTATCACTCTTGTGTGTAAGGGCACAACTTCCACCTCAACTTGGAGGGTTAGGGAGCAACGTTGTCTTCATTGACGGCGGAAACACTTTCAGACTTTATCAAGTAGCGCGCTTAGCACGACTTCATCAATTAGACCCGAAACAGACGCTTGAACGCATCTACCTTTCAAGAGCGTTTACCGCTTACCAAATGACCGCGCTAATTCTGGAAAAACTCAAAGAAACCGTCAAACGCTACAACGCTAAACTCGTCATAATATCCGACATTGCAGGCTTCTTCTTGGACAAAGACGTCCAAGAATACGAGGCACGCCGAGTTTACAGCCAAGTAATGGCTTACCTCTCCAACTTCGCCAAAGAAAACCAAATCGCACTAATCGCCACATATCCACCACACAAAGAAACCAAAAGAAACAGCTTCCTTCAAGCTGTAACTTGCGGAAAAGCAAACGTAGTCATCTCACTAAACCAAATAAAATATGAACGCGAATTCATCTTGGAAAAGCACCCACGCCACATGTTAGGCACTGCCGAATTGCCCTCTGAAACGCTTACCTTGGAACATTTCACCAAGGCGTAGCAAATGGGCAGAACCGTTGAGTCATACCGCATGGCTCTTGAAGATGAGATGCGCAGATGGAAAGGATTCTCAAAAGCACTACGCACAGAAGACCGCGAAGCATTTACCGCATTAATGGACGCTTGCAGGCTTTACGCTTCAGCAGGAAGTAACGCCACTCAACCTATACTCTTCGAGCCTATGGTTATGTCGATTTTACTATTCCAGCAAAAGAAGATACACAAGTTAGAGAAGGCGTTAGATGCAGTCAAGCAAGCGCGTTAAGGGTTGGCTTTTTGATGTTTATCCTTCGGCTCTAGGCGAAGTCACCGTTTGGGTTATCGCGGAAAACGGCCAGAGAGTCAAGCTCAAAGACGAATTCCAACCCAAAATCTACGTTTCTGGAAAGCAGGATGAAATAGAAAGGTTAGCGAGCGGTTTCTATTCGAATAAGCTGATTGCATCTTGGAAATTCGCCTACAAATACGCACAACCAACGGATAATGAAAAATCACGGGTTCTAGAGGTTACACTTAACGATAGCCGAAAAATCTCTACGTTTACACGCCAAATTCTAAGACAAGGTGACTGCCTAAAATATAAGGTTCATAACTGCGATTTGCACGGAGACAGGTCATACCTCTTCAGTCACGACTTATTTCCACTTGCTAAGGTGGAGGTAGAAACTGAAGACTCACATCTGAAATACACGCTCAAGGATTCGGTGAAACGTGTACATTATCCCGTTCCACCTTTGCGGGTCATGAAGCTTGATGTGAAGATAGCTAAAGAGGGTAAATTAACGAGTATTCAAGACCCGATAAAAGAGGTCATTGCAACTCACGATGACAGAAAAATAGTGCTGAGTCCGGGAACTGAAAAGCAAAAACTACTACAGCTTGTTAGCGTGGTCAAAGAGTTAGACCCCGACATCATTTTGACATCGGGTGGGGACTCATATCTTTTCCCGTATCTGATTCACAGAGCAACACTCAACAATATACTGAACGAGTTTAGCCTCAATAGAGACAACATTTCTTCTATCAGCAAAGTTGGGAGAAGTCAAACGTTCTTTTCTTACGGGCGCACGTTTTACAAAGCTGCTACGATGAGGCTTTACGGCAGAGTTCACGTAGATAACCACAACACTTTCATTTTGAACGAGGCTGATTTTGACGGGTTATTTGAGATAGCGAGAACTTGCAGGGTTCCGTTGCATACTGTTGCTCGCTCGTCAATAGGTTCGAGTATGTCTTCAATTCAGTTCTACCAAGCGATAAAAGACGATATTTTGATACCACGCAATAAGAGCATTCCCGAAGCGTTCAAGTTTGCTTACGAGCTTTTGGTTGGTGACAGGGGTGGCTTTGTTTACGAACCGCAAGTGGGAATTCACGATGATATAGGTGAAGTGGATTTCTCCTCGATGTATCCCGTGCTAATGGTGAAAAACAACATTTCCGCTGAAACAGTGCTTTGCAAATGCTGTCCAAATTCGAGGCTGCGGATTCCAGACTTGAATTATCACATCTGTGAGAAACGTGTTGGTGTCGTTCCTAAATCGTTGGATTTGGTTGTTTCTAAGAGGTTGCAGTATAAACGTTTGAAGAATGAAATTCAAGATGAAGAGCTTAGAGGCGTTTACGACAGACGGCAAGCTGCCTTGAAATGGATTTTGGTAACTTGTTTCGGCTATTTGGGTTATAGAAACGCCAAGTTTGGAACTGTTGATGGTCACATGGGTGTTTGCGCTTTTGGCAGAGACACTTTTCTTAAAGCTGCACGTATGGCAGAAGCGAGGGATTTTGAGGTTATTCACGGCATTGTTGACTCGCTATGGCTAAAGAAGAAAAACGCAACTGTAGCGGAGTACACTGATTTGTGTCGCGAAGTAAGTGAGAAGATAGGTGTTCCGTTGAATTTTGAAGGGCGCTACAAGTGGATTGTTTTTCTCCCTTCTAAAATGCACCCTAATATCGGCGTGTTGAACAGGTACTATGGAGCGTTAGAAAACGGCAAGGTAAAGGTTAGAGGCATAGAAGTTCGCCGCAGAGATACGCCGAGGTTTGTTTACAACGCTCAAATGGAGATGATTCAGGTTTTAGCTTCCGCGAATAACTCACGGGAGTTCATGCAAAAAATTCCCGAGGCATTAGATGTTGTGAAAGCGTATAGGCAACGCTTGCTTGACGGCGAAGTACCCGTGTGGGATTTGATTGTCACGAAAAGGTTGTCTAAGCATCCCAGCAGGTACAAGCAGAGAGTTAGTCAGGTTATAGCTGCGGAGCAGTTAATGAAAGAAGGCACCGAGGTTCACGCTGGTAAAAACGTAAAGTTTCTTTTCACAGACACCACAAACAAGAAGTACAAAAGGCGCGTGAGGGCGGAACAACTTATCGAGAAAGGCGTTAATCCTGACTTGAAGAAGTATTTGCTTTTGCTGTATGCGTCAGCTGCTGGTCTCTTGAACTTTGCTGGGTACACAACTGAAAAAGTGTACGAGTCAGTTCACGGATACGGGCACAAAAACTCGAAAATAACGGACTTTTCACTTTAACAGCACTCTGTACAACCTCGGAAGGTCGTTTCGACACTTGCTTTTTATGTTCTGTAGGATAATCCTGATTCGGAGTTTGCGAGCCTCGATTTCCCCTGAAAAAGGGTCACCACCCACCGTGTACATTCTCCTCGGTTCTCCTGTTTTCTGAGTGGAGACAGGGCTACGCGAACTTTTTTACTAAAAAAGGTGACACAGACATGACAGACCTTTTAGCGAGGCCTTGTGATGCTTGTGGGAAGCCCATCGGTGGAGGTTATAAGTATTGTCGAAAATGTAACATCTACTTGTGCTTTATGTGCGCACTAACGCTAACGAGAGCCACAAACGATTTTCCAGCTAAGTGCCCGATGTGTGAACAAGAATTGAAATAGAAAAAGCGACTAGAAAATAATCCTAGATTTTTCTTATAGAAGATTCTTAGGATGTGACTGCAGCCTTTTTTATTCTTGAACTATTATCAGCGTTAGGGTGGACTTAACATGCGCGCGCAAAAAAGTTTTGTGCGATTGCTTATTATTTACCGTTTTCTCTAGATAATCTTTGTCTATGTGTAGGATGGAGAGTGCGGAAAGATACGCAAAAGAAAATCACCTTACGGTTCATGGAAATCACCCATTACTTCGGATATGGCAGCTTCTGGAATTTTAGGTTTGGAACAAATTGAAATCGAAGAAAACGATGTTTACTGGTGTGAAATGCGACCTTCAGATAAAGGCCGATACGTAATCGTGAGACATTCTGCTGGTGAGGGAACAATTGATGTCACTCCTTCCCCATTCAATGCTCGAACCAGAGTTCATGAATATGGCGGAGGATCATACAAAGTTTTTAGAAATGAAGTCTTCTTCACGAATTTTGCGGATCAAAAAATCTACAGAATGAAATTGGGAGAAAAACCTGAACCCGTAACTCTGGAAACGGAACTTCGACATGCCGATTTTGAGTTTGATCGCGGCCTTAATCGCCTCATTTGCGTTAGGGAAGATCACAGAAAGAAAGGCAAAGAAGCTGAAAATACAATCGTCAGCATGAGCCTTGAAGGAGAAAACGTTAAAACACTGCTCTGCGGAAACGACTTCTACTCTTCGCCGCGGATTAGCCCTGATGGTAAGTATTTAGCCTGGCTCACTTGGAACCATCCCAACATGCCGTGGGATAATACTGTGTTGTGGATAGGTAAATTAGGCAAAGATGGTTCACTTAACGAAAGAATACAAGTTACCCGAAACATCAACGAGTCCGTTTTACAGCCATCTTGGTCGCCTGATAACGTTTTATATTTCGTTTCTGACCGAAGCAACTGGTGGAACATATACTGCTGGAAACATGGTGCTGTTAAAGAAGTATTTCCGGAAGAGGCTGAATTCGCTGAACCACCTTGGGTATTCGCCCAATCAAACTACGTTTTTGAGTCGCGAAACAGAATAATTTGCAGCTACACAAAGAATGGACTATGGAAAATTGCCAGATTTAACACGGAAACTGGAAAACACGAAGAGATTGAAACTCCGTATACTTACGTATCATCTCTTCGACCCGCTCATGACTGTGCATTTTTCATTGGCGCTTCACCTACAGAAGTAGAGTCAATTGTGAAGCTGAATTTGAAGAAGCGTAGAACAGAAGTCTTGAAAAGATCCAGTGATATAACTGTTGGCTCAGGCTACCTGTCTCAACCTGAACCAATAGAATTCCCCACCGCAAAAGGTTTAACTGCGCACGGGATTTACTATAAACCAGAAAACAAGGATTATACTGCACCTGTGGATATGCTTCCACCTTTGCTCGTTTACGTTCACGGCGGACCAACCTCGACTGTTTATGCCACGTTGTTTTTAAGGGTGCAGTTCTGGACGAGCAGGGGTTTTGCAGTTTTAGAAGTAAATTATGGGGGTAGCACAGGTTACGGTAGAGAGTACAGAAAAAGACTCCGAGGTCAATGGGGTGTAGTCGATGTAGATGACAGCGTGAATGGTGCGAAATACTTGGTGGACAAGGGAGAGGTTGACGAGGAGAAGCTCGCCATCAGAGGTGGCAGCGCTGGAGGATACACCACAATTAACTCTTTGACCTTCAGAGATGTTTTCAAGGCAGGAGCGAGTTACTATGGCATTAGTAACCTTACAACATTTGTTGATGACACACACAAATTTGAATCCCGATATCTGGAATCTCTTGTAGGTCCCTATCCAGAAAAGTTGGATCTTTATAGTCAACGTTCTGCTATAAACTTTCTAAATCAAATTGATGTTCCAATGATAATTTTTCAGGGTTTAGAAGACGAAATAGTTCCGCCGAATCAGGCAGAACTGATCGTAGAAGCATTGAGAAAGAGGGGAAAACCAGTAGCATATCTAGCCTTCGAAGGTGAACAGCACGGATTCAGACAAGCCAAAAACATTAAGAGAAGTCTCGAAGCTGAACTTTTCTTTTACTCCAAAATATTTAGATTCACGCCAGCTGACTGCATAGAGCCTATAGAGATAGAAAATCTATAGCGCGCGACAATCCCGAGTCAGAGTCTTTCCTGACAACACTTGTCGACACCGTTGCTGTATCGTCAGTAGCTATCGTCGAGATAGCACTAGCGCGCTGGTTTATATGTTAATTTTGTTTTCACTAAAAGAAGGTGATTATTATGGCTGTGACTGAAAAGGACATTCGAAAAGTCCTGCTTAAACATCCCTGGCTGCCCCGTGACTACGCTAAACGCATAGCTGAGGATTTGAAGCGTAAAAACACCAGTAACCCTGAAGCCCTTAGAGCCTACAATAGAGAGTACCAGAGATTGCGAAGAGCGGAAAACAGAGGCGAAAAAGAAGCTTTGTCTGATGTTGCCGGAGTCGTTTCAGGCAAGTATCTGAAAAAGAAAAAGCAACTAAAGGAATGAGAATTTTCTGATGAAAGCGTCGGTAAGCCTTGCATAGTTTGTCGAGGTATTCACGGCGCAAATTATTTCTCCAAAATGCAACATCTACCTCCGTTTTATGTGCACGCTCTCGCTAACGAAAAATCAGAACGAATTTCCAGCGAAGTGCCCCATGTGCGGGGGAGAATAAGTTTATGAAGGTGAGGTTTGCTGGGGCTCCGGGCATCAACTTAAAGGAGAAAAGAATGACTTTAGAATTGGTTAAGCTGTAGGGGAGAATGTGCGAAAGATTCCAAAACGCTGTCTCATTTCAGAAATCGTGTATTACAGCTTAACCATCTAATTGTAATACTGCGGTCGAAATAAAAGACTTTTCAAGTTTTACAGCTGAATTCACTAAAATGTTCCAGCTTTTAGAAAGGAATTACTACGATGGAGTTATGTTAGCGCGCGCCATTATTATGACATTAATGGATTTGATAAAAAAAAGTTGCTTGAAAATAAAAAAGGGGAAAAGACATGTCGTGGAAACAATCTCTGATTTTTAACTTTTTTCTTGATATTCAAGCGTTAGAATAAAACTTGAGGATTGCGAATTACTTCTTTCTGCATTTTTCGTTTTTCTATTGCCGATTTCGCCAAAGCTTTTTAGGTTTAAAATAGCATAAAAGGAGACCAGAATAGATTAAGTTCTTTCTTCGACGAAATTTTCCAGAACTCCTATTCCTTCGATTTCGATCCGCACTATATCGCCATTTTTTAAGAATTGTTTTGGTTTCTTTGCAAAACCAACGCCTGCAGGAGTGCCTGTGGCGATAATGTCGCAGGGGTCAAGCGTCATAACACGGCTTAGATGATGCAAAATTTCTCCAACCTTGAAAACCATGTTTCGAGTTGTGCCGTTTTGGCGAAGCTCACCATTAACCCATGTACGAATGCTTAAATCGTCAGTGTTCTTGAGCTGCTTTTCCGTGGTAATGCAGGGTCCCGTAGGCGCGAAAGTATCAAAGCTTTTTCCTCGAGTCCACTGGCCATCCTTGAATTGGAAGTCCCGTGCTGAAACATCATTGAATACTGTGTAGCCGAAAACATGTTTTTTCGCCTCTCTAGCTGAAATATTCTTACCTGCTTTGCCTACCACTATGCATAGTTCGCCTTCGTAGTCGAGCTGCTTCACAAACGCGGGCTTTATGATTGGCTGATTTGGACCGGTTATTGCGGTGTGAGGCTTCAAAAAAATTATGGGCTCATCAGGTATGGCGGATCTGGTTTCAGCGGCATGATCAAAGTAATTTAAGCCTAAACATATGATTTTGGGCGGAAAAGGGATGGGCTGCAGCAAAGTAACTTGATATAGGGGTTTTGAAACCTTTTTTATTGTGTTGCTGTCTGCGTTTTTGAGCAAATTTTCAGTTTTCTCTAAGGCTTTTTTGCCCTCTGCAATGAAGCCTTCAAGTTTCTGCGGAACTTCTGTCTTGAAGTGTTTAGCCAACGCTGGCAGAGACAAAACAGCTTGTTTGTTTATAATGCCGTACCCTTTCTCTTTTTGGTAGCGGTACCGAGTAAATTTCATTTTGAATCTTTCCTTTTTTAAGTGATTCTTTGAATTTTGGAAAATAAATAAGTGTGCCCAGACGCAGTTGGGAAAGCATTCTTCGCTGCGTGCCGTAGTAAATTTTAGAAAATAAAGTGTGCTGCAAGAGGGAGGTTGTTGTAGCAAATAATTCAAACGGGTAAATAGTCCTATCCAAAGATTTGAGGGAAAGTTCTCTCCAAAACCAAATGCTTACACGAGCGTGCCTTTTGCTATCGTTTTAACTTTTCCGCCCACATCTACGACAATTGCCTTTCCTTTCTTTTCTGCTTTTAATAGAAGCAGTGAGGGTCTACCACACTCATACCCTTGTTCAACCCTAAGGTTGATGCATGCTTTTTCAAAGTATTCCTGCTTAACCAAATATCCGGCTAAACACCCATTTCCACTTCCTGTGGCAGAGTCTTCGGGGATTCCATAACGTCCTGCAAAGAATCTTACATTCAGTTCGTTCTGTTTATTGTAAGTCTCTGAACAAAAAATAAGCAATGTCTTAGCATCAATGTTAGCTGTAAAATCTAGATATTTACTGTTGACCACATTAGCTCTTTTCACAGATTTCAAAGTCTTTAAGGGAACTATTATGGTTGGAAGTCCTGTGGAAACAGTTTGGATAGGAAATCTATCGTCTATTTCATTGGCGTTAAGACTTAAAATCTCTGAAATTAGCTCAGCATCATAGGTATCACCGAAAACTGGGTCAAGTTGTCTCATCCATGAAATATCCGAACATTCATCAGTGTCAAAGATGACGGGGATTTGACCAATTTTCAAATTTAAGATTATTTCATTGATGGTCTCTTTTACTATTTCTTTTTGGATTATGTGAGCTGTGCCCAAAGTTGGATGTCCTGCAAAGGGGACTTCTGTTTGTGGCGTAAAAATTCGGACATCATATCCCCCAGCCCGTTTTTCTTCAGACAGAATGAATGCTGTCTCTGAGAAATTCATCTCTCTAGCAATCTGCTGCATTTCCTTTTCATGTAATTCTTCAACGAACCTAAAAACTGCAAGTTGATTGCCCGAATATTTCTCTTCAGCAAAAACATCCACTATATAAAAAACGGGTTTGCTCAATTCAAACACACTCTGCTCAATGCTATCGTAGTTAGATATTTAAGACAATAAAAGAACGATTCCGCGAGTCTCAACCGAAGAGATTTTTCTTCATCTATTCCAAAAATTTTGTTATTCTTTAGTCTTAATTTAATGAAATCTCTTTCTAAGTCGAATCTACCGCTACTTGAATATTTTTTTTCTAATTTCTTACATTTACTGATAAGTCTCAAGCCTATTGAACTAGTTTTTTTACTTCGCCCATATTTGGCTAAATAACTGATGGCGTCAGAGAATATTTTTATGATTCTTTCTTGAATGAAAACGAGCTTATACTTATCCACATTTGTAACGAAAACCCTAAGGCTAAGTATGTCCTTTTCTAAATCATCAAGCATTTTGAATTGGATTCTTTTTTCAATAAGAATTTGAACTAATTTTGTGCTCAAATTGTCATATTGAGCGTATTTCGTAATTCCATTGGCCAAACTTGAAAAGAAGCTTTTAATTTTTTTGAAGTTCCTTTTAGGCTTCTTTTTCCATTGCAAATAAAAGGATAATGCGTCAGATATTGGGTCTTTAATTTGTAAAAGAGAAAATATTACCTTAGTTTCAAGTTCGGTTTTTTCGTTTAGCAGAAAATCTATGTTCCCGATTAAAAGCATTTCACTCGTTTTATCTTTACCGAGATTGCTCAAGTTATTTTGGAAGGTGTCTTTCAAGCTCAAAGTTTTCTCCTCAGATAATTCTTTTTTGATAGATTTTTCATTTTAAGTTTGGGATTCAAAATTATATCTTTCTTTCGCATGTGCGCGCGTGCGCGCGTAGTGTGTGAGAGTGTGTGTATGAGTAAGAGTGTGAGTAAGCGAGAGAAAGAAAGAGAATGAACGTGGGCGTGTAAACGTTTGGGGTTTGGGTTTGGGTTTGGGATTAAATTTTAATATTTTAATTTAAAAAAGGGGAGTTTTGAGGGATATCTTCACACTACGTGGACGCAATTCCCGTACCTTGGAACTGCTATTCGGATTCGTCCTAAACCCGCCGAGTGCTATCGTTTTTGAATGAAATCAGCGTTAATTTTTAGCTTGAGAAAAAGTTATTTTAAATTTCTGAATTATCTATAGAAGAAATTCACTATCATAACGCCTATGATAGAGATAACGCCTCCTGCCAATGAGATTAAGGAAGGGATTTCATTCAACAGAACCCATGCAAAAAAATTGCTAGAACTGGTGAAAGATAAAGGAAGCTGGAAACCAAAGAGGCAGGAGTCTTGGAGAGAGCTTGAGTCCAGGTTACGTAAGCAAGAGCCCCTGGAAATATCCCTAGGTAAGCTACAGATAACGTCGAATATATTGGAGCTGAGAATATAGCTTGTGGCAATCCGGGAAGAAAAATCAGCATGAAAAAGGTTCCAGCACAAATAATATAGGTGGTCATAGAGAGCGCACCATATTTCTCTAGAAGGGGTTTTTGAAAAACAAAATACGCACTTGAAGAAAGAGCAGCTACAAGAATCAAGATCGCCCCAAAATCAAATTGAAGACCGTTGCCTTCGCCCAAAGTAACCAAAAAAACACCAAAAAAACTCGTGGTTATACCAACCCACCCCCACCTACTCATTTTTTCCTTCAAGAAAATTACTGCAAAAAGCGCAGTTAACGCAGGAGTTGAAGCAATTAACAGACTCGCCGACCCCGCAGTAACACTGATTTCGCCGTAATTTAGAGCTGCATGATAAACAGCAATGCCCAAGAAACCAAGTAACATAATTTTTGGCATATCCCGAAAGTTTGGAACTGACACATGGTTGAAAATTGCATAAACCACTAACACTCCAGAAGCAATCAAGAATCTGAGAAGTGCTAAGTGACCGGGAGAATAATTCAGAAGGGCAGATCTGATTCCTGCAAAGGCAGAAGACCAAAACATGATTGAAACAAGAACAGGAGTCAACGTCTTGATGTCTACTTGCCTTTTTTTGTTATGCAAATCTCTTCCTTCAAACAATCTTGGACACTTCTTATGAAGTTGATCAGTTTTAATATTATTGCTTAGAGACGCGTGCTGTAATATTGAAATTAACAGATCTATCGCACTTTGCTCAAAAAGAAACTCTGCGTGTCGCCAAAAAATCCCCATGGATATAAAAAAATGAGGTTATGCTGGAGGCATCTCCACTTGAGAGGGATTCTATTCTCATCCCTAGCCCCAAGAAATATTGCAGGTTAGCTTCTTTTTGCACCAAAATAAAAAGAAAAAAGGGAGTTTTGAGGGAGATATCTCCACACACAGGGGATGCAATTCCCACATATGTAACAATAGTCTGGGGATTCGCCCAAATCCAGTGTAAAAGAGGTTCACAAAGTCACTTATCCATAATTCAGAACTGTTAAAACTTAAACTGAGAAAACAGTTCAATATGATAAAAACCAGAAAATTAGCTGTGTTTACCATGGTGATTTTGGCAGTATTGGGTTCTGTTTTTATCGTAGCATGGATTGAGCAGCTGCGACCAAAGTATCCAGCAGATTATGGGGCTATGTTATGGGAAGGCATTAGCATAACAGATGTGCAATTTGGATCAGATTGTTTGATAATTTTTGTGACAAACCTCCCTCCCGAATACTGTACAGTGACAGTGAAAATAACCGATGTAACGGTTAGCAATTTAAATAAAAGCACATCGTTCATGATTCCGGTAAACGAGACAATTCCAGTTGATTCACAACGCTCTTTCACAATAAGTTACGAGTGGACTTTTGGTTACACATATAAGCTGGTGTTACATTCTACAAGGGATGGCGCCTTTAATTTTACTGCAGTTGCTCCAACTTACTCAAAGCAAGTGGAAGTAATATAGAGTCGCTGCTTTATAGAGTGTCCATTGCCGCTCTGGAAAAAACGAGATTCTTTGATTTCGCTATGGCTTCTTTCCTTTCTTCCGTAAGTATTTTTTCTAAGTCTATATTGTCAATGTTTTATAGGCAAGAGAATGTGAGGATCTTTGTGAGTAGAGTGTAGAGGGCATATAGAACAGAACAGTAGAGTAAAGAACGAGAGAAAGATTAATTTTTAATCCCAAAGCGATGTTACAAAGTTGTTCAAATATTCATTTCATAGCGTATGTTGCACGTTGTTTTCAAGAAATGTTATATTTGCGACCAGTAACATGTTCAAGTTTGGGGAAAGGATTGGTTGGTTCAAACAGCAAGAAACTTGCTGCTCCTTGCGGTCTCTATTGCGGGGTGTGTGTTGATTATTTGGATTACAGGAGTTGTCATGGTTGCCACTGTAGGTGCGCAAGTTGTGCCAGTACAGAACATCATGCTAACTGTGACATTTACAAATGTTGCGTGGATATGAAAGGACTTGGTTCTTGTGGAGACTGTAAGGAATTTCCTTGTTCAAAATTGATTCAATTCTGTTTCAGCCCAATTTGGTATCATCATCTACCTGTGATTGAGAATCTAAGAAAACAGAAAACAATGGGTAGCGAGAAATGGGAAAAAGAGCAAGAAGAAGTCTGGAGCAATCAATGGTATCTTAAGAGGTGGCTTAGGCTACAGAAAGAATGTGAAAGCAGACTGAAAAGATCTTAAGAAACCTGAGAATTCTTTTTCAGTTGGATGGATAGAATTTTAACCTTTTCTCATTGCACCTTTTGCGTGTGGCACATCAAAATTTAAATTGTTATCACAAGTTCTCAATAAAAAAGAGAGAAAAAAATGGGATTTGGCAAAACTCTTAAAAATGAATTTTCATTTGTTGGTGGCAACTACCTAATTCTCATAGTAAGCTGGATATTGATGGATATAGGCATGGAAATGCCAGTCCCATATTATCA
>WOR8_10003649_pt1 | contig 18034 bp, 14 predicted proteins | sample DeeMarSeWOR38_10_FD_19890 | JGI IMG/M metagenome (IMG submission 19890)
CTGCAAGAAAAATATGCCGACTTTTCCCGCAGCGACTTTCTGGAATTGCCGGTTATGGTTGCATATCATCGTTATTATCGTAAATTCGGTTATACCTATCATGTTTTGCTGCAACTGGAATCAGTTGTGTCTAAAGGCAAGCCACTTCCAAATGTTTCCCCGTTGGTAGATGCGAATTTCGCTGCCGAGTTGGATACACTCATCCTGACAGCCGGACATGATGCAGCTAAGCTCGAAGCGCCAATCCTAATTGATGCAGCGCGCGATGGAGATAAAATTACGCAAATGAACGGGAAGCAAAAAATTGTGCCGGTAGGGGATATGCTCATGCGCGATGCTAAAGGCGTGGCCTGCACGATCCTGCGCGGACAGGACAACCGCTCGCCAATCTCGAAATCAACAACGCATGTGCTGTATGTTTCTTATGTACCAGAGGGGATAACGGAAACACAGGTTCAAGCCCAATTAGATATAATGGAAAAATATGTGCGCATGTTTTCCCCCAACTGTGCGGTGGAGAAAAACGCATTAATCTTTGCAAAACCTTGACAAAACATGTTCAATCGAGTAAGATATATCCAGTTCGATAAAAAATACTGGAGTTTATAAAGTTTAGGTGGTGAAACGTAACCATGTCAAAATTAGCTCATCTCAAATTCAATGATTCAGCGCCAGACTTGGAATTGCTGAGTACAGATGGAAAGCCAGTTCAGCTGTCTTCCTTGTGGAAGAAGCAGGTCTTGGTGCTGGCCTTCACGCGTCACTTTGGCTGTCCGCAGTGCAAAGAGATGGTGGATGCACTTTCTGTTGCAGCGCCTGACTTTAAGAATAAAAACCTTGCGCTGGCGATTGTAACCCAGGGAACACCTGAAGCCGCGAAAGCCTTCTGCGAAGAACGCGCTCCTGGTCAGTTGTGCCTGTCTGACCCGGAACGCAAAGCCTACCAAGCTTACGGACTTGAGCGTGCCAATATCTGGCAATCATTCCTTTCGTGGAATGTGTGGCAGTCTAACAAGCGCTTGAAAGAAGAACGCGGCTGGAATACGGATCTGCCGCCAGCAGGGCAGGATGCCATGCAGTTGGCTGGCACGTTCATAATCGCCACCGATGGCCGCATCCGTATGCCGTATTACTATGATGACATTGCCGATCACCCGCCCGTGGATTTGCTGTTGCACGGGGTGATGGGGATGGATTGGAACCAGCCGTTTGAGGGGCCGGTCGCGCCGTAATTTTCGGAGTGTCACTGCGAGGAGGGCGTAGCCCGAAGCGGCAGTCTCAGGTTATTTGGGGATTGCCACGCTCCCTACAGTCGCTCGCAATGACAACATGATTGGGACAGTATGAGAACCTTTTTCTTAGCTTTTTACCTTGCAATTAAAGAAGTCGTCCGTAACAAGGGGCGCTTCTTTCTCGTCAGTTTGGTGATCGCGTTGATCACCTTGCTGGTACTTTTCATCGCCGCGCTCGGGGAGGGATTGGCAGACGGTAACCGTCAGTATGTTGCCAATCTGGATGCGCAGTTGATCGTCTTCCTTGAGAAATCAGACTACAGCATTTCGGCCAGCCGTTTGGATACGAACACCATCCGTGCGGTGCAGCGTGTGGACGGTGTAGCTGATGCCGGAGAGATTTTTACGTCCACGAGCGAGATTGTCTCGTTGGATGAACCGCTCAAGATCTCGATGTTAGCGGCAGAACCTGGCAGGCCGGGAATGCCTCTCCTAATCGAAGGCAGGTCGTTTCGTGGGGGCGGAGCGAGCGAAGTAGTCATTGATGAAGGCGTTGCCCAGCGCACGGACATCAAAATCGGCGATGAAATCGAGATCCGCTCCACACAGGGCACGGAAGACCAGTTTTTCTACCTGAAAGTGGTTGGGCTGGTGCCGAAGCAGTCGTATTTTTTCCAACCGACTATTTTTGTTCCACAAGCCACCTGGGAAAAGATGCGCCCGCAGTCAGAAGCAGACCTGAACGACTCTACGCCGTACCCGAACATCGTCGCGGTCAAGCTGGAGAACCCGGCGCAGGTTGATGTGATGAAAGATCGATTGGTTGCGCAAGTATCTAACATTGAAGTAGCAGACCTCGAAACAACTATCAACAATATCCCCGGTTACTCGGCGCAGCAGAGTACAGTGCAAACGCAGGGCGCGTTTACGCTTTTGATTGGTATCCTTGTGATTGGCGGTTTTTTCCAGATCCAGGTGCTGCAAAAGGTGCCGCAGATCGGCGTGCTCAAGGCGATCGGTTCGTCGAACGCTGCAGTTGGGCTGGCGGCCGTCATTCAGATCATTGTGGTGACGGCCATAGGTGTGGGCATCGGTGGCGGGCTTACGTATCTGTTCTCGTTGAGTTTTCCACCCACCATTCCATTGGCATTTGACGGCACACGTTCGGTCCTTGCTGTTATCGCTTTATTGGTGATTGGCCCGCTGGGTGGTATGGCCTCTATCATCTATGCTGTGCGGATTGAACCGCTCAAGGCGTTGAAATTATCGTAAATCCACAGATTCCGCAGATTGCGCAGATTGGAAAAAATCTGCATAATCTGCGGATGTGTAAGGAGCAATTATGAGTGCAATTGCACTGGAAGTTCGTAACGCAATTAAAACCTTCAACATCGAAGGCGGTGGCACTATCAACGCCGTGGACGATGTTTCTTTTAAAGTCAATTCCGGTGAGTTCGTGGCGCTGGTTGGGCCAAGCGGTTCGGGTAAGACAACCATGCTGTCAATTCTGGCAGCCTTGCTGACGCCCACCAGTGGTGAGGTGCTGATCGATGGGCAAGACCTGGCACGGTTGAATGAGCGTAAACGTGTCAAACTGCGCCGCGAGAAGATCGGCTTCACTTTCCAATCCAACAACCTAATTCCATTTTTGACCGCGCAGGAAAATGTGGACTTTATGCTACGCCTGAATGGAAAGGGGAACAAAGCCGGACGCATGCGCTCTGCCGAATTGCTGGCCCGCCTCGGACTCAGCGACCGCCTGCGCAACCTGCCCGGGCAGATGTCTGGCGGACAGCAGCAGCGCGTTGCCATTGCCCGCGCCCTGATCCATAATCCGCCCGTGGTTTTGGCCGACGAACCGACCGCTTCGCTGGATACCGAGCGCGCTTATCAAGTGGTGGAAACTTTTGCTAACTTGATCCACGAAAATGAACGCGCGGGCATCATGGTCACGCATGACCTGCGCATGTGCAAGTATGTAGACCGTGTGCTGAAAATGCAAGATGGTAAGTTGGTACAAATCATTGATGATAAGATGGAGATCACGAAGTTGGCAAAGGGAGAATAATCCCTTACATTCTATTTAGAACTCAAACTGCTGGAGAGGATATCTTCAGCAGTTTTTCTTTTTGGGATTGTGACATAAGTCATATTCCTGGAGGGTGCAAATAGGCAATAATTACATATCAGACAAAATTTCTCCAATATTCAAAGGAGTGACTCATGAAGGCGTTAAAGATTCTGTTCATTATATTTCTCTTTGCCGGGCTTTTAGCCGCCTGCACCGGCTTGCATAGCGATGTGAGTACCAGGAAGTATGTGTTGACCACCGGCTTTGAGGATGGAAATCTGGTTTATTTGGGTGTCGGGGGTGACATCAATGGAATGGTTAATCCGACCTTACATGCCAACCCGGGAGAGACTATCACCGTGGTGCTTGTCAATAGCGGTGAAGGAGAACACGATGTGTCCTTCCCAGAACTGAAGATCAAGACCAAGCGGGTAACAGAAAACGGGGAGAGTGTTTCAGTTACGTTTACAGTTCCTGATGAAGAAGCCAATCTTGAATACTATGACAGTGTTGCCAATCATGCTGAGATTGGGTTGGTCGGTGTTTTACAAATTAGTGGCGCTGTAACATCAAATGAAAATATCAGCCTGTATGGCAATGAACTTGCTGCCCAGGCCTTCCAGAAGGGTGGCTGTGCGGCCTGTCATACAATCCCAGGTGTACCTGGCGCAGTCGGCAACCTCGGCCCTGATCTGACCAATATCGGCGATATGGCAGCTGAACGCATTCAGAGTGCAGATTATGCTGGCATTGCCACAAACGCTAAAGAATATATCCAGGAATCAATTGCACTTCCGGGCGCTTTTGTTGTTCCCGATTGCCCGAGCGGCCCTTGCCAAGATGGATTAATGCCGCCATTGGCTGCAGTGTTCAGTGATAATGAAATGCAGGCAGTAGTTGACTACCTGGCCAACTTACCCGAAGGAGCCACTACTTTGACCGTGCAATCCGAATCTGCTGGAGGCACGCAGGGCATTAGTTCAACGCTCTCTGATGAAGACTTTTCCTGGGCCAAACAGACTTTTTTCGAACGCTGTGCAGGTTGCCATGGAACATTACGTAAAGGCGCAACTGGGCCGGCTCTGACGCCCGATATCACTGTGCCCAAAGGAACGCTGGCATTATCAGCTATTATCTTTAACGGTACAAGTAAGGGGATGCCAGATTGGGGCAAGCAGGGCCTCTTGACTCAAGAGCAAACTGTAATTATGGCCGAGTTCTTGCAAAACGAGCCGCCTGCTCCGCCTGAATTGTCACTGGAGCAGATGAAAGAATCATGGAAGGTCTTCGTTGCACCAGAAGATCGCCCCACATCTCCGCAGACTACCCGAGATTGGGAGAATTATTTCGTTGTGACCTTGCGTGACGCCGGGCAGGTGGCGGTTATTGATGGGGATTCGTACGAAGTTGTCAACACAGTCAATACCGGATACGCAGTTCATATCACCCGAATGTCTGCCACCGGGCGCTACGCTTACGTCATTGGACGTGATGGCAAGCTGGCATTAGTCGACCTATGGATGGAAGCGCCTGATAAGGTCGCTGAAGTACAGCTTTGCTATGACGCCCGCTCTGTTGAGGTTAGCAAATATGATGGTCCTGAAGGTGATTTTACCGATAAGTATGCCATTGTGGGCTGTTACTGGCCGCCGCATTTCGCCATCTTGGATGGGCAAACACTTGAACCGTTCAAAGTAGTCAGTACACGTAGTTACACGTATGACACGGAAGAATACCATCCTGAACCCCGCGTGGCGAGTATTTTGGCTTCTCACTTCAAACCGGAGTGGGTTGTCAACGTCAAAGAGACGGGGCAGGTTTGGCTGGTGAATTACGTCGATCCCATCAACCCGACTATCAAGATGATTGAAGCCGAGCGCTTCTTGCACGATGGAGGCTTGGACTTGTCCAAGCGTTACTTTATGGTAGCAGCTAATCAGGAAAATAGAGTCGCGGTGATAGACTTACAGGAAGGCAAACTGACCGCGCTGGTGGACACGCCCGCTATACCACATCCAGGCCGAGGGTCGAATTGGGTTGATCCGGATTTTGGCCCTGTTTGGAGTACATCCCATCTTGGAGACCCTGAAGTAAGTTCCATTGGAACCGATCCTGAAGGGCATCCTGATTCTGCCTGGAAAGTTGTACGTACTGTCACATTACCTGGCTCCGGCAGCCTGTTCATCAAGACCCATCCGAACAGCCAATGGATCTGGGTGGACATGGTCTTGAACTCTGACCCTGCACTCTCACGCACGGTATGTGTGATCGCGAAGTCCAACCCCAGTGAAGTCTACAAGTGTTGGGAGATCGCTGACTATGGCCGTGCTGTCCATATGGAATACAACAAACAGGGCACAGAAGTCTGGATCAGCGTTTGGGGCGCAGCCGATGTGCCCGGCCAAACCGGTGAGATCGTGATCTATGACGATGTCACCTTGGAAGAAAAAGCACGCATCCCCGATTTGATCACGCCCACCGGCAAGTTCAATGTGTTCAACACGGTGAACGATATATACTAGCGAACAGGGGAAGCCCGAAAAAAAAGGAAGGCGTGCGCAGCACACCTTCCTTTTTTTCGGTATCTTTTCACGGATTAAGCAAAATTTCCTGACTGTACAGGTAGATCAAACCATCCAAACGATCATCATCCTGATGCAACACTAGTTGTGCCTGGGTGGGTTCGCTCACCTTGTATGGAATGGTCGTTGAGAAAATCTGCTCATCAGTGCCAATAAAATCGAGCACGCGCAAGCCGACAGCTCTGCCTTCGGGGGTAATCAATTCCAAAATTACCAACTGGTCATTATATGGCAGGAAGCGGCCTTCCACAGTAACGACGCCATCCATAGCAACGGCATCCTCTTTGGGCGGCGTATAGAACACGGCGCGCTCTGAAGAATCTCCTTCAGGCGTGATCTCGTCCGTACCAACTGACAACATCAGCACGCGCATTCCTAACTGGGCTTGGATGCGGCCAAAATCGTCCTTGGTGCTGATGGTGATGAGTCCCACTTCGGCTGCCGTACGGACTTCGAAGGGAATTTTGAAGGAGACGTAATAGCCGCCCGGCCAGCTTGGAACGCGCTCGAGCTTGCGAGCCAACAGACGGCCATCCTCGCCCTGCAAGTCGACCTGCACCAACTCACTGCCGCCAGAGACCACCTGCATGCGCAAAAGCATCGGTGATGTGACCTTTGACATCGGCCCCGGCACCTGGATGCGAATCTGCGCGATGGGCGCAGAGGGTGAGGGGGTGGGCGAGTTGGTAGGGATAGGTGTAAGCGTATCAGTAGGGGTTGGCGTCAATGTTGGCGTGAGCGTTTGCGTGGGTGTCAGGCTGGGGGTGCCGGCCAGGTTGGTCGCCATGGCAGCTTGCCCGGTCAGGACAACCACCGTCGGGAAGTGTTCAGGCGGGAACGGTGTGGGGCCAGTATCCGCGCTGGGGGGCACGCAAGCAGACAGTAGTCCGAGGAGAGATGCGAGCAAAGATATGTGTAGGAGAGTTTTAGGTTTCATAAGTCAAAGACGCCCCATTATACATCCTGCATTGCAGTGTAAACGGGGCGTCTACATATATTCTAGCGCTCCCCTGGGGACTAACCCCTTAGAAGAGCAACGTGGTTACAGTCCGTAAATCTCGCTATATTTCTGTTTCAGATAACGGACATAAGCTGCCGAGTCTATCTTTGATCCGGTCACGCGTTGGACCAATTCCTGCGGCTCGAATTTGTTGCCGTGCACGTGGATCTTCTCACGTAGCCATGTGAGTAAAGCGCCAAACTCGCCTGCACGGAACTGATCTGACAGATCAGGGATGTCGGTAGTGATCTTTTCCCAAAGCTGGGCCGAGATCAGGTTGCCGAGGGCGTAAGTGGAGAAGTAGCCCAGCATACCACCCGACCAGTGGACATCCTGCAAAACACCTTTGGCGTCGTCTGGGGGAGCGATGCCGAGATAGTCGTTCATCTTAGCGTTCCAGATTTCAGGCAGGTCTTTGACCTTTACGGTGCCCTCCACCATACCGATCTCGAGTTCGAGTCGCAGCATGATGTGCATGTTATAGGTGGCTTCGTCGGCATTGACACGGATGAGAGATGACTCAACTTTGTTGATGCCCTTGTAGAAAGTTTCCAAATCTACATTCCCAACCTGCTCAGGGAACAGTTTTTGGAACTCAGGGTAGAAATACTCCCAGAATGGCAACGAACGGCCGACCAGGTTCTCCCACATACGTGATTGTGATTCGTGCACAGCCAGCGATGCGCCGCCAGCCAGCGGGGTGCGCTCATAGGCCTGGTTGCTGCCCAGTTCGTAGAGCCCGTGCCCTGTCTCGTGCATGGTGCTAAAGAGCATGACAGTGGGATTATCTTCTTCAAAGCGGGTGGTGATGCGCACATCGTTGATGCTGAAATTGGTTGTAAATGGATGCGCTGACTTGTCCTGCCGTCCGCGCTCCCAATCGTAACCAAACTTGGTGGCGATAACTTCGCTGAAATCCCACATTTTTTGCTCATCGTATTCGATATGCAGGAAGGAATCATCCACCTGTGGCTTTTCAGCGATGGCCCTGAGCAGTTCCACCTGTTGTGGGCGCAGCGCATCAAAAATCGCTTTGACATCGGCGGTCTTCATGCCGCGCTCGAACTGGTCGAGCAGTACATCATATGGATGATCCGCAGGTGGGAAGAATGAAACATAACGCTGGTTCAGTGCCACTATTTTTTCGAGATGCGGCTGGAAGATGGAGAAGTCCGATTTGCTACGGGCTTCCATCCAGGCTTCGAAAGCCTTGCTGGTGACCACCGCGAACTCAGCTACGAATTCCGAGGGTACGCGGGTGGCCTGATCATAATCGTGACGCGTGACCTTGAGTAAGCGCAGATCATCAGAGTCGGGGTCAGCACCTTCGTATTCCTTTTCCAAGTCGCCAAGCAGTTTTCCGATCTCATCCGAAGTGAACTTCTGGTGTGAGATCTTGCCAATTGTAGCGAGTTGGTTTCCGCGCGCTTCATTGCCGCCTTGCGGCATATAAGTTTGTTGGTCCCAGCCAAGCACAGCCTGAGTAGCATTCAGGTCGGCCACTTCGGCTAACAGGGTCTTGAGTTGTTTCAGTTTTTCAGACATTAATTCTCCTTGAATTTCCCATGTTGTTCGACCAGCAGTTCCCTGGCCCGGATCGCCAGGACGGGCAACTGCTGGTCGAACAACAAATATTAGACAATCTTCCAACGCAGCGGCTCGCCGTTCAAAGCCGCCAGCACTTCATTGGCAATATCTTCCGATGCGCGTAATTGCGCTTCTGCGGTCTGTGCACCGACGTGTGGGGTGGCGATCACCTTCGGATGCCTGACCAGTTCCGTTGCGCCGGGTGGTTCGGTGTCAAAGACGTCCAGCGCTGCGCCAGCCACTTGACCGGACTCCAGCGCCGCCAGCAAAGCAGACTCATCAATGATGCCACCACGCGCCGCGCAGACGATGCGGACTCCGCGCTTCATGCTCCCGAAAGCCTGCTGATCCACCATCGAACGTGTCGCGTCTGTGAGCGGTAGATGCAGCGAGACGTAATCTGCACGGGCGTACAATTCATCAAGACTCACAGGTTCAGCCCCGCGGCGCGCGATCTCTTCAGCGGGGATGAGCGGATCGTAGCCCAGCAGCGTCATACCGAAAGATGATGCGCGTTTCCCTACCTCCGCGCCAATACGGCCCATCCCAATAATGCCGAGTGCCTTACCATATAGTTCTGTTCCCGCCAGTTCTTTCTTGAGCCAGTTCCCCTGCTTCATGCCGGCATCCGCGCGCGGGATTTCGCGTGCCATTGCAAGCATAAGCCCTAAGGTCAACTCGGCAACCGCCAGAGATGTGGACATGGGTGCGTTGACCACCGTCACACTATGCGCTTTGGCAGCTTCCAGGTCGATGTTATCTATACCGACGCCAGCCCGCCCGATTGCTTTCAACCTGGAAGCGGCCTGAAAAACGGAAGCAGTTAGCTTTGTCCGGCTGCGAACGATGACAGCTTGATAGTCAGGGATAGCTTGCAATAATTCTTCGGAAGAAATGCCGGTACGATCATCTACACTGGCTGATGAACGCAAAATGGCCTGTCCATTTTCCTCCAGGCCATCTGCGATGAGAATATTGTAGTCGGGCATACGTCGATTTTAACCGATAAAAATTTGTTGAGTAACCCTTCTGAGGAGGGATTTCCTTTATTCATACCTCAATGCTTCAACCGGCTCGAGATTGGCAGCGCGGCTGGCAGGGTATATCCCAAAGAACAGACCAACTGCCGCCGAGAAGAGCGTGGCCAACAAAATTGCATCTGTTCCAACAACTGGGGTGAAATCGGTGTTGGTGGCAGCGGCGATCTGTCCAACAACATAGGCAATAAACCAGCCAAATGCAATACCTATGATGCCGCCTATCAGACTGAGCAAAGATGATTCGGTCAGGAACTGGATCAGGATATCGCGTTTGCGCGCGCCTAACGCTTTGCGCAGGCCAATCTCACGTGTACGCTCGGTGACCGAAACCAGCATGATGTTCATGATGCCGATACCACCCACCAGGAGGGAGATGGCTGCAATACCACCCAGGAAGATCGTCAGAATTCCGGTAATCGACTCGAAGGTGGTGAGAAGGTCTCGCTGGGAGAAGACGGTGAAATCATCTGCGCCAATGGGCGTACGATGACGAGTACGCAAAATCTGAGAAATCTCTTCAACGGCCAGATCCACTGATTCGGCATCCACTGTCTGTACCAAGATAATATCCACGCGGTCATTCGAACTGCGACGGATCAGACGGGCTTGCGCGGTGCTGAATGGGACAATTATCAGGTCGTCTTGGCTACCAAAGCTTCCGCCGCCCTTCGATTCAAGTACACCCAGCACCCGAAAAGGCTGCCCTTCGATCCTCACAGTCTCCCCGGTAATTCCATTTCGCCGGTCAAAAAGCTTATCGGCTACATCCGGCCCAAGCACCACTACTGAAGCGCGTCCCAGAATATGTTCTTCCGTTATATAGTCACCTTCTGCGACAAGATAATTCCTAACAGAAAAGTATTCAGGTGTGGCTCCAATGATCTGCGTTGTGGTGCGTTCCCCACCAAAAGCGACTTCTGCGTTGCCCTGCAAGGCGGGTGCAACTGCCGCCACCGAGGGTGCCTGGAATGGGTCACCAATTGCCTGCGCATCACCGAGTGTCAGGGGTTTGGGGTTACGGATGGTTTCGCTGAAATCACCACGGAAAACAAATAACAGGTTGGTACCGATACCGCTAATCGAACCAGTGATAGACTCCTCCGCGCCGCGACCAACGGACAGCATGGCAATTACAGCTGCAACACCGATGACGATGCCTAGCACCGTTAAACCGGAACGTAACTTGTTGCCATTCAAACTTTCTAAAGCTTCCAAAAAAGTCTGGGCAAGATTCATTTCTCGCCTCCTTTTTTGGTTTTCTTTGCATCAATCTTTGCCGTGGCTTGCTTCTTTGCATTGATGTTTTTCTTAGCGTTTGACTTATTCCCGTTATCACTTAAGTCTAATGATCCATCAAGTAAGCGGATGACCCGTCCAGTTTGGGCAGCAATGTTGGGATCATGAGTAACAATGATCAAGGTGGTACCACGCTCTTTGTTGAGCAAAAGCAGCAAATCCATAATTTCCTGCCCAACCTTGGAATCCAGATTGCCAGTTGGCTCATCTGCCATGATGATGGATGGATCGTTGATAATGGCGCGCGCCACTGCGACGCGCTGCTGCTGGCCACCGGAAAGCTCATAAGGTTTATGAGTCACGCGATCACCAAGACCAACCGCTTCCAGGGCTTCCCTGGCAAGGTCGCGGCGTCCGCTGGTTATGCCCGCATACCGCAGAGGTAGTGCCACGTTCACAAGAGAAGATACTCGCGAGAGTAAATTGAAGCTCTGGAAAACAAAGCCAACTTTCTTGTTGCGAATCCTTGCTAACTGATCGTCCGTCAGGCTGGAGACAAGCTCACCGTCCAGATAATACTCTCCTGCTGTGGGCCGATCTAAGGCACCCAACATGTTCATCAAAGTTGACTTTCCTGACCCCGACGGTCCCATAATAGATACCACCTCGCCACGCTCAATGTTGAACGAGACCCCACGTAATGCATGGACTTCAACCTCTCCCATTGTATAGACTTTGGTGATATCGCGTACTTCAATAACGTTATCCATACTATACCTGCCCCTAAAAGGGCGGCCCACCGCCTCCCTGAAATTCCACCGGGGGATTAAGGATGATTTCGTCACCCTCCTGTAAATCGCCGCCTACCACGACACTCATGGTATCAGACGAGGCCCCCAGACGGATTTCAACTTTATCTGGCGTACCGTCTTCGCCCATCATATAGACAACACGATCGCCATCTGCCAGACGAACTGCACGGTTGGGCACGAGCACGGCATCATTGATCTCTTTCACCACAATATTGACCGCAGCCGTCATGCCAGGCTTTACAAGTTCATCAGCATTTGTAAGTTCGACGGTCACCGTGAAGTTAACCACACCACCAACAAGGGTGCCAGCCTGCGAGACTTTGATCACTTGCCCTTCATACTCCTGTCCTAAGATGGCATCGAACGACAAGGTTACTGTCTGACCAACAGTCACACTATTGATATCGACTTCAGAAAGCTCTACGTCAACTAGCAAGCTGCTCAAGTCATCCACACGGAAGGCCATTGCGCCAGCAACCACCTGGTCGCCGGGAAGAGGATTCGCTTCGGTAACGGTGCCAGCAAAGGGGGCGGTCAGATGCGCAAGGTCTAAAGTGGCCTGGGCAGCGTCTACGCGTGCTTGTGCGGCAGCTAGGTCGTCCTGGTTGGGGCCATCCGCTATGCGTTCATAGGCGCGTTTGGCATCTTCATATTGAGCTTCCTTCAAGGCCAGGTCGGCGTCTGCTTCAGCTTTTTCTTCGTCGGTGCCCTCGACCTTATAGGTTTTAGTCTTAGGTACGTCTACCAGGCCGTAAGGGGTTTTTTCTTTCACCATAACAACCCGTGTCCTTTTAACCGGATAATTCAAAGCATCACGATAATCGTAGGCTTTTTCGAAGGCCTCTTCTGCATTACGCATGGCGATCCAGGCCTGCGCACGGGCGGTATCAGACTTCAGCAGATCATCCAGGGCTCGCTGTGCTGATACCATTTCCGCCTCGGCCAGGATGATGTTCTGCGGTAAGGATGTTTTTGAGATGGATGCGAGTACATCGCCGGCCTGTATCTGGTCACCGATTTCCACATTGACATCTTCCACTGTTCCGGCAGTTTGCCAGACCAGGGTGCCTGTCTGCCGCGCACGAACGGTGCCCGTAGCCCCAACAGTGGCTGTCAAATTGCCTCGCTCAATGGTTGCGGTCTGGAATTGTCCCGCCTGTTCGCCTCCGCCGGGGCGGAAGACCAGGAACAACCCAACGAGAACCAGAATAACTGCCAACGGGATGACGATTTTTTTTCGTTTTTTGAAAAATTCAAACATATATGTGACCTCCGCAGATCCAAACTCTGCCAACTTGAAATTTTACCCTACAATGATTAGAATTTTATAATACGGTACGGGGATTTATACAGGAATCTTACACACTTGAAAATGTGACACTTGTCGTCCACTTTGGTGACATCCGAGCCTGCCTGTACGCAATAAGTTTAGGTATTATCACATAACATTTTTAGCGATACTTTTTGGAGGACTGCATGCAGGCTGTACCCAGTGAGTTCCTGGATATTGACCGTAAGGAACGCGTTAATAAACCTTTCTTCGATCTTGATTTGCGCACTCCAGAAGAACGCACCTGTGATTTCGATGGTGTCGTGATCGAATTCACGCCCGAACGAGCGATGGTACAAGCTGCGCGCTGTATCCATTGTCCGGATCCGGCGCCCTGCATGGTAGCCTGCCCGGTGAACAACGATATCCCCTCTGCCATGTGGCTGATCGAGCAGGGGAAATTCGCTGAAGCGGCTGATCTATACCACCAAACCAGTTCACTGCCTGAGATGTGCGGACGCGTATGCCCGCACGAAGTGCTCTGCCAGGGTTCATGTGTGCTCAATAAAAGCCATGAACCTGTACTATGCGGTGAGTTGGAAACCTTTACAGTTGATTACAAGCGTCGCACGGAAGGTCGTATCATCCCGCTTGGCACGCCCACTGGCAAGAAGGTTGCCATCATCGGCGCGGGTCCGGCCGGTTTGGGTTGCGCAGACATCCTGGTTCAGATGGGTCACGAAGTGACCATCTTCGAGTCCAAGCCTGCGCCCGGTGGCTTGCTGGTTTACGGCATTCCCAACTTCAAACTCCCTAAAGATGTCTGGTTCGAGAAGTGGGAAGAGTTCGAGCGCGCCGGGGTCAAGTACGTTCCCAATACTTATATAGGCAAAGACAAAACGATCGATGACCTGCTTGAAAAAGACAAGTTCGATGCGATCTTCATCGGCGTTGGCTCAGAAATCGACGCCAAGATGGAAGACACCCCGGGGACCGATTTGCCGGGCGTTTACGAAGCTACGGACTTTTTGATCCGCGGCAATGTGGATGTCAGCATGCTTCCGCCTGATATGCTGGAACCGCTCGAAGTCGGAAACCGCGTAGTAGTCATCGGCGGCGGCGATACCGCGTCCGATTGCTTACGCACTGCGCTGCGAATGGGCTCCGATGAAGTGACCTGCCTATACCGTCGTACTGAAACCGAAATGCCGGGTGGCGTAAAAGATCGCCAAATGGCCAGAGACGAAGGTGCCAAGTATCGCTTCCTGACCCAGCCGGTCAAGTTCATTGCAGGCGAAGACGGACACCTGGCTGCTGTGGAGTGCATCGAAATGGTGCTGGGCGAACCGGATGCCAAAGGCCGCCGCCGCCCTGTGCCTGTGGAAAACTCCAACTTTAGCGTAGCCTGTGATACGGCTATCCTGGCGTTAGGCTACTGGCCCGACCCGATCATTGGCAAGACAACCCCTGACCTGGAAACCCACAACTGGGGTCTCGTAAAAGTGGAAGATCACGAAACCGGCGCTACCAGCCGCGAAGGCGTTTTCTCCGCAGGCGACTGTGTGACCGGCCCCGACCTGGTCGTAACCGCCATGCGCGGCGGACGCAAAGCTGCCAAAGCCATTGATGAGTACTTGAGAAGCAAATGACAATTCCCCGCCGTTGAGGGCAGCGGTGTCAAAAAAACCGGGATGCAAACGCATCCCGGTTTTTTTGATAAACTTGAACCTGTGATCTCCAACTAATTGTCCATGTATCTTTGCTATCCTTTGGGTGCCTTTACAAAAAAAATTCAATGCACATATATCGAAAGAAGTAAAAAGAAATGAAAAATGTTATTTTTGTTACAGATGGATTCTTTCATCCACCGCTTTTAGCGCAAAAAGCCTTGCTCCAAACATTGGCGGAGCCAGCCGGATTTGAATTTCATCACATCCGTTCAATGGAAAAGCTGCCCAGCGATCTTGACATTTTCTCAGCAATGGTGATTTATATTCACCATAAGAAGATTTCAGAAGCGGCCTTGGCAAAGTTAGACCAATTCGTCTCCAACGGCGGAGGGTTATTGGGCGTCCACTCAGCCACAGCATCGTTCCAACAACAAAAGCACTATTTCGATATCCTTGGTGGACGCTTTACCGGTCATGGATAGTGATATCTTCGCCGGGATTCCAGCTTTCACGGTTAGAGATGAACTCTACATCCATGAACTCCAGCCTGGAATCACAGCGCATTTCACATCTACACATGAAGAGCAGGAAATCCCTACGGTCTGGACGCATCAATATGGTAAGGGACGAGTGTGCTATGCTGTTCCCGGCCACCTTACTGCAGCAATAAAAAATAAAATTTATCAGAAGGTTTTGCGAAAAGGGCTTTCATGGGTGTGTGAATCGTGAGAAAACTTAAATTTGGAATCGTTGGCTGCGGTGACGTTGCGGGCTTTACGGCATGGGTTAGCAGGTTGGTGCCACAGGTTCAGTTATCTGCCTGTTGTGATGTTAATGAAGAGCGAACGCTGAACTTTGCCAAACGTCACCGCATCCCACAGACATACACGGAATATGCTGAGATGTTATCCAAAGCTGATGTAGAGGCTGTCTATTTGGCTGTACCGCATAACCTGCATTATGAAATGATCATAACTACTATGAAGGCTGGAAAACCTGTGTTTGTGGAGAAGCCTATCACGCGGACGCTTGAGGAGGGGGAAAAGCTTGTTGAAACGGTAGTAGACCACAAAGTCGGAGTGAATTATCAATATCGTTACGATAGCAGTTGCTATTCCCTGGCACGCGCTGTCCAAACTGGAGCGCTGGGGAATGTTCATTCCATCCGAATCAATATCCCCTGGCATCGGGAACAAAATTATTTCGATGGCGCTCCATGGCATAAAACCATTGCCCAGGCTGGCGGTGGGACACTGATCACGCAAGGCAGTCACTTTTTGGATGTGGCGTTGTGGGCATTGGGTGAGGAACCCGTATCAGCGGTGGGTTACACATCCACACCCAGGTTTGAAGTTGAAGTGGACACACTCACACATGGGATTATCGAATCTAGCGGCGGGACATTAATCAGTGTAGTATCCAGCATGGTGGCGGCGACCGAGCAAATGGTCACGATTGAAGCGTATGGAAAAAAAGGAACGGCGAAGTATGCAGACCGTCCGTTTCCGCATGTCAAGTTCATCGGGACGAAAGTCCGCAAGGAACGCCCGCCTGAACGGGGTGTTCATGCTTTACAGCGAAGTCTGGCAGGGTTTGCAAATTGGGTACTGGAAGAGAAGCCCTACCTGATCCCTGCGCACGAGACATTGCCCGTGCTAGCTGCGGTAGACGGGATTTACCGCTCAGCACTTTCGGGTAAAAGAGAAAGCATTAAAATCTAACCCGTGCTGAACGAAGATGAACAGGGATTTATATTCATCTCTGTGTATCTTTGGTGAATAAATATAAGGAGGAGAGTGTGGAAGCAAAATCTGAAAAACTAACCACTTGGCAAAAGATCGGTTATGGCTTGGGCGATATTTATGGTGGTGGCTCAGGCGTAGTAATCAGTTTTTATTACCTGATCTTCCTGACTGACGTGGTGCGCATCTCCCCTGCGCTGGCCGGCACGGTCATCCTGATCAGCAAGATTTACGACTCGATCACTGATCCACTCGAAGGAATTATTGCTGACCGCACCCGCACCAAACTGGGACGTCGTCGCCCTTACCTGATGGCAGGTATCCCTCTGGTCTTTCTTTCCTTCTTTGCCCTCTTTTACCCATACAGCATGGAGTCGGAAACAACTCGTTTTATTTCTGTCATGCTAAGTTATCTATTCTTCTCAACAGTAGTTTCGATTGTGATGCTCAACTACAACGCCCTGCATTCCGAGATCACGCTCGACTACCACGAACGCTCCTCGCTCAGTTCCATCCGAATTTTCTTCTCGACCGTGGCATCCATCGCCGCAGCGCTTCTTCCGCTTGAAATCGTCAAAATATTCCCCGACATCCATCAGGGATATATCGTCATGGGGTTGGCCTTCGGCGCGTTCTTTGCTTTGCCCTTTCTTGCTACTATTTCAGCAGTTAAGGAACGCCCCGAATTTCAGAAACCGCCCGAACCCTTTGATTGGAAAGTAGCCTTCATCGAACCCTTCAAAAACCGTACTTTTGTCTATACCTTGGCAATGTATCTCTTCGCATTCGTCGCGATTGACACGGTCAGCACTATCGTGGCTTATTTTGTCAAATACTATTTGCAACGGAGTGGTGAGGTCAGCTTCGTCAACGGTGCGCTGCTGATCGCCCAGGTGGTTTCATTGCCCTTGTATATCGCATACAGCAAACGCACCAGCAAAAGCAAGAGCTATATTCTAGGTCTGGTGATTTGGGTTATTGCCATGCTCTTTAGCTTCCTGCTAAGCCCTGACAATGCCACTTTCTGGGTTTATGTTTTCGCATCGGTAGTCGGTCTTGGTACAGGGGGTATCGTTGTGATGATCTATGCCATCTTCCCCGATATTCCCGACGTGGATGAACTCGCCAGCGGCGAACGGCGAGAGGGCATCTATGCTGCGCTGGTCACGTTCATCCGCAAGTTCAGTTCGGCGCTGGCTATCTTTGCCGTTTCGAACGTCATCGGCTGGGCTGGTTATGTTCCGCCGGTTCAGGAAACCATTGATGGCGCCACGAAGCTGATCGAACAACCGCAATCGGACACCTTCCTGCTTGTGCTGCGCTTAATCTTCATGCTACTGCCCATCGTGCTGCTCGTATTTGCGCTTTTCTTTGCAGCCCGCTTCCCGCTTACGCCCGCCTTGCACAATCGACTGAACGCTTATTTGGCAGCCGTTCGCAAAGGGGAAGAACCTGAAGAAGGTGGGAATGAGTTAAAAGAAATATTAATCGGAAAATAGTATGAGAACAACTATGAGAAAACACCGCAGGTTTTTATTTTTTCTGGCGGTCATCTTAGTCGGCGCTATTCTCTTCGACCTTTTCGTAGCGGTGCGACCAGAGATGCCCCCGCTGCGCGAAGGCGACCCTGAACCTGCCCGGCCCACCGCAGCAGATACGCCCTTCAACAAAATGCCCATTGCCCCAACCTTTTCCGAACGGCGTCAACTCTACTACGACTGGGTGCTGACCCAGCCCACATCCGATGATCGTGGCGGCGTGTGGACAGATATCGTCAAACTAGAAGCAGGCG
>WOR8_10002578_pt1 | contig 18030 bp, 10 predicted proteins | sample DeeMarSeWOR38_10_FD_19890 | JGI IMG/M metagenome (IMG submission 19890)
ATCCCATCCGACCACATCATCTACATACCCATTTTCATCATCGTCAATATTATTAAGATCCTCTGAATCCAAGCGGCCATTTCCGTTTAAATCTTCAGAGTCATTAATCCAAAGACTGCCGTCTAGATCCTGATGATTATAATCGATCCCGGTATCAATGATAGCCAGAATGATGTCTTCAGCAGGCTGATATTGATTCCAGGATTCAATTGCCTCCACTTTGAAATGATACCACTGATCGGAGTAATGTGGATCATTCGGTAATTCCTGATGCACTTTAAAAGAGTGGTTTTCCTGAGTGTGTTCCAGCAAAGTTGTCTCTTCGGCGATTTTCATTTCTTGTTGCCTGGAATCTAATAACCGGACTTGATACCAGCCCGAAAGGGCTGATCCCGGGAGATCAGCAATTCTTGAAATTGTTGTATTTTCTGAGAAACCTAATCGTTGTTTTAATGTAAAGATATGCTCTGACGGCGAGGTCACCTGTTCCAGTTCAGTGGACAGAGAGTCTGTAATTCGAATTAAATACTCTTTATAGTCTTTTCCCAGGCTTTGTGTGGGTAATAATGATAAAATGAAATATAGGAGAGAGAAAATGCAGTAGTTGATAGGTCTGATCATTGAAAAGGAGTAACACGTGTTTTTCAGAGAAGATAATCGTGCTGCCTTTCAGGTATTTGTGAATTTGAATTTTATACGTTTTTTTGTTCTCTGGGTTCAATATTATCCACGAATTTTCACTAATTATCGCGAAATTCACGAATTTTTATATAATCATTTTAAAATTCGTGTCAATTCGTGTCATTCGTGGATTAAAATAAGTTTAAAAAATAATATTTAATCCGATGGTTAAGTTAGGATTTTCCTTTATTTTCTAATCCGATGATGCGATTGAGATATTCAATTTTTAGATCAAGCGCCTTATTATCCGGTTGTTTTTCTTTGAGTGCTTCAAAAACTGCTTTTGCTTCAACATATTTTTGTTGAGAGACAAGTATTTCACCCAGAGTCTGACTAATGATTTTAGGTTGTTCAAATTTATCATCTTCTTCATCATCATAGGTCTCGGAATCCAAATCCTTTTCATCTGTTGTATCATATTCAGTTTCGACATCTCCGGAAATACTTTCAACATTATCACCTTTTTCAGGAGCGTGGTTTTTTACATCAAGATGATCTGCAACACTCTCAGCCTGTTCCTCACCTGGTTTTGTCATCTGATTTCCCTCCCTAGTCGAACCGGTACTAGAGCTTTCAGCCATCGGTTTATCCTCGGAAGAGAAGTCATCTGTTTTTGAATCCTCTGCTTGATCGTCAACTGTTGGTTCCTCAATAATATTCCTGGCAAAATCTGCCAGATCAGGACTTGATTCTGTTTCAGCTTGGGTACTTTTACTTGGATATTCCATTTTTCCATGTAGAATGGTCGTAAAATCATCTTCAACATTATCAAATTGACTCAGATCAATTTTATCCGGAAAAATTGGATCTTCTTTAGGTTTTTCTGTTTTCTCTTTTTCTGTTTCTATAAAAAGCTCTTGATCATCTTCAGTACTTTCCATATTTATTTCCGGTTGAGGTGTCTGCTCAGGTTGTATAACCGAGTCAGGCGCTGCTTTCCACAAATTGTACTCACCTAATTTTTTTGCCTCTTCGATAACATTCTCATTCATGGGATCGAGCGTGAATAATTGCATCAGATATTCACGATACAGATCCTGAAATCCATTTGTAAAATGCAATCCGGCCAGATCTCTGATGGCCTTGATATGATTTGGTTCATAGCGGAGCACGCGTTCCAATTCAGCACGGGCTTCATCATTGAGCTTTTTTCTGATATAACAACGAGCTAGTATATAATGCGCCTGTGCATAGGTTGGAAATTGTTTTAATCCTCTCTCACACTCTTTTATTGCTTCATCCAGTTCACCTAATTTGAGAAGATTAGAAGCCCTGTGAGCGAAAAGGATTCCTTTCCCAGGTTGGTTGATCATATTTTCTGTCAAATCCAATTCATACTCTCCTGTATAAAAGATTTAAATGATGTTTAATAGAAAGATAACCAATTAAGGAGAAACCAGCAAAAAACATAAACATAAATGGAATAATTCCAATTTCAAAATAATATATTGCAATAACCAGGCCGATACAACTATAAATTGACATCAACAATTCAAATACAACCATTTTGTTAAGAGATATTCCATATTTTTTACCGGAAAAGGAACCTTTATTTCCAATCAATTTATATTTTGGTGTGCGGATGAATGGCGTGCGGATATTGAGAAGTCCCTGAACGACTGCTTTTGTATTATTTATCGAAAACCCCATACTGCCGGACATAAAGATGGGAAATAGCAGCATTCTTTTTATCCAGTCTTTATAGAGCGATTTTTGAGATAGGGCATAGAAAAGAAACGATCCGCCGAAAGAGAGGAGAAAGAATGAAAAAATGATAAAATAATTAGCGGATTCAGGTATATGATTTTTTATCAGGATCAGGGGCAGATTTAAAAAAGCAAGTAAAAGTATAAAGGGGTACACAAAATTATTTGTCAAATGGAATGTTGAATGTATCTTTAATTTCAGCGGCAGATTGCTTTTCCAAATCGAAGGCAGTATTTTTCTAGCCGTTTCCACGGCTCCTTTTGTCCAACGATATTGTTGACTTTTGAGGGCGTTAATTTCTGCCGGTAGTTCAGCAGGAGTAACTACATCACCAAGAAAGATAAATTTCCATCCTTTCAATTGAGCGCGATAGCTCAAATCCAGATCTTCAGTTAAGGTATCATCCTGCCAGTTACCGGATTCTTCAATGCAGGTTTTCCGCCAAACGCCCGCAGTACCGTTAAAGTTCATAAAATACCCGGCAGAATTACGTCCGGTTTGCTCAACAATAAAATGTCCGGCAAGACCAAAAGCCTGCGCTTTTGTCAGCAAAGAATAATCTTCATTTAAGTGATTCCACCTGGTTTGCACCATGCCCACATTTGAATCTACAAAAAGTGGCACCGTTTTTTTCAGAAAATCAGCAGGAGGTAAGAAATCTGCGTCAAAAATTGCGATTAACTCTCCACTTGCCGATTTCAATCCTTCCCTCAAAGCACCGGCCTTAAATCCTTCCCTGTTTTTTCTTCTGTGCAAAGATATATGATAGCCCATCTCCTTAAAGCGAGTAACCTCCTTGGCGCAAATCTCGGCTGTGATGTCTTCAGAATCATCCAGTACCTGTATCTGTAGTTTATCTTTTGGATAATCCAGTTGACACACTTTTTGGATCAATCTTTGTGCCACATATTGTTCATTATAGATTGGGAGTTGTACAGTTACCTGGGGAATAAAATCATCTGAATGTTGAGATTTCTCTCTTTTTCTTCCCTGCCAGTACTTATAGGCAAGGTAAACCGCCTCGAGGCTGAAAATCCCTATAACAACGAGAGCAATCATATATATATTTAAAATAGCCTGATATAACATACCGTTACCAATTTGCTAAAGTATTATCGATAATATCCTGGGTTATCTCAATATTTGCAGTTTCAATCGCATCATTCCTGGCATCAATATCTCCAACACCTTCCATAACTCCAAATCGTCGCAATGTCTTTTCCCACCAGACTTTGCCGGATTTTATTTCTGTACATTTCACTTTTACGTTTACATAAACTTCATATTGTTCGACATCTTCTCCGGTCGTTATAATTGCTGCCCTTTCCTGAATAGAAAGTATGGTACCTGTTATCAGGAGATCCGCATTTGATTCAGGGACGACCTGTAAAACATTTTCTGCAATGAATCTATCGATAACTTTATTTGTAAGATCCTCCCTGACACCGGGGAAAGAGGTGTTGTCATCAAAAAGTGGTATCGCCACTGTTTTGATATGGGACGGTATCGACCCGGTAAATGAATAAATTCCACAGGAGAATAACATAAAGCACATTAAAGTACCCATTATAACCAAGGTTTTATAACCCATATTCCTTAATCTTTCTATAAAGTGTTCGTTCGCTGATTTGCAGTGCACGGGCAGTTTTCCGACGACTTCCGGCAAATTTTTGCAGAGTTTGTTTAATCATATCCCTCTCCATCGCAGCCAGGGTAGTTGGTTTTAATTCAAACTCTTCATCATTTTTGATAATTTCATCTGCAGGCATTGTAAAGTTTTCTGTATTTGCACGACTCTGCATCTCTTCGAGCATGTGTTTTATTTCGTCAATATCCAGTTTTAAAGCCCATAATGTTCGGTAGATCAATTCCCGTTCTGCCTGATCATGGGGTCTGTTCAGCGGTACAGGTAAATTTCTTGAATCTGAACGAATATTCAGATTTGTATTTACAAATGAGGAATTAACGATATCCCCTTTATTCAGGATGAGTGCCGTTTCTACAAAATTCCTCAATTCGCGTACATTTCCCGGCCAGTCATACTCTTTCATTAATTGAAGCGCATCGGGAGAAAAACCTTTAAATTGATAATTTTCCTGCTCTGAGAACTGCGAAGCAAAGGTTGACACCAGTATCGGTATGTCATCTTTTCTTCTTCTCAGGGGAGGAAGTTCTATTTTAATTGCTTTTAAGCGAAAATATAAATCCTGTCTAAACTCTCCATTTTTTACAGCCACTTCCAAATTCTTGTTCGTGGCGGCAATCATACGAACATTCACCCTGATCGATTCGGTTCCTCCGACACGCATAAACTCCGACTCTTCCAGCACTCGCAAAAGTTTTACCTGCGTGTTTAAAGCCATCTCACCAATTTCATCTAAAAAGATCGTACCACCATCAGCCGCCTCAAAATAGCCCTTTTTAAGTCCAACTGCACCGGTAAATGATCCCTTTTCGTGCCCAAATAGTTCACTTTCCAGAATTCCCTCAGGTATCGCACCGGTATTAACAGATATTAGTGGTTTATCCCTTCGTTTACTTACATTATGAATCGCGCGGGCAACAAGTTCTTTTCCGGTACCACTTTCACCAATAATTAGTACCGAAAGATCAGTTGGGGCAACGGTTTCTATGATACGGATTATCTCCTCGATTTCAGGAGAGTTTCCAAATATGCCTATCGCATTTTTTATATCAGAATATTTGTCTGTCACGGTTTCTATCAATTCCTAATCAGATGTTATAAGTTATTGATTACAAATTGATTAAGTTAACTATCACTTTTTCGAAAGTCAAGATGTTCATCTGACAAAAAGTCATAACCTGACTACACAAATTTTTGTGCATGTGTTAGACCATTATTAACACGAAGAATCCGAAGGACGCGAATTTTTTTCGTAGAGCGTGAGGCTTAGGGTGTGGTGCGAAATAAGCAATAGTAAGTTTACAAAGATTGTGATTGTTTGTTATAGGCGATTTCTCCATTCTTGATCGTCATCATGACATGATTTATACCCATATGATAAGCGAGATAGTCAAGATTAGGGATATCCAAAATTATTAGATCCGCTTTTTTGCCAATTTCAATACTACCGATAACCTGATCACGCCCTAAACTTTTTGCGGGAATAATTGTAGTTGCCCAGAGCAACTCGTCACTCACCAATCCCATTTTTAATGCCGCAATACTCCAGACGAGAGACATATTTTGTGTCATTGAACTTCCCGGATTGAAATCTGTTGCCACCGCTACCTGGCAATTTTTAGATATCATTTTTCTGGCCGGAGCATATTGATCCTTTCTCAAGAAAAATGTCGTTGAAGGTAGCAAGATGGGTATAACTTTTTTTTCAGCCATCCGGTCGATTCCCGCATCAGAGACCATTACCAAATGATCGGCAGTTACTGCTTTAAGTTCAGCGGCAAGTTCAGCAGCACCAAATGCATTGAGTTCATCAGCGTGTATTCGCGCTTTCATGCCGTGCTTCCTGGCTGCTAATAAGATTAGTCGGGTCTCCTCAATAGTAAAAACTCCCTTTTCACAAAATACATCGCAATATTCTGCCATACGTTGTTCCGCCACAGCCGGAAGCATTTCATCGATTATCAGGCGAATATATTCTCCTCTTTTTGTTCGATATGCATCTGGTACTTCATGAGCACCGAGAAAGGTCGGAACCATTTCTAATTTATGTTCTTTATTTAATTCAGAGATTATTTCCAGAGATTTCATTTCGCCGTCAAATGAAAGACCATATCCACTTTTGGCTTCAATCGTCGTGGTCCCATATTCAAGAAATGTATTGATGCGACTCACCGTTCTTAACTTTATATCTCGCTTGTCGGCCAATTGGAAATCTCTAGCGCTGTTTCTGATTCCTCCACCGGCAGCAGCAATCTCTTCATAGGTTTTACCTTCTATTCGCATACGGAATTCAGATTCCCGAGTATTCCAGAAGACAGGATGTGTATGCGCATCTACAAAACCGGGGAGAACCGTCCTTGACCGGGCATCAATAATTTTATCAATCCCTTCAAGAGAAGGATTTATATTTTGAAATATATTATCAATCAAACCGTTTTTAACTGAAACAGATACATCTTTCATATGGGTCACATCACCATAACCAGCGGTCAAATTTGGTGTATAAAGATTTCCGATGTTCTTAATTAAAGTATGCATTATAATTCAATTAGCAAAAATGTAAGCGGCCATTATGAATTATTTTAAAAGTATAAAATATTGCCACAGACACTCAGAGGACACAGAGTTATTTTGATATTTTTAACTCTGTGTGCTCCGTGACTCTGTGGCAATTATACAATTTCAGATAGAAGTTAGTTTTTGAAATATTGAATGCAATTTTTCCCAGGAGTCTGCAAGTGATTCTGAAACAACTTTTGTGTCGTTGAGAATAGGCATAAAATTTGTATCTCCATTCCAGCGCGGTACAAGATGATAATGCAGGTGTTCATCAATTCCAGCCCCGGCTGTTCGCCCAAGATTAATCCCTATGTTTAGACCATGAGGATGCATTGTTTTATTCAAGGCTCTGATTGAAAGCTGTATCAGGCGTTGCATGTCGATCAGGATATCATCAGATAAATTCAGGTAGTCTGATTCATGAACATAAGGGACTACCATGACGTGACCATTATTATAGGGGTACTTATTCATAATAACGAAACTAAGCTGAGAGCGGTGGACAATAAGATTGGCTTTATCATCCTTCTCTTTCGGTTTCTCACAAAAGATACATTCCTGCTCTTCTTCCTGTGTACTCAAGATATACTCCATACGCCATGGCGCCCAAAGTCGATCCATTAGGATTCTTCTTCTTTTTCTTTCTTGGCCTGTTCGATAATCTTTTCAGCAATATCACCCGGCACTTCGTCATAATGTGAAAATGCACGGTTATGAATTCCTCTACCAGAAGTCATCGAGCGAAGGGCAGTAGAATATTTAAATAACTCGGACAATGGGACTTTTGCCCGAATCACCTGAAATTTTCCCTCTGAATCCATACCCATAATTTTTCCTCTTCTACCGGAGATATCACCCATTACATCACCCATATATTCTTCAGGAACTTTGACGGTAACATCATATATTGGTTCGAGTAAAACCGGTGATGCATTCATAAACGCTTTTTGGAATCCCATCGAAGCAGCAACCTTGAAGGCCATTTCCGAAGAATCCACATTATGATAACTTCCATCGAAACAGGTCACTTTTACATCAACAACCTTATAGCCGGCAATGACGCCTCTTTCCATACGTTCGATAATTCCTTTTTCCACAGCAGGAATAAATTTCCCAGGTATGACGCCACCAACAATACCATCTACAAACTCAAATCCTTCACCTCGGGTCATCTTCTCTAAACGAAGATGACAGTCTCCGTATTGACCGCGTCCTCCAGATTGCTTCTTATATTTACCCTGTGCTTCCGCCTTACTCTTAATTGTCTCACGATAAGGTATCTTTGGTTCTTCTTCTGTAACTTCCACATGATATTTTTGATTCAGCCGTTTTAAAATTATTGCCAGATGCATCTCGCCTTGCCCGGAGATGATTGTCTGCTTTAACTCCGGATCAAACTCAGAAATAAAAGTTGGATCTTCCTCATGAAGTGCATGCAAACCAACACTTATTTTTTCTTCATCCCCTTTTGCCTTAGGTATAATTGCCGTCCTGATTTTTGGCTCAGGAAAGGCTATCTTGGGGAATTTTATTTCTCCTCCTTTAGCACAGAGTGTATCACCTGTATGGGTAGCTTTTAATTTTACCACAGCGCCAATATCCCCGGCAATTAAACGATCGACACTCGTTTTATTTTTACCATTCAGAACAAACATCTGACCGGTGCGCTCACCCTTACCCTGGGTGCTGTTCAACAAATCATCACCAGACTTAACAGCACCTGAAAATACTTTTAAATACGAAAGTTCTCCAACATGTTCCTCAGAAATTGTCTTGAAAACAAGTGCCGACGTTGGTTCTGTTATACTTGTTTTTTTCTGTACTTCTTTTCCCGAATTATCCAGTGCAGCGACTGTCTCTATATCAGAAGGAGCCGGTGCAAAATTGGCAATCACATCATTTAAGCGTCGCACACCTATATTTGCAGTAGCAGACACGCAGAAAACCGGATATATTTCATGGTTCAGAATTGCTTTTCTCAAACCACCCCTGAATTCATCCTCCGTTAATTCACCTGCTTCAAAATATTTTTCCATCAGACTGTCATCACTCTCGGCGACTGCTTCAATAAGTTTCAGATGCAAATCATCAGCTTTGCTCTTCAAATCATCAGGAATCGCCCCCTCTGTATAGTTGCCAGTACCATCAGTCGAAAATGTCATAAGCTTCATACGGATCAAATCAACAATACTGTTAAAGCCCGGTCCGACTTTGACCGGAAATTGTGCAGTAACCACCTTATGACCAAAACTTTCATGAATCGAGTTAAAAACGGAGTCGTAATCAATGTTTTCTTTTTCAAGTTTATTAATAACGATTAATCGCGGTAATCCCAGTTTTTCAGCCTCTTCCCAGACCATCTCCGTACCAACCTCAACGCCTCCAGTAGCCGATACTAACACAAGAATACTTTCCGCGGCCCTCAATGCACCAACGACTTCACCAAAAAAATCAGGATAACCCGGCGTGTCTATCAGATTAAGTTTATGATCATTCCAATCTCCGTGTAAGAGGGCGGTGTTAATAGATATTTGTCTTTCAATTTCATCCGCATTGTAATCCGAAACGGTAGTACCCTGTTCGATACTTCCAATTCTGTTGGTTTCACCCATATTATAAATCATAGCCTCGACCAGGCTCGTCTTACCGGCGCCTCCATGAGCACCGATTGCAATATTCCGTAATTGATCCATTTTATATGTTTTCAATTTTCCTCCTTAACCACCAGTTAATAAAAACCACTGAGTATATTGAAAAATGACTTGATATTTTAGACTTAGCAACTCATTTTTCAGATACACCCATGGGTTTAAAGCAATTCATTTTTTAATTTTTTTATTACAGTTTAGGCAATGTTAAGAATAAAATAACTTTTGACCTTGCCTATTTGATTATTTACCAAGTATCTAGATAACAACTGATAATGCATCCACCAGCTTCCGGAGACCTTCTCTCAGTGTACTCAGTGGTTTATCTCATTCTACCATTCACGTAAATGCGAATTAGTGAATGTAACAATAAAAATTAAAGGCTTTTAAGGTAACAAAATCCTTATTTTTTTTCAAGCCAAATAGAGGGACTTTGCAGAAAATAACAAATTTTTATGGTTGTGAAATGGTGGGACTGATCAGAAGGTTAAAAGTTTCTTTTTACCGTTGATTAACTGATTGATTAGTGTGCTCAGTGTCTCTATCTTATAGGGTTTGGCCAACACTGCACTAAAACCAAATTTCTTATAATTTGCCAATACAGGATCATTTGAATATCCACTGGAAACAATCGCTTTAATATTCGGGTCTATTTCTTTCAACTTCTGAATTGTTTCTTTCCCACCCATACCTCCGGGAATTGTTAAATCCATGATGACCAGGGCAAATGGTTTTTTCATAATGAGCGACTGTTTGTAGGCCTTTATGGCAGATTCTCCATCGGGAACCGCCTTTACCATATAGCCAAGATGACTGAGGAACTGGATAGATAAATCACGTACCATTTCTTCATCATCCATCACCAGGATCCGGCCATCGCCTTTTTCAATTTGAGAATCTTGCTGAATTCTTGCAGTCAGGTGATTTTCGGAAGCAGGGATATAAATTTCTACATCTGTTCCGACTCCTATTTTCGATTTAATCTGAATATGTCCTTCATGACGTCTGATGATAGAGTACGATGTGGCAAGTCCTAAACCGCTGCCCTTTTGTTTTGTGGTAAAATATGGATCAAATATTCTCTCAATATGATCCTCCGGTATTCCTATTCCCTCATCTGAGATAATGATCTTAACAAATTTTCCCGGTTTTATGCCCGGAAGTAGTTTTTTCTTCAAAGTTGTATTTTCTACTTTGACTTTTATTCTTTTACCATCCGGCATCGCCTGTTCGGCATTTATTATTAAGTTTTGAATTACCTGACTTATTTGCGCTGTGTCCACTTCAACAGACCAGACGCTCGGCGGAAATTTATATTCGCAAGTAACTTTAGATCCCCTTAGTACAAAGCCGGCTGAATCTTTTATAATATCACACATCGAAGCTGTCTCTTTAATAGGCGCTCCGCCTTTGGAGAAAGTCAATAACTGATGTGTTAAATCTTTAGCCTGTAATGTAGCCTTTTCCGCTTCACTGAGCACAGCGTGTATATTACTATCGTTTTCTGAGTATACTTTTCCAAGCGAAATATTTCCTAAAATTGCTGTTAAAATATTATTAAAATCATGGGCAATACCACCTGCCAGTAAACCAACCGATTCCAGCTTTTGAGCTTTTTGTAATTCAAGTTCCATTTTTTTCTTTTCCGTAATATCGCGGACAATCGATTGGCCGCCCGCTTTTCCTCCGAAAATCATCGGTGCACCCATAACCTCGACATCAAATTCTGTACCATCCAGTCGAATCATTTTTTGTTCCATTAATCCGACTTCTTCTTTCTCTTCATAAATCCTGCGAATTCTCTTTTGAGCAATATCTATATAATCCGGATGAGCAACATCCATCAACGGCCTGTCTACCAGATCATCCGCACTGTCTGCCGCATACATTTTTACCGCTGCCTGGTTGACATAGTTTATGATCCCTTCACTATGAAGGATGATTGCATCCGGGGATCTTTCGATCAATCGTCTGTAGATTTCTTCACTTTCCTTTAGTGCAAGTTCAGCTTCCTTTTTTTTCGTTATATCCTGCTGCATTCCCCACCCACGCACCAGGTGATCATTTTCCACAATTCCCACAAAACTGACTAAAATTATTCTGGTTTTACCTTTTTTATCAATTTCATGAAACTCAGCGTTTTTTAAGCGATAAGCGGATTGTACAAATCTCTCTAATTGTTGCCTATTCTGATCAACAATTTTTATCAAACCATCACGCAGTTTGGCGCCTATAATCTCTTTTGAGCTAGTGAAACCATACATCTCAGCCATCGCATCATTACTATCCGACATATAGGCATTATTGATGATGTATTCTACCTGTTCTTCAAGAGAAAGGTTTGTGGGCATGGGTTTTTCCAGATCCATACACCAAATTGCCTCTGTGCTGTATCTAATAAACGATTCATATTTTTCTTCACTTTTTTTTAACGCTTCTTCTGCTAATTTTCTATTTGTAATATCAATCCCAACCCCATGAATCGTGTCTATCACACCCTTTTCATTTTTGACAGAGATGGCATTATCATAAACCCATCGAATTTCCCCATTCTTTCTTTGAATTCTATATGTAAGATTTATTCGGATTCCTTTAAGCACATTTGCCATTGCTGTTTTAACAATTTTAACATCATCAGGATGGACAATATTTAAGAACTGTTCAAACTGATTCTTTGCCTCCGGGAACTCATCCCGTTTGTAGCCGCAGATATCATAATAAGCGTCTGTAATAAAACTGTATTCAAGCTGGTTATCTTCTTTGATAATTGTTGTCCAGAAATAAGCATCTACACTTTGGGTGATCTGTTTTAATTTATTTTCCGAGTCCAGGAGGGCATTGTATGCTTTCTGCGTTTGTTCCTTTTGTATTACAAGATCTTTTGTACGCGCATGAACGAGTTCTTCCAGTAAGAGATTATTTCTGTTAATTTTTCGTACACGGTAGTTATGTGCAACATAAATAGAGGCAGTGAGTGAACATGCGATCATCACAAAGAACCAACCCTGTAACCAGAAAGGAGCAGATATTGAAAATTTAAAAGATGAAGGTTCTTCCGTCCAGATATTATCGCTATTCTTTGCCTTAACTTTGAATGTGTAATCTCCTGGTGCAAGATTCGTATAGGTTGCATAATACTCTTTGGTTGGCGGTGACCAATCCCTGTCGACGCCTTCAAGCTTATATGAATATTCTATTTCTTCCGGAGCAACGAAACTAAGACCAATAAAACTAAATGTTAAATGATTATCCCGGTAGGAATAGGTATGATCCTCTGGAACAGGAGAATCCTGTAGATAGATCCTTACATCCGTGATGTAAGTTATCGGAGACACACTATTAGATAAATCTTTATCATGATTATATTTAATCACGCCATTAATCGTACCAAAGAGAATGTTTCCATTCGAATCTTTATATACGGCATTTTGATTAGTTTCAATGGAAGAAAAGCCCTTAAATTCACCATACTTTTTTGTAATTCCCGTTTCAGGATCAATTTTTTCAATTCCAAGTCTGGTACCGATCCAAATATTGTTCTGATCGTCGCAGATAAGGGAATAGATATCATCCTCTCCTACACTTCGCTTTTTAGAATAATCTTCGAATTTTTCACCATCATATCTGAATAATCCATCACCCTCGGAACCAATCCATAGGCCACCATTTTGATCTTCTGCCATACTTAGAACGGAGGTCGCTCTCAGACCTTCATCAATACCAAAAGTTTTAAATTCTTTTCCATCAAACCTTGTAATACCGGTCTGATTTGTTGCAAACCATAATAAATCGTCTTTTGTCCGAACTATATTAAAAATTGTATTGCTTCCCAGGCCATCCTGTGCGTTGAAATTTTGGATATCACCTGTTTTAGGATTTAATCTAAATACACCATTTGAAAAGCTTCCAAACCATAGATTTCCTTCTTTATCTTCTTCAACATTAATAATTTCTTTATTTTCTAATCCTTTTATTCCTATAAATTTCTTGCGAGTTGGATCAAATTTTCTGGGACCGGAACCACGCACACAAATCCACAAGTTTCCATTTGCGTCTTCCTGAATGTCCAATACTTCCCTTTCTCCCTGCCAATCCCTGGAAGAATAGTACTCTGCTTTATTCATCAGACCATTCGCAAAATAGGTAAGCCCTTTTTCTGATCCGAACCAGTAACCACCTTTGTGATCTTCAAGAATTGCCCAGGTAGCATTATCGATAAGACCTTCCTCTGTCCTGAATAATTTAAAACAGTCTCCTCGATACTGGTATACTCCCCCTCCATCGGTTCCAAACCAGAAGGACCCCTCCCTGTCCTGGAAGATAGCTGCCACATTGTCTTTCATCAGTCCGTTTTTATGGTTGATGAGCTTCATATCACCAGCATCATTCGCTGTAATAGGGGGAGAATATTTAATAACACCGGTATTCGCTGTACCAAACCAGATATTTCCATTAAAATCTTCAAAAATACACTTGGTATTTTTTACACGAAAATTGAGTCGTTTAGATATATTGATTATTTCCTCAGGAGATTGAAGGGTCTCCGAGAGAACAAATTTATAAATCCCTTTACTTTTGTCAGCGATCCAAATATTTCCTTTTGCGTCACGAAGTATCGCTTTGACGCTCTTAAATGTTCCTTTTTTATTTCCAATTTTTAAATACGAGAATCGCTGATCAGTGGATTCTTGAGGACTAAAAATAACAATTCCGGTATTCGAGCCGATCCATAAAGAATGATCAACCCAACATAAGGCCTTTAGAGATAAAGAAGGTAAACCATCCTCTGTACCGTAATGCTCCCATTCACCTTTTCCATACTTTAGTAAGCCATTTTTTTCTGTACTGAACCAGATATTTCCCTTATTGTCTTCAACTATATCCTGTATATGAGCATGTCGGAATTTATCAGGTAGAGAAATATTCACAATTTTGCTGCTATCAGTGCTGAATTTTGAGATACCCATGGAACGGTGACCTAACCATAAATATCCCTGTGAATCAAGTTCCATTTTATTAATAAATGTTCCGGAGAGTCCGTTCTTTTTGCTGAAGTGTGAAAACTGTTTGCCATTGAAACGAATAAGACCCTCTGCTGTGGCAAACCAGAGATATCCTTTCTCATCCTGAACAATGTCAAATATCTGGGATTGTGACAGGCCTTCTTTAATACTGTATTTACGAAAATGAAGCTGTTGGGCGAGGAAATCCTTAGGCAGAATAAGGATGATAGAAGAAAATAAGACTAATGATTTAACAAATTTGATTGGAATCTGAAATCTCAATTTAATCATCTAACCATATGCCTTTTAGAATAAATATCAAGAGCTCAAATCAAATATAATTATTCTAATTTACCGGCTTTTCTCTTTTTTTATTGTCAAACATAGCGACAAAACGCACAGTTAGTGTTTTAATTATCGGCAGGGATACAGCTTTATTTATTAATGGATAATATTTTTGTCAAACAGATGGCTTTTTTAATGCTTTTCCAGGGAAAGGAGATTTGTTAGGTGATATTTTTAATGGTGCTCATTTTAAAGTTCTTAATCCGTTAAATATGACGATTAAGCTCGCCCCCATATCGGCGAATACCGCCATCCAGAGGGTTGCTAATCCGGGAATTGCCAAAGCGAGAAAAAGGAATTTTAATCCAAGTGCAATAACTATGTTTTGTTTAATTATTGTCAGAGTCAGTCTGCTGAGACCTTTTAAATAATTCAATTTTTTTAAATCATCTTTTACCAGGACAATATCCGCTGTGTCGAGGGCTGCATCAGAGCCTCCCGTACCCATGGCAATCCCAATATCAGCTGAAGCCAGCGAAGGTGCATCATTGACCCCATCCCCAACCATGGCAACCTGGTTGTATTTATCCTTTAACTTATTAATAAGACTGACTTTATCTTGCGGTAATAGTTCAGCATGATAGGTCGTGATCCCAATCGATTTTGCTATCTTTTCTGCTGTACGATGATTGTCTCCAGTCAACAATACAATCTCTTTAATATTATTTCTATTCAGAGATTCGATACACTCTTTACCGGATTCCCGAAGCGAATCGGTTATAGAAATTATTCCAATAACGCCTTCGCTGTTCCCAATCAGGATAGCAGTGTGTTGTTCATCTTCTATAGATTCAAGTAAAGAATGAATTTTATTATCACACCACCCCTGCTCCTCAAATAAGCGGTGATTTCCAACAAGATATTTTTTGCCCGCGATCTCTCCGCTGATTCCTTTGCCTTCAATTGCTTTAAAGTTCTCTACTTCATATAATTTAGGTGAGATCTTATCTGCATAGGTAACGATTGCTTCGGCAAGCGGATGTTCTGATTTTGATTCCATTGAGGCAGTTAAAAGTAGTATCTCTTCCTTACTATATTGTCCAACTGGAATAATTTTTTGAACTGAAGGAACACCCTCCGTCAGCGTTCCGGTTTTATCAAAAGCGATTGCCTCAACTTTATCAAAATTTTCCAGAAACATCCCCCCTTTGATCAGTACTCCTTTGCGAATAGCTGCTGTCAATCCGGAGATAACCGTCACCGGTGTTGAAATTACCAGGGCACAAGGACAGGCTATCACCAGGATAACTAGGGCGCGGTAAAACCACATTTCGAATGGCTGATTAAAGAGTAATGGAGGCAGAAGGGCAATACCAATCGCTAACAGTATGACAAGGGGTGTATAATAACCAGCAAATCGATCTATAAAGGCCTGTTTCGGGGCCTTTTTTGCCTGTGCTTCCATTACCAGATGTATAATTTTTGAAAATGTACTTTCATCGGAAGCCCGATCGACTCGGATTTCCAAATACCCATTTTTATTCAGAGTCCCGGCATAAACCCTTTGGCCTGCCGATTTTTTTACAGGAAAACTTTCTCCCGTGATCGTTGACTGGTCTACATGAGAATTCCCTTTTTGGACGATACCGTCCATGGGAATATATTCTCCAGGCTTCACAGCAACGATATCTCCGACTACAACATTTTTCACCTCGATTTCTTCAATATTATTATTCTTCAAGACACGCGCTTTTTCAGGACTTTTCTCAATGAGGGAGTTGATCGAACGCCTTGCCCTCTCCATGCTTTTTGTTTCAAGTAATTGGGCAAGGGCAAACAGAAAAACAACAGCTCCCGCTTCCATCCACTCACCAATGGCCATGGCACCGATAATTGCCATTGTCATCAGGGCGTTCATACCGGGGTTAAAATTGCGTGCTTCTGAAAAACCTTTGATAGCAATCGGGATACCGCCAATGATAATTCCCAAAACCAGAACCAGGATTGCAGCGAGTTCAGACGCCGTAAAGTAAAACAAAAAACTACCGCCAAGGATTAATAATCCGCAGACTAGCAGGGAGAAATGTGAGATTGACTTGAGTTCAAATTTTTTCTCTTTTTTGTGTTTTTGTTCTGAAGCGACTTTATACCCTGCAGTTTTGACTGCTTTGGCTATAATATCATCAGCAGGCAATAGCATATCTGAAGAAATTCTCATTTTTGCAGTCACAAAGTTGATATCTGCATTTTTAACACCTTCAACTTTCATCACAATTTCTTCGAGATGTCGTGCACAGTCAGCACAATCCATACCTTCGATGATGTACTCTTTTTCCAGTCTTTTTTGTTTCATCTTTCCGATCGTTTTTTAATGTCAAAGGACCAAATCCAAATGACTAATCTTTATCTAACATCCTAGATCTAACATCTTTGTAGATATTGGATGTTGGATATTGGACATTCATTTAGCATTGGGATTCTGACATTTGGATTTATTACGAGTTTCTAATTATATCCGATCCATTTATTCATTCACGTGTTCATTTGCCACCGAAATCAATTCCTCAATATGTTCATCATCCAGTGAATAATAGATCATTTTACCATTGCGTCTGTTTTTTACCATTTTCGCAGTTTTCAGCAGTCTTAATTGGTGTGACACAGCAGAAATTGAGGTTCCGATTGCCCCGGCGATTTCATGCACACAGAGTTCTTTTTCTTTTAATACAATGACAATCTTCAAGCGTGTCGGATCTGACAACAAACCAAAAAACTGAGACATTGACTCGATGAGTTCAATTGCGGGTATATCCTTTTTTGCTAATTCAATTTTCTCAGCATCAGGAATATGTTTTTCTTTCAGATGTGTATCAATCAGTGCCATAATCATTTTTACATTTGAACAATCGTTCAAATGTAACTCAATTAAGTTGATTTGTCAATATATTTGATCTGATCAGTGAAATTTTCGGTAGGAATTAACGTCCACAAATTTTCACGAATTAAACCGAATTTCACGAAATTCAAAATTATTAATACAAAATTCGTGTTAATTCGTGTCTAATTCGTGTAATTCGTGGTAAAAAAAAATTATGAGTAGTTATGTTCCCATTTCCCAGGAAGCCAGATATTGCTCCTGTTCCGGCGTAAGTTTATCTATTTCAATCCCCATCGAATCCAGTTTGGCAAAGGCTATCCAATCCTCGATTTCCTGCGGTACATTATGAACGCCCACGGTAAGTTTATTGAGTAATGAATATTCAGTTGTCAGCGCCTGGGTAGCAAAACTCATATCCATAACGGCCGGATGTCCTTCAGCTGCCGCAAGATTGATGAGACGTCCATCCGCTAAAAGATACAACCGTCTACCATCTTTCAATCTGTATTCATCAACAAAATTTCTGACATTCATTTTCTTATTTTCTGCAATCTCTTCCAGATCATCAATATTTATTTCAACATTAAAATGACCCGAATTTGCGATTATCGCTCCATCCTTCAT
>WOR8_10003258_pt1 | contig 18021 bp, 10 predicted proteins | sample DeeMarSeWOR38_10_FD_19890 | JGI IMG/M metagenome (IMG submission 19890)
GATAATTTTATAAACACTTGGCATAAAAGTAACATCACGGCTGCGCGAAAGGCGAGCATGAGATATCATAAAGTTCCTGACGAAACTATAAAACGATTGCCTATTTACCTTCGCAGGGCGATTCAATTATCAAAAAGTGGAGCCAAATGCGTCTCCAGTGCGGAGCTGGCAAGCCTTCTCGGCGTTTCCCCATGGCAAATAAGGAAGGACCTCTCTTATTTTGGCGGCTTAGGAACCCGCGGCGTTGGTTATAATGTAGATAGATTGGTTAACCATATCAGAGAAATACTCAAATTGGATGTTATCCAAAAAGCCGCTCTGGTGGGCGTGGGCAATTTGGGTTCCGCGATTCTGGCTTTCCCGGGCTTTCTTCCATTCGGGCTCGAGATAGCCGCAGCATTCGATATAGACAAAAGGAAAGTGGGAAAGAAATGTAACGGCCTGATCGTCGAGGATATTGAACGCCTGGGGACACTGAGGAAGCGAGATATCACTCTGGGCATAATAGCCGTGCCCGGCGACGCGGCCCAGAACATTGCCAACGAACTGGTAGAGGCCGGCATCAAAGCCATCTTGAATTTAGCCCCACGATATATTGAGGTTCCAAAAAGGATAAAGGTAATAACGATTGACATTGCATTATACCTGGCCCGCCTGCCTTACTATATTCCTTAGAAATAGACGGGCGGCTTTCGCCTCTCCAACACATTGGCCCACTCGACGGAATTTATGCTTTCTTGCTTTATGTCGAGAGGCCTGAGACATTACATATAAACATTGTTAAGTGCAATATCGTAGGGAGATCAAAAAGATGAAATGTCCTACATGTTCCTCTGAGATGGACCAGGGCAAAACGTACATACGTGGCAGATTCTTCAACTCCATGTACTTCAGTCTTTTCCCTCAACAATGCTGGTTTGAGTCCAATGCCACTGGAAAAAGAAAGCTAATTGTCCGAAATCGCAGTGGATTGCACACTCGAGCTGATGAAGGAATCGTGAACCCATCAGCATATCATTGTGAGGATTGTGGAACGAGCGTCATAATCGGAGCAACTTATCATCCGGCTGCGAAAAAAAGAAGAAATAATCAATAATTAACCACGGATACCTGAGGCACGAGTGAATGCAAAAAACGCCGTTTTTTATTCTGGATTCTGGCTCCTATCTCCTGAATTCTGCCTTTTCCGGCCTTTTTTCCCAGAGAAATATAAAAAAAATTTACTTTTTTTAACGATTTTTTTTGATTTTGTGATCAACATTTTCCCCTTCTCAAACGCTTCAGATAATAGAAAGTATGATTTTCTTTTTTTTGTGTTGTAAAATTGGTATAATTTTAACCAGCGACATTGAGGAAGCGACAAGGATCAATATTAATGATGCGAATTGTTCGGGCTGTAGATGGATTTTTAATGAAAGTATTTGGAGGAGTTCTTTTGCGACACTGGAAATAGTTAAGGTGTCCCCGGAATAATTTCCAGAATAATTTAACAAAGGCAAAAAAATATGGAAAACGCTGTAATACTCATAGGCCCAAGACAATGGGGCAAAGATCATCTTGCATTTGCGAAAAAGAATGGATCATCTGCGCTACAATACTCGGCGAGAGTATCGAAGAATGTCAACAAACGTATAAGAAACATTGTTTCCCAAAGCCCAAATCCTTATGTCTGTATTTACGTTCCTAAGAAATACACATGTGGAGGTGAGAAAGTACCTATCCCGGGTTCGGGAAAACTGGAATTCTGTTGCGATATCATTGATTTCGTGGGCTCAGAATATAGGATCCGTTCACCATGGCCGACGATAAACGGTCCCAGGTACTACGATATATATGACAAGGATAAAGACTTCAAGTATGAATTCTGGTTTCGGGTAAAGCATTTGTCTTCGTGCAACCTTGATATTTCATCCGTTCCCATCGTGCTCGCGGACGGTACTATCAAGACATGTCAACCCCAAGATTTCACACTTAGTTGGAGGCGTAAAATCTGCTTTGCGATCAAATCTTAGTATGTTAATCCAAGTCTCTTTCAAATAAGATTTGTGAGTGTGAATTGTATGTTGAGGTATTCATTTTTAGCTTGAGTCTTTTGGTAAGCTCTAATACCGAATAGAACAGACCGTATTGGTAGAATGCCATGCTTGGTCTTTTTGTTATTTGTAATTGATACTTCTATAAGAAAGGTGATCTCTATGCAAGCTACTGACCGCACTTTGAGTGTCGTATTCGATATGAACATTAGGTTAATGATTCCTCTCTTCCAGCGACCATATGTGTGGAAAAAAGAAAATAATTGGGAGCCGCTTTGGGAAGCTGTAGAGTCTGTGGCAAACCGCCGTATCAGCGGTCACGATCCCCGTCCCCATTTCTTGGGTGCCATTGTGCTGGACAGGATGGTCGTACCCACAGGGGATATTGAGGCACGATATGTCATTGATGGACAACAAAGACTTACAACCCTGCAAACTATGATCACAGCAATTCGTGATCTTTGTAAGGAGAAGGGGGCAACAAACTACCATGAGGCTTTTAACCGTATGATCAAGAATTATGTACCATCGAAGCGAATTCCCGAATCCATATACAAGGTTTGGCCGACAAGTCGAGACCGAACGCATTTCGTCAACGTGATGACCGCTGGTTCACCTAATGGATTGCTTGATGCGTATGCTACAAAAAAGGCGAAGAGGATACGCCACCAAATCCCTCAGGCGTATCTGTTTTTCTTTAGAGCAGCCGAAGAGTGGATTGGTCAAGTTACTGACGAAGAATTGGACCTTCGTCTTGAATCGCTCCATACAGCCATCCGACAGGATCTGCTCCTTGTTGTAGTTGACCTTGGAGACAAGGATGATGCTCAGTTGATTTTCGAAACAATGAATGCACTTATGACACCGCTACTACCGGGAGACCTCATTAAGAACCTTCTGTTTCATCGGGCCGAAAAGCAGGATTTGGATGTGCAAGCTATCTACAATCAGTACTGGAAGGCTTTTGATGAAAGTGACGACTTTTGGCGAAAAGAGGTTCGACAAGGGCGCTTGAAGCGTCCTTCGCTGGATCTGTATATTCAGCATTATCTGACACTTAAAAAACGGGACGTTATCGAAATTGCACACCTATATGGTAACTATAAGGAATACCTCGATGAATGTCAGAATGTAAGCGTAGAAGAGGAAGTAAAAACTCTTCGTGCTTATGCAAATGTGTACAAATCGTTCCGAGAATTATCACCTGACTCGTCAGAACAATGGTTCTTTCGGCGATTAGACCAACTCGACACACAAATGCCATTGCCAATTTTATTAGAGGTCTTCAAAAATCCAAAGAGCGAGGAGGATCGAAATGAGATACTAAAAATAATTGAATCTTACTTGGTTCGTCGAGCTGTGCTTGGCCTAACCTATAAGGGATATAATCGCATTTTCGTAGAACTTGTGAAAAAGCTTTCTGACACAGAATTCAGTGCGGCAGAGGTGAGAGCTTATCTGCTCAGCAGGGAAGGTGACAGCAGCCGCTGGCCAAAAGACGAGGAATTCAAGAAAGCAATACTTGAAGAGCCTCTCTATAAAACACTCAAGCGTTCGCGAGTTCGACTGTTGTTAGAGGCCTTTGAGAGGAGTCTCTATGATAAACGAACTGAGAAAGTGGATGTACCTTCAGATCTGACTGTCGAGCACATTATGCCACAAGCATGGCAAGAGCACTGGCTTTTGAATGAGGACGCTAATGAAGATGAAGCCGCATTTCGAAATCACATGTTACAGACTATCGGAAACTTGACTCTCCTCACGCAAGAACTCAATGCTACAGAGTCAAATGGTCCTTGGACAAAAAAGAAGCGTGCATTGATACAATACAGTAAATTGCTGATGAACAGCCACTTGCAATGTGAGGAAGTATGGGATGAGAAGGCTATTATGAAACGTAGTGCGTTAATTGCTGAGAAAGCCAAGCTACTTTGGCCGAGGCCACAGGCGTGAGCGAGGCGAGGAAACAACTCCACAATCAAGATATATAGTGAGATATCTGGGGATACCTTAACTAAAATTAAAGGTGTCAGGTACTTTTTTCGATGATTTGTGCTTGCTAATGATAGGTATGGAGATTAACCTTTGACATTGATTATTTTCTATTGACGATTGATTATTTTTTCAGGATGGCGGGATTGGATTTTCTATTTCAACAACAAAACACTAAAGCAGCCATAGGAATTATGCAGAGAGCAGGAATGTTTTTTTGCTTGCGTCAGAACGACTTGCAGTGTTATAATCATGACAGATAAGCGAACACAGAGAGGCATCATATCTAAATAAAAGACGTCAGTATTGAAGAACCTTCTTTGAAAGAGAAGGAGAACTGTCATGTGCAGTTCAAAAGGCTTTACGTTAATTGAGCTTCTCGTGGTCATTGCGATAATTGCTTTGCTTTTGGCCATTCTGCTGCCCGCCTTAGGTAGGGTGCGGGAACAAACAAAGAGGGTTGTCTGCTCTACACAACTGAAACAGCAGTCGCTGGGCATGATATGCTACACGGAAAACTATGACGGCAAGGTCATGGGAGTCGGAGGGCCCGGCAGGCCCTATTGGTTCCACTTGATTGCTCCCTTTATCGGAGACGAGCGATACGAGAAAGATCCCCAGGCCGCCTTCGAAGGTGTCATGCAGGTAATCATTTGCCCGTCCGTGACAGAGCGGGCTGACGGCGAAACTTTGCAGCGTGGCACGGCTATCCGGTCCTGGGCATTCTGGTGGGGAGAGCATGGTGATAGTTATGCAGAGGGAAGCTACACGATCAACTCGTGGCTTCAGCCGAGCGGGTATTATCAGGTTGATACGACCGATCCAATTCACGGCTATTTCTTCCAGAATTATCATGATGCTCGACCTGATGTTCCCTTGTTTGGCGATGGAATGTGGGTGGATGCATGGCCCAGGAGCACCGATCCGCCGCCGTCGAACTCATTCGATGGTGATAACGGGGATCAAGCCAGTATGCACCGGTTTTGTATAGCCAGACACCGCCGGGCCATCAATATTGGTTATGTCGATAATCACGTGGGCGTCGTGGAGTTGGAGGAATTGTGGCAGCAGTATTGGCATCGGGGATATGAACCGAGAGATGATGTTGTGGTGCCGGATTAGTCATAGCTAAGCCATAAATTTACGATCCATTCGACACTTCGGCCTTGCTCATGACAGGTCGCTATCCTACGATGTCGGTGCGAACTTTCGGGTGAATCCGGCGTTCTGACTTATCTGGTCCTGGTAGCGTGGATACATGCCTACGATGACTCCATCGGTTGGCTTGATGTGCTCGAAGGCGAACTTGAATGCAGCTTCGACTTTCTCGGCCTTGCTGCACATTCGGCCCGCTGCTAAGATCTTGAAGCCAAGGCAGGGCTGGTCAACCTGGCGGATTACTTTGGTCATAGTCATCGGGTCGGATGCGAAGAATGAATAGCTGACCTCGGCCGTAACGACCGGCGGCATTTTTCCAAGCTCTTCCGGCGTTCTTGTTAGGTAGTAGAAACAGGCCATGAAAAAATCGACCGGCCAGCCCTCATCGGCAATCCGTTTGATGCAGTCTGGATTGTGGGCTGAGACACCTGCCAAAACGCCAGCATCGTGAACGCGTTTTACAAAATCATGCACCTGGCTGCTTTTACCCTGGCGGAACAGCCTGTCAGTGACCCCGCCGTGATGGGCAATAGCAATGGGCTGAGTGTCCCGGACTACCTTCTCGGGCGGGGCTTTTTCCGACCCACCGGCATGCAGGCAGATAAATTTCATCTTCGATCCACGCTCTCTCAATTGCCGGAAGATGCTGCTCATTTCTTCAGGGCTGCTGAACTGGTGGGTGTTGATGCCCTCCTGCTCGCACTTTAAAAGGAATTCGATAATTCGCTCGGGTGTGAAATACTCCTTCATGTGCCGATCCAGAATGGGGCCCATGTAGGAATATCCGCTGATTGGATTGGAGCCGGCAATCAATCGTGTAATTTTATGCTCGCCAAGGTTTATCTCGGGCAGCAGCGGAGCTGACGAAGTTGTGTGCTCTGTTTGGCCTTTTCCATCATGGATAAAAGTCGAGCCTGCTGCAGCGGCCGAAAGTCCCAAGAGAAAGTCTCTGCGACCAATCGCTGGTGCTGCGTGTTTGTCTGAGTCCATCTTGGCCTCCTAAGTGTCTCTTTCTCTATTGTTCTTTTAATAAAGTCTTTTACTCATCCTCACAGGCACCACGGGCTGCGCATTGAACGTGCAAGCATTTGGTTGGCCTGGTCGCTGTTTGTAAAATGTTCCCTTTCCGGATTCCATTGGAGCTTGCATTTGAGTGTCATGGCGATATTACCAAGGTGACAGATTGTAACCGAGCGGTGGCCAATTTCAGCCGGGGCGGCCGTTTCACGATGCTCCTTGACGCAGTCGATGAAGTTGCGGTGGTGGTCGTTGCTCTGGTAGAGGTGGATTTCATTCGGCCCGATGACGGAGGTCTTCAGAGACTCCGGGTAGTATGTGGGCTTATCGTTTTGCATCTCAATCCAGCCTTCGGTTCCCTCGAGACGAAGCGGGCCGTCATCCTGAGTTTTGCATATCAGTTCGAGTCCGTTCTCATACCGTGCCCTGAAATGCACCTTCGTAGCGGTCGTGAAAAGACCGTCCTCGGGAAATTCCCCGCCCAGGTCTTCGACTTCGACCGGCCCGGTATTGTCTGTGCCGTTGGCCCATTGGACAATATCGATAGCATGCGCCCCTAAGTTGGTCGTTTGCCCGCCGGAGTAATCGAGGCCGAACCGGAAAGTATAAAGACAGCGATCCTTGTGGTAGGGAGCCCAGGGCGCCGGGCCCAGCCACATGTCGTAGTCGAAGCCATCCGGCACAGGCATGGGTTGCCAGTTGCTGGCCGGAGCGACTTTGTTGTTTGAGCCGATAGAAGCGACGGCTTTCTTGAGTCGGCCTATCCGACCATTGCGGATTAGTTCACAGACGAACCTATACTGTTGACTCGACCGCCTTTGAGTCCCCGTTTGGAAGATGACACCGTAACGCCGAACGGCTTCAATCATAGCGCGACCTTCGGCGATAGTTAAACTCAGGGGTTTCTCGCAGTAGATGTGCTTTCCTGCTGTCGCCCCCATTATTGCCGGGATTGCGTGCCAGTGATCGGGAGTCGTTATACAAACGGCATCGATATCGTCCCTTGCGATTACATCGCGGAAATCAACGTATGCATCACAGCCGTTATAGCGGCCGGATTGGGTTTTCCTGGAATAATAATCGTTTACAATTTTTTGTGCAGATTCCCGCCCAAACCACGGCCCCTGCCATCCGTTTTTGTACCAGTGGCCATATTCGTTGCTGGCTTTTACAACATCACAGACGGCAACAACTTGCACATCAGGTTGATTTAAGAACGCTCTCATATTGTTAGTGCCCATTCCGCCCACGCCGATGAAACCCATTGTTATCCGGTTACTCGGAGATACATTCGACTCTTTACTAAAAGTCGCCGCGGGGACAATGTACGAAAAGCCTGTTGTCGCTAAAGCTGCTGAAGTTGCTTTTCTCAGGAACCTACGACGATTTATCTTCATCTGTTTCATTGCTAAAATTCCCTCGTATCATTGCGTTGTTTACGTATGTGATTTGCAACCGCCTGAACGGAATCGAGCCATATACCATTGGCCGGGTCCTGGGCATATTCACAAAGGGCCTTGAGAGTTGACGAGTAAACAGTTTGGCGCCCTTCCTCGCCGATTTCGTGGCCGCAAAAAATCAGCCAGCCACCGTTTGACAGTGTCCTGTCGATCAACTGTTCGACCTGTTCGAAATCCTTGCCATCCAGTTCCATTGCCATTAGGTTTGCCATATCGCAGAAAGCCGGGTCGTTTGCCCATTCGTCCATCCAGCCGCGGCCGGTCAAAAATTCCTCTGCCACAAGCGGCACGTAACTCTTGAGGTTTTGTCCCCGTCCGACAAATTTCTGCCCGCAGGGATAGGCAAATGAAACAGGCCTGACTCCGAGCAGGTTTTCAATAATATTGTTTGCCTCCACTAATTCGTGCCGCATCTTATCTAGCGTATAATCTTCGAGGGCCCTGTCGTATATGAAGGAAAAATTGCCTGAGCATGGGTGTTTAAGTGTATGATTACCGATTTCGTGGCCGTTTGCTACTGCTTTCTTCCATGCATCCAACTGTCCCTCAAGATTGCTTATCGAGACATAGAAAGTGGCTTTAGTGCCGTATTCGTTAAGGATATGTATGCCCTGAGTAACCTGGCTATGTCGGGCATCGTCAAAAGTAAGGCTAATGGCGGCTCGTTTTCCTTTGGGCCACTGAAAATCCTCTCGTTTTTCCATCACAGGAAGATCATTGTTTTGTCGCTTAGATGGCGAGCAACCCGTATATGCAATGACAATAGTGCAACATATGATGGTTAGGCCAATAGAAATAATTCTCACTTATAATCTCCTGTGAATATCAAAGACTCAATCAACCGACCTTAACACATTCCATGCTTTCAGAACAAATCAATTATGTTTATTCTCGCACACTCTACTCATAGTTCAAGTGGATTTTTCCCAAATGGAATTGGTACACATCTGATTATAAACAAGCGGGGCCCGTACAGCAAACGAATACGGGCCCCGAACCAATGCTAAATTGTTATCTGTCAAAAGCAATCTTATGGCTGCTGTTCCGTCCGTGGTCGATACAGCCGGATATCGTCAAAGTACATCTTACCTGCACCGCCGGGAACTGTCATATTGCCCTTAGTCCCAAGGCCAATCGAGATTTTGTCAACATCGGTCAGGACTATGCCCTGATCAGCTAAGACCTGAAGCGGAATGACCCACTCGGTCCAGGTACTGATCTGTGACGCTGCAGGATCATCGTGGATTACCACTGCCGGCGTTCCAGCACTGTTCGAAACTGTCACGTAAAGCGGCTCAGGATCGTTGCTGAGTATGCCGATATCCTGGTTTGCCCACTGCCCGGTGACATTGCCGGTAGTCGTAACGTTGGTGAATACAGCCTGACACGTTAAAGCAGCATCATGGCTCGTAAGCGCTAAGCCAATATAGACATTCGAACCCATCTGAATGTTCTCTGTGCCCTGTACCGTCCATGAAGATCCGTCTGCTGAATAGGACGCCGTAAAGTTACCGGCGATGTCACGCTCGATTTTAACCCATTGCGGCGCGACAATACCGGCCGTTGTCGTATCGACGCTGGTCGCATCCGTGTCGGGACGTCGCTGGAAGGAAACACCCGAACCAGGCGTCACAACCATCGTTGCATGTGCCGAGTTAGGATTGAGCGACTCACGAATCATCACGCCGGCCTTTGCCCAGTTGTTCGTGTTCTCTACACTTTGGACCTTTGCGGAAATCGTGCCGGGGCCGGTGAGTGTCTTATATGCAAAGTGGAACTCATCGGCTTCTACGTCGTTAACCGCCCATATATCCGCACCTGAGCCGGTCATTGTGAAGGTCCCGACCGGGCCTTCAACGAAGCTACCGACAGATGCAGAATAGCCTCTAAACCACAGCGACAACTCCGTAACACCTTCTTCGGTCCAGTCACGCGTGTCAGTCAATGTTTTTACTGCTTCAGAATAATTAGCAAAGCCCTGCTTATTGTTGTTATACCAGTACGGCATCGACTGGCGTCCGCTTTGGACGATATCTTCCTCAGTATAAGAACCGGTTTTATCATCACCCACGGCCGAACCACTCCCGTTGCCGGGAAGGTAATCAGGCGTACCGGGCACACCGGCGCCAAGCCCATCGTTCCATGCATACCATATCTGGTTATCATCGGCATTGTAGTCCTCAAAGCTGTCCACAACAAGGAAATCACCCGTTGTAAAGCTCCAAATGCTGCCGGTCCACGGACTGTCTGGGTTGATGCTATTTACTTCATCGATACGCCAGTAGTAAGTAGTGGCCCATGCAAGTTTACCCGGATCGTAGCTTTCGTCGTCAAGCGCCTTTGTGCCTTTATACTCTGGTGATGCTGTAGTGGCATTCTTTACGGCATCTTCATCCGTACCGAAGTACACCTCGTGAGAAGCGGCATAATCTCCCGGTCCCCACTTGAGTATAGGTGTATGTTTTACACCGGTTACACCATTACGAGGACTCGGGCTACTGGCTTTTATAGGCAGCGACAAAGCAGCCTGCGGAACGAGCTGCTTTGGAGTGGACGGACTTTCCCATCGCAATTCTACGATTGCATTACCACCACTCTCAAAAAATTCCATTATAATGCTGTAAGCACTCCCGGCGACAAGGTCAATCATTCCTTTGTGCTCAATTGGATATAAGTCAACCGCTTCCCAGGAATCAACAAGCAGTTTACCATCTATCCAAAGTCGTACACCATCATCAGTCTTAGGGTAGAAAGTGTAGGTCTCGGTATATCCGGCCTCTACTTCACCGCTCCATCTGATTGAGAAGTCATTATCCCCGACCGCCGGATTCGGTGCATCTGGGTCCATCCAGTTAAAGTTAATTTGAGAGTCTGTACGTGTCAGAACGAAAGTATTAAATTCCGTACCCGTGTAATAATCTGCTTTTAAACCACCACCGGCCTTTGCTGTCTTAAATTTCCAGACATCGCCGGTGTAAGTATTAGTGCCATCAGACTCATCTACCCGCCAATAATAAGTCTTCTCTCGGTCGAGAGTGCCGGGATCATATTTCGTGGATCCTGATTGATTTCCCCCCGTAGCACCGCTTACGGCATCAAAATCATCACCGAAGTACACTGTGTGCAATTTCGCACCATGGCCCGGTGTCCAGGTGAGAGTTATATCGGGATTCACAAATTTGGAATCGTCTGCAGGTATAGGTTCATAGGCCGTTTTGGGTGGAACCAAAAAGCTCCACACATCACCTGTTTCTTTCGTACCATCGGCAGCAACTTCATCGATTCTCCAGTAATACCTCGTGCCGGGAACAAGACCATCCGGGTATGGATATCCGAAAAATCCGATGATAAAGAAGTTTGATTCCTGATTGACTTGGAATGTATCACCGGTTCCGGCTTCGACATCAGCAAGATTTTCACCTAAGTACACATCATGCGATACCGCATCCGGTGCCGCCAGCCATCCAAGAGTTGCCCATGTCTGTGTGTGGATGCCATTGTTAGCGGGGGTGGGATTAGCCGCTTTCTTACTCGCCTCGAGTACAGCAACTGCCCACACGCTCGGATCCTGCCAGCCATTTCCATCAGTTGAATACCAGGAAACCTGTGAATCCCGTGTATCGCCATCGTCGTCATCGTTAATCCACACATCGAAACCAATAAGTTGGCCGGGTTCTGCCGACTTACCCATTATGCTCATCCACGGCATCTTGGCTTCAATAAGATAACCATCCTCAGTCGTAATTACAGCGTAATCAACACCCACCAGGCTATCAGCTCCATGGTGGATTGCACTTGGTTCTTCCCATACTTCATCACCCCACCAAAAAGTATACTGGTGGGCATTTAGGTCACCGCTCGCTGAAGTGTCTTTGCTGTTATCGCCATCGACGTAGATTTCGACACTGTCATCGTTCCATTTATTGGTGCCCCCTCCCGAGTCGGCAGTCAGAGACTCATCTTTTATTATGGCCAGCACATACAGAGCTTCCCAGTTCCAGAGGGCCCGCCAGGTGCCGGAGCAATCTGCATCGGAACTGGGAGGTGTTCCTACCTGACTGGTGTTTATTGCATGTTCTTCCGAAAAAAACCATACCTCATCGATGCTGCCATCGAGCCTCGGCATGGTCCCCGGACTGGGAATAACTGCGTCTTGAGCTGAGACCTCGCTAATTAAACTCATCACAAGAACAAAGGAAAATACAAAAAGCAATTTTCTAAACATAATACACCTCCTTCAAATATAATTATTGATAATAGTTTTAGCTGCAACACATTCAATCCATCCTTATTCAGGATGATTACCCGCGTTTTGTTGCCACCTCCTTTCCTTAGAAAGCTAATCATTGATTGAAAACAAAAAGCCACTATTAGGCACAAAGTTTCTGTCTGCAATTCTGCTGGCTCTTCAATAATATTTCATCCAAACTGCCTGAAACATAAAATGATGGCCTTTGCTTAAAAACCAGAATCCATAGATGTAAGCCTATACAAAATGCGCCTCACTTAACTTAATTTGTACCAAATCACCTACCTGTCAGTCAAGAAAAATCTCCTATTTTATGCCCGATTAAGACCGGGGGAGAAACGAGATTATGCTGTAATTGCCCATAAAAAATTCACAAAAACCTCCTTCAGACTCCAAATCTCATAACTTAGAAGCAAAAACAAGCTATTTCTTCACTTTTACTCCCGTTCAGTTTGCCATGGCTCCTGGTAATCAGAAGGCTCGTCAGCTTTGGGAGTAGCCATAGTAATGGGCATTTTGATGGGTATTTCCTCGGATCCGCGAACTACTCTGCCAAGTTTTTCTTTTGTTGCCCTGACAGGCTCAGTGACAAGCTCGGGGACGCTGTAGGTCCAAAGGCATGAATCATAATATGCCGGATCTTTCTGGGGCAGTCGTATCGGCTTATGTACCTTGCCGCTTTTATCAACGTACGCAATATATGTTCTGGTGAAAACGCCGCTGTCTCTTTTGCTGCTGAAAGCAATCCATCGGCTGTTACTTGAAAAGCTATGCCAGCTTTCACTGTCGTCGCTGTTAATATCAAGCCGGCGGTACTTGTATTGGCCTGTTTGCTTTGCCTCTTCGAGGTCCATCATATATAAATCGCTGCTTCGTCTGTAAACGGGAAAGCAGCCGTAGTCGCACATACAAAACAAAAGCCATCGTCCGTCCGGGCTTATTCGCGGTAAAAGAATGCTAAGGCCCGTATCCTCGGCTGATAGCACTGTTTCCAGCGGGCCCCACTGATCACTATCAATGTCGTAGCTGGTGCGGACAAGATCGTACCTGATTTGATCATAAGATTCGGGAACGACTGTCTTATCCGTCCAGGTCAGCGGCGCGCTGCAGAAGTACAAATATTTGCCGTCGGCGGACCAAGCCGGGTATGTTTCGAGCCGGTCTTTTCTGGCAAGATTCGGCGCGGTCTTTACGTTTTTTGATTCGACCACATAGTAAGATATCAGAGAATCGAAGTCCAGCACATCCCGTACCTCGCTTGCTGCCGAATGAAAGATTTGCCTGACGTTGTTGACTGAAAATACGGCAATCTTTCCGCTCGGATGCCATGATGTATATCCGAACTTTGTACCAATCTTTCGCACTTTGTCACCTTCGATAAGCAAAGCCGAGCTGCCATAATCCACACTGCGGATACCAAGTAACATTTTTTCTGTACGATTTGAGCAGAAAGTATGGCAGTTCACACAACCCCGCTTAAAATATCCATTATCCAATATGAGCGTTTCATCAAAATTGCCTAAATTGCGTTGATAGATACCCATATCTCTCCAGATACGATGACCCGGACGAATCTTTCGATATACGAGAAAAGTATCAATGTCCTCGGCAGCAATCCGTGCGGTTAGGGTTTGAAAGCGGGACCACTCAACATTTTCTCCTTTTGTAGTAGAAGATGCGCCGACACTGGATTTAACATAGATATCTATGTTAAGCTGCTGCCCCCGGTTCGAATTCAGAAGCTTATGCCAGGATCGCTCCGGAATTAAAATCGTGGAGTTCCTGCTGAATATCTCAATTGGATTTCCCGTACGAGAGTGTATTTTAACCAAATAGCCTGAACCATCCTGTTGTATGATAAAGTTCAGAGGGGCGATGTTAGGCGGGATAACACTGCCGGCGAAATCGGGACGGACTTTTGCCGGCCGGTCGATGGATCTGTATTGTGTAATTGTGACTTTTCTGTCACAGCCGATATAAAGCAATGCCGCAACTATAATCGAGCAAATTATTATCGCACAAATAAGTTTTGCTTGTCTGGTTTTATATAATTTTGCTTTCATACGCTTATTCGAGTCAGTTATTCGGGTCTAAAGGTGCATATATAAAATAAAAGAAATAAGTTCTGCCGAATTTTTTTGCCAACTGGCCGGAGGCAGCATTTTTGTTTCCGCTATAACCATTGAGAATCCGGCTGAATTCTTCGATCTCCTGACGTTTTTGAGGACTCGATAAGTAACCATTCAAATTGAGAGACTTTCCTGTTCCATACGAATAGATAAGGGCCGCCTCTTCGTAATTCGTGGGTAATTCGCGATAATTGAAATCCTGTAAACGCTCAAGATTCCGGGCGAATTTGCCTAAATTCTTGTTTAACATATACCATGCCATAAGGTATTCAAAAGCCATGCGATTCCGGCTGTTCCTCTCAAGGAGCCAGGAAAGAGTCCTCTCGTTGAAAAGGGAATGAGTAAGGCAATCCTTGTCCAGACACAAAGAGCGCAGATGCTGAATGTTCTCGTCGGTGGAAAGTTCCGGGTCATTCCGTATAAGTTCAAGATATTTATTCGCCCACTCAGTATGAAAAAGAGTTTTGCTCAACGCCCCGAGATAGATTCTCGCGGAGTCTAAATTACCCTTAACCATATTTATCAGGGCCAGCCGTTGCAACACTATGGGTTGCTCACCAATGGCTTCGAGAGCATCGGTCAGGAAGTTTTCGGCTATGTTAATCAAACCTATATCCAGATAAATGTCGATGGCCTGCCATTCAACCCATTTGTATTTCGGATCAGACAGGAACAGATAATCTTTGTGTTGAGGCCAGGAGAACATATCATAACCAAGCCGTCCCTGGTGATATAAAGCCCTGTTGACGGCATGTACAATGAACGGATCAGTGGGATATTGCCGTGCGCAGGTCAGCAAATCCGTCCACATTTTATGGCAAGCACAGTAATCAACTTTAAACCGGATTCTAAGTTTTTCATCCCGGGAAAAGAAAACCACACTACCGGCAATAGCAAATAAAAACAGCGATCCGACCGCCCATTTGATTTTTAGTGAGTTTCGATACCAGGAAAATATCTTTAACAGCGGATTAGATGATTTATTTCGGTGCTTTTTCTCAGTCCGTTTTCTGACAAAATGGAGTTTTTTACCGAGCATGCGTAAAAGGCCCAATGCAAGAAGTATCAACGGTGGAAACAGATAGAGTACATAGACTATAGAAATTGCTCTTTTGCGAGGACCATACTTCAGAATTTTCCACGAAAAAGGTAAACAGTTGCAAAAGGCATCGAGAATGCTGACCCGGAAGACAAAAAGACCCAATATGTACGGAACAGCAGCAGCGGACACCAAATACAATAAACATATTTTCCACCGGTATCTGAAAACCAATTCATAAATTGCACAAATGGCTGCAAAAACGAGAAATGCCCCGCCAGCAAGATAATACAGGATTACAGACAAAATCATAAACGTGCCCAGATACCTTAAAGTCTTAGTTTGGGACAAGGTTGCCTTTAAGTACAGGCATACGAAAAGCAACACAACTAATAATGCCATTGTTGTGGGAAAGTGAAAGGCATATCTGGCGTAGATGACAAGCAGAAGAATAGGCGGAAAAAAACAAACCAATCGAACTCGGGGCAATTTCACTGTTTTTAACAGGTAGTCTATACAAACGCTGAGCAGCCAGGCCTGCACCGTAACAACAAGAGCACCGGCCCAGGAATAATAGAAATGCTGAGACAGGAACGCCGAGAGATATTCGACAGGTCCGCCCGGATATGACAGAAAAGTCGCCAAAAAAGCCCGCCCCTTATAAAAGACCGGAAAATTTGTAATCATGCCGGCCCCATGATATATAAGTTTAAGGTCCACATAGAGCCAGAAATAAAAGTAGAAAAAAGCAAAAAAAATAAAGCTTCGCAGTAGCCATCCTACATCATGCCTTGAAGATTTTAGACGCGATTTCGACATCACATTCCTATACTACATAACTGGAATTTCTCATACATATTTCGCTGAAAAAAATCCTGTGCTCATCAAGTATTATAGTATCAGAATTTAACTCCAATTTCACTGATCTTTCGAAGAAGACACACGGTAATCAATAATAATACCCTCGGCCAAAAGTTGATTCGCACGGCGTTCTATCTCGGATCCTGGCGGCACTTGAACCAGCACCAATGCCTGGTCTGGTTCAAGAGTCAAACGATTGCCGCTGTTCGCATTGCGGGCAATAAAAGAACCAGCTACCAGATCATATAAGTCAGCAGGTTGGAATAGATGCAACGTGATAGTACGGGAATTTTTGAAGGGATTGTAGTAAAGATGAGTTGGATAAGCAGGCGGACCGAACCAGTCCGTGGTCAGGCAGTCCCAGCACAGGATACCCGCCACATCGGTCAAATTGACAATTCCTCCCAAGAAACCGACGTGATTGCCCATGTACAGCGAAAGATTGTAGGCACTGTTTCCGAACCATTCTGAGCGTTGAGCAAAATATTCCTTCGGATCTACCGGTGATAGTCCCGGATTCCACCCCAGCAGCACCGGATCGCCGGTTGCATAGGGGCGTAAGGCACGATCCGGGCCGGGGTCCCAGGACTTCAAACCTTCGTAGAAGAGATGGTTTTGCGGATCCCACTTAGCCTTCCATTCGGCATGATCCTGATGATTGGCGTCCAGTCCTTCGCCCTGCAGCAATCGTGCCGAATTGGCTGCATTCAGGGCGTAACGTGCAATGGCACGCGCATAACGCTGGTCGTAACGAACGACGGGAACCAACCATGCCGGCCCCTGCAGCGAGCCCATGGTGAACGCGTAGAAGCCATCGTCGCCCCAGCGTGCTCCGTCCAGGCCGTCACAGGTAACGCCGTCGAATTGAATGCCGTGAGTTATGCTCCACGTGTGGCGCTTCGGATCCCCATCTCCGAACCAGGCCGACAGGATGCGGTCGATATCAACTTGTGTCCTTCCCATAGCGTTCAGGCGTGCCGCGGCGAGCGGGCCCATAACGTGTGTCATTTCATAGCGTCCGGGATTCTCCGAATACCATTGCATGGTTGCTCTGGCGCAGGCGACCATATCCTGGTCCGAAGTCAATGCTGCGCCTACCAGCAGCATCCAAGCCACGCTCGGAGCATGACCAAGTCGATTCATTGGCTCGTTACGCCCTCCCGGCTTGTTATTCTCGAAATCCCACCCGAGCACATTATAGTCCGGTCTGTCCGGACAGCCTAAACCGCGAGCGATTTCCAGAAAAGCCCTGGCAGCCGTTATCGCCTGATGCTTTAATTGTACATCCACCGGATATTGTGCCGCCAGCATCGTTCCCACGACAGCATTCCAGTAACCGTAAATACCTGAATGAACCACGGCAGAACGTTCTCCCGCAGCCTGGCGATAGAAACCATGCTCCGGATCGTACCAGGCCTTGGCACGAGAGACATAATCGATGCCGCAAAAGTTACTGGGATCGAGTCCCGCCAGTCTCGCTCCGACCACCGCCGACAAGCATGAGATTCCTTCTCTTGCGATTTTTGATCCGACGTAAGACTTCATACCGAACCCGGTATCGTCCGCCTTTACATGAACAACGGGAAAGCTATCGCCGGCGGCATTCGGATCGAGTATGCGCTCATAATATGACCTGGAAACAGAACGCCAGTCCCGCACAGCCAAAGGCTTCGGCAAACGAGGCATACGCTCTACCGCAGCGATAGTTTTCTGTGCCTTGCCTTTGGAGGATACACTGCCGGCCTGAGCGAATGTTACGGCATATATTGATATGACAAGGATAACTGCCGTAGTTGGAATTGACATTCTTTTTGTGATCAACTCATGTCCTTTTTTTATAAAGCCTACACCTGCCTGGTTAAACCTACAACACAGTGCCGGTCACTATGGTAGATTTCGAACCACTACGGCCGGGCACCGGCGCCGATCTGGCCTTTCATGGCCTTCCTGAAAAACTCACCGCCTCCGGTAAGCTCGTAGGTGTCCCAAGATTCCAGCATGCGCGGAAACCACTCCGGGTCGTACACCCATCCCATCCAACTAATACCTTTGCCTTCCAGATATCGTATGATGGCCTTTGGGT
>WOR8_10002623_pt1 | contig 18010 bp, 43 predicted proteins | sample DeeMarSeWOR38_10_FD_19890 | JGI IMG/M metagenome (IMG submission 19890)
AACAAGCAATTTTGCAACTCTAACTTGAATCTGTAAGAAACTGATCGGTCTAAAAACAACAGTTAACGCTACATATATTACAGCAAACATTATTGATATACATAATTTTTTTGTGTTCATGTTTTTTCATTTTTTCTCCTTTTTTGGATTGTAAACTTGAAATAACGATCATCAAACTGACACCCAACAATCTCATAGCCTAACATACTCAAAAGCTTAGAAACCTCATTTCTTTCCCTAAGAAGATCAGGATCATAAATACCAAACTTGAAAAGTTTACCCATCACAATTAAGCCCCCTTTCCGTTCTTTGCTCATTAGGGATAATAAGAGTAGGATCAGAGAGAAAATACCAAACAAAAAACCCAATAATAAAAACTAAAGGCAAACCTAAAAACAAACCCAAACACAAAAACCCCCAGAAATTCCCAGAATCATCAAAACAGGGAAGTTCAGCAATCATAAAGGGAACAGCATAAATTAGGTTAATGATCAAAGCCCCAACTAGTACCCCTGTCCAAAAATCAAACTTTAACCTGTTAACCCTCAAAGATCTAAAACCCCTGTAAGCTCAACCCTACTAAATAATAAAGGCAAGTATTTTTTAATAACATTACGGATTTTTCGTTTAACCCGATAAAACAAAGTTGGAAACTCTCTAAGATACACATGAACATAATGTTCCCTAATTTTTTCTAAGCCAACCCCCAGTTTCATCAACCTGTTAGCTACTAGTCCATAAACATTGTAGAACTCTTTTTTATCATTAATATGAGTTCCTTGATTCTCATGCAACCTATAAAACAACAGGGGAACATCAACATATTTCAGTTCCAAACCCGCCAAAACCAAATCAAGCAACAAAACAAGATCTTCCCCATGCCTAAGCCTACAATCAAAACCTATCTTGTTAAAGAAAGCTTTAGGAAACACACAACAGCTAAAATTCACAAACATATTCTTGTTAAGAGCAAACAATACAACATTTTCTTTAGAAAACCTTTGGCTTTCATACTTAGCTAACATCCTGAGTTTACTATCACAAAGCCAATAATCACAGTAAACCCCCCTGTAAGGTGTAACCTCAAGCATAACAGTATCAAGAAAATCAGAATCCCAAACATCATCACTACTCAAAAAAGCTATAAAGTTTCCCTTAGCCAACTTAACAAGCTCAGATCTAGCCCCGCCAATACCCAGATTAACAGAGCTACTAAACAACTTCAAATTAAAAACAGTTCTGTATTTTCTCTTGTAAGCCCTAACAACCTGTCTAGTATTATCAGAACTAGCATCATCTAAAACCAAAACCTCAAAAGGCTTGAAACTCTGTTTTCTAACACTATCCAAAGCATCCAAAATAAAATCTTGAGCATTAAAAGCGGGAATCAAAACACTAACCGTTTTCCTAATCATCTTTACCTCAACCAAATCCTTGTTCTTCTCTAAATCCAAAGTAATATTAGCCTGAAGAAAATCCCCAGATCTACCCGTTTCAACAACATCTAAACTCATTTTGGTTTCAAGTCCTTTATAAGTTCTTTAATTTTAGAATTTTTAGCGTAACGGGTTTGAGCTTGACAAGGGGTTTCTTCAATACGTTTTATTTTAGTATGATAAAGAAGCTTTCCTTCAAGCCATTTCTTTCTATCTTCTAAACAAGCTTTGACAATATCATCTATTATTGAAGCTCTATCTCTGGGTAAGACATTATAGGCTTTGAAAAGCTCATACAACGGTTTTTCTATGGCATTATGAAGAGAAACGTAAGGAGATTTTGAGGGTTTAGTCCATTTGTTTTCACAAATTCGACAAACAAAAAACCCTTTCCCTAAATTTTCTAGTTCATTATTACAATCAGGACACTTCATTTCTTTTTACTCTCCTTTTCCCATAATTTTAAAGAGTATAGTTGCGATTTAGAAAGGAATCTTTCAGGCTCAAATATTTCAGGAAAAGAAACTAGCAAGTTTCTATAATGCTTTCTAACTGACATAGTTGAAATACCTAAAACATTAGCAATACGGGATTGGGATAGTTTAACCTGTTTATAAAGACTAAAAATGTAAAAAAGCCCCGCAACAATAACCTTTTTGCCTTTTCCGCAAAAATAAATACGTTTTGTTTTATCAATATGATTAATTACTTTAATTGCAGATACACAACAATTATGAACTTCCTTTCTAGACAAAATATTATCAAATAGTTTATGACCAATCTCAAACACAAATTTAGGCGGGATTCTTTCGCAAACAATACAATCAGGTAATACAATACAATCAGGTAATTCTTTCTTTTTCATTTCTTTTTTAACACCCCGTAAAAGTAAGGAAGATCCAAAGTCTTAACGTGCCTAAGCTTGAAGCCAAACCCCTCAAGAAACTTTCTGGGAACAAGAAACTTATGAAGCTGAAATTTATTGCGGGGCAACCCATAGCTAACAATCGCTTGAGTATTCTTAACAAATTTTGAAGGGGTTAAAACTATAACCTTTCCTTTAGGCTTAGTGAGTCTAAGGGCTTCATGTATGAGATTGTTGGCTTTCTCAAGGTTTTTAAGATGCTCAAGAATATCCAACATTAAAACAGCATTAAAATAATTGTTGAATCTTTCAGGGGTAAAATAGGATATAGGGGTTTCATTAAGGTCAGCTTGAACAGTATGAATCCCCAACTTCAGATTATCAAGATAGTCAAGGCTTGGCTTATGAATATCAACCCCCCAAAGTTCCCCGCAACTCAAAATAGTATTAGGGTAAGTCTCTATCCAGTTGCCTAAACCTTGCATAATACCACAACCCAAACTCAAAACACTATGCCAACTCTTAACCTCTTTCTGAACAAAATCCCCAACCCAATTCAATCAGATAGCCCCCATCATATAAAGAGCAATAAGTATTAGCAGAACAAGAAGAAACTCTAAGAGCATAGGAACAACAAGCCCCAACTCTTTATACCACTTCTTTTTATTACTGATCATTTCAAAACCTCTTTAACTAAGCTTGAATCAATCCAGATAACTAATTCTCTTGTAGCTGTATAGTTTCTTGTTTCCCAACATTCATCAAGTTTAACTCTCTCAAGATACTTTTCTTTATCAACAAACCCAATGCAAACCTCATGTTTCTGATCAGGATTACAACCGCAACTATTCCAATAATCACTAATAACAACGTATTGGCTACCATTAAAAAGCTGAACTGTTCTGCCTTCCATTGGGGCAATATGCCAAGCATGAAAGCCTTTCCAGTTAGCATGATTGAAAAGAGAATTATGAACCTCAAATTCGTAAGCCCTAAGCTCAAGTAACTCAGGAATACTTGTAACTAAACATAACCCGACAACAAAAACAGAAATGCAAAAAACAAGCCGAATCAAACCATAATTGTTCTTAATCTTAGACTTAAGAGAAAACTTACTCATTTTTTGTTTTCTCCAAATTTTCTTTTATGCCAAGCCTCAAGCTTAGGTTTTCTCCAAATTTTCTTTTATGCCAAGCCTCAAGCTTAGAGAGATTACGATAAGGAGTAGTGTAAAGTCTTAAAACATACTTTACAACTTCCTCAATGTCCCTAAACAGGTTATAGGGAACATAATATTCATAATAAAGAAAAATAGAAGCTTGAATAGAACCATCAATCATTTTTTGTTTTCTTCCTTTATTTCAAATCTTTTTCTATACCACTTATCAAAGGTTGATAGGTTACGGAAAGGATTAGTGTAAAGTCTTAAAACAAACTTTACAACTTCCTCAATATCCCTAAAATGGCTAGGAACATAATATTCATAATAAAAAAAAATAGTAGCTTGAATAGAACCATTAATCATTTTGTTGATCTCTCCAATAATTCATTAAGCTCAGGACATTTTAAATTATGATTATCCAACAACAGCTTAACAGCTAAAGCGGTTGGGATTCCAACAGGGGGCAACTTGTTTGTTTGATACTGATTAACCTCAACCCCAATCTCAATCTCTTGCTTGAAAAAAGGAGATTTTTTAAGCCAATACCAACCCCAAACCCCAAGAGATAAAGCAAGAAAAGGAAGCATCCAACCAACAAAACTTGAAAAGCTTCCAAAAAAACTCTGAATCATACTTGTACTATCATAAATCACAGTAAGAAAAGTAAGCAAGGTTAAAGGAAAACTAGCAACCCCAGAACCAACCCGTATATAATGAATTGACCGCCAAAAAACCATTTTCAAACTAAACAATTTTCTCAACCTTCTGAATAATCAATTCGCCTGAATCAGTTAAAACCGCTAAAAGTTTTTCTTTACAACATGGACAGTCAACATAAAAATTAGCCTTAGCGGTCAATCTAAAACTTCTCTCCTTTTTTTATTTTTTTAAATTCTTTAATTCCTTCTTGAAGTTTTTTTATTAATTCATCTGAATCAATTTTACAAAAAGCAAGAGTAACTCCAATTTTTGCAACAAGATCATAGTCTTTTTCTAAAAATGCTTTTCTCATTCTTTGTTTAGCTTTTTCTTCTAATTCAGGATCAAGTTGTTTCATTTTTGTAAGCCCTCTATAACTTTTTTTTTCCAATCTTCTCTAAGTTCCTTTTTACGTTCCCCAAAATCCCATTTTTTTCTTATTGTCTTACGATAAACCTTAATTTTCCATCTCTCAAGAGTATAGATAAGCCCTAAAGTCTCAGTTTTAGTAGGCTCATCAAGCTTATTCTTGTAGTTATCATAGCCAACCGCAACAAAGTCAGGTTTAACCCAAATAATCTTATGAACAAAACGGGGGCTAAACCGTAAGATAGGCTCAACACTAATCATTTTACTTGGAAAATCAAGTTCCCGCATAAGCTTAAGATTATCAACATTTCTTTTCCCAAGATCACTTTCAATAGTACAACCTAAAACAATATTCTCAGAAAAACAGAAATTGAAATACCGCTTAGGATTCTTAGTAAGCAACAAAAACTTGCCTTTACTATGCTTAATAAAATAAAGAATTTTCTCAATCATATATCTTGGAACAGAATCTTCAAACAAATCAAGCATACTACAAACAAAAACAAAATCTTTCTCAGAGAAATTGTTCCTAAGAAAAGCTTGATGAAAAAGCCGATGTTCCCCAGTATATTTTTTCATCTTATACTTTTCAGCAAGACGTCTAGCCCAACAATAACTGCAACCAATATTACATTTACCCGCTAAAGGATTCCAAGTCTTAGTTATGAAAGGAAACCCTCTTTTTGAAGAAAACCTAACAACATTCAATTATAGTTTCTCTCCTAAAATTATCATAAGATCTGTTTTCCAGAAGTTATCAATCACTTTCTTAACCCTGAACCTGATAATGTTGTTAGTATATCCCCTATGAAAAACCACAACAGGATTAGAGTTCCTAAAAATCCAATCATTAACCCTACTAGTCCAATAAGGCTTTCTACGATACTCAACAGTCTTAACCCCTGAATCAATCAGATCAAACCAACGAAAAGTTAAAAACAAATCAAGCTCATTACGTTTCATTCCCTTAGCCTCTTTCCTCTAATCCACATTCAGGGCAATACACAATGATACCCCCATTCCCATTTTTCTTAACTAAACTCTTACACTTACAAGGCTTAACCAAACAATCAAGATCACTACTGTTAAAAACAGGAAGATTACACAAGCCTAAAAGCAACCCCCTAAGATCCAGTTGTAATAAACTTCAGAGTGTAATGCAACAAGCAAAGGCTCATGTTCTCTAGGAAGCCCCTCAAGAATCTGCCCTTTATAATCTATGACTTTGCAACCAACCCATAAAGCTTCTAAAGCTGTTTTGCTTAAACTCTTAATTTCATGCCTATCAATAAAATATTTAAATAAAGATAGAAACTTGGGCATATCAGCAAAATCAACATGATCTTTACCTCTTTCCAAAATACAAAGACTTAAACCCTTAACATCAGCAAGAATCATAGCCCTATCAGAGCTTTCATACTTATTCTTAAAATACAATGCTTTATTACTATGATTAGAAACCCCAATACTATCTTTCTTAAAATGATCCGTATCAACAGGATTAGGCAAATACAAAGCTTGAGGCAACAATTTTTGCAGATCAGGTGTACTAACAGCAAAACGATATTTACCCCCAAAAACCCTTAAAAACAGTTTAGTAAGAAGCCTTTCCCTTTTCCCAACAACAACAGGAAACCCCCTCAATTCAGAGCCATGAAACTCAACAAGCTTAGGCTTACGAATAAACAAAGCAACTTTCCAATCAGAATGAACATGAACAAAATCAAAGTTTCTACTATACCAACCAACCACAACATAATACACTAGTAGGGCAACTTTACGTTGAACAAACCTGAAAAGATCCCCAACAAAACCAAACCTAGCAAACCTACGGAAAACAGGGCTAACAACCCTAAGATTGTAAAAACTCTTCTGCCTCAACCCATCCATATAATCATATTCAGGACCAACAAGCTCAACAAAATGCCCAAGCTTACGTTGAAACTTAGCAAGGCAACCCGCAACCCCCGCCCTATCCCCAACATGAAGAATTTTCATATTGATAATTTCTCTCCATTAGCCCAAGCAAGAGTTTCAACAAGTTTCTTTTTGTAATAAATAAAGATCAGAAGAATATCTGAATTTTGATCCTTGTTTCGAAACCTATGATATTTTACTTCATAACCATAAAAAGCAACCATTTTTTAGATCAGTCCTAAAGCCTCTTCTAATCTGAGAATGGTAACTTTCAAGCTGAAGTTAGGCTTCCCAGTAGCTTTAGAAAGTTCCCTGAGCAAAGGCTTATTCCAACTTCTATTTTTGATAATACTCTGATACTTCTTAAGAGCCAAAATCTTTCTTTCAGTAGCACTTAATTTTAAATCCAAACTCATTTTTTCTTTTTCCTTTGCTTTCGTTCATTAAGAATAGTAAGAATCCTAGCTCTCTCCTTTCTCAACTTACCAATCAACATAGTATTTTCGCTATACCCTGTAGATCTGCAACGTCTAAGCCCAAGAGAGATCTCAACAAGCCTTCTCTCAAGCTGACTATTACTTTTCTTTCTAAGATCAACCAAAACCTTCATTTTTCTTTCAATTCCTTTAATGTTTTTTCAAGTTCTCTTACTCTATCATCTAATTCTAAGATACAGCCTTGTAGGTTTTTTATTTTTTCAATTATTTCTTCTTCTATTTTACTCATTTTTTTTCAGTTCCTTTAATGCTTTTTCTATTGTCATATTAGGTTGTTCTAACCATTCTTCAACTGCTTCGATTATGTTAGGATGTAAGTAAAAATCTAAACTGTATTTTTGCAGAAAATGTTTTAGTTTCATTTTTCATCATTCTCTAAAATTTTCAGATACTTCTCAACAAGTTTCTGATCAAATTTAGGATCAGAAGGATTAGAAATATCATAAAGACCTAATCTAATCATCAATGCGTTAAGTTTAGGATCATTGATTTCAGTACATCTTTGAGCAGTTTCCCTAAGTAACCCTAAAAGAATATTGATAGGTTGAGTAAGCAAAACACAATTAGGATTACCTAAGATTTCTTTAAATAACTCGTATGTTGCAATTTTCCATTTTAATTTTTCCATACTCATCTCACTTTTGTTTCAGTTCCCTCAAAAGTCTTTCGATAAAAAGATACAATGAACGATGTTTAGAACATAAAGGTAGTTTACCTTTAGCTTTAATTTCTGTTTCTTTATTACAATTTGGATATTCACAAATGAACAATTTTGAATTTGGATCTCTTTCTTTATATATTGATTGTTTAGTAAAGATTTTTTCTAAATCCTTCAAAAGTTCTTTTTTCCAATTATCAACCAATTCTTTATCATAATAATCAAAAGAGGCATCAGGTTCAAAAATTTGTGATTCACCATAATTATAATTTTCGTCATCTGGAAAAGTTGCAAGTTTTAGTTTTAGCCATTCTTTAGTTACATTACGAAAGCGTTCCAATTCCGTCATTCGCCCTAAGATAAAAACATACTGTGAATCTGTTTCTTCATAATCAAGTAATTTTATTGCTAATTCGTTTCTTCTTTTTTCAATAAAATCTTCAAAGTTTAATGTTTTCATTTTTCTTTCAATTCCTCTAAAATCCGTAGTTTCTCTAATCGTTTTTTCTTTCTGTCATCCCAATAAACTAGATAAGCGGTAAAGAGTCCTAAAATCAAAGATGTATAATATAATATTATCATTTTTCATGTTCTCCATTTCTTAACCCAATCGGAATCAAGTTCATCCTTAAGCTGAAGAGTATCAGGATCAACAGGCTCATTCTTAGCTAAGTTATCAAAAACTTTCTTGTTCTCTTCAATGATTCGCCTAACAGAAGCTTCAGCTTTTCTTTTATCCTCTTTTATTCCGCCAACAAAATACATGAACCAACCGATAATAAAAATCAGAGAAAGAATAGGAAGCAAAAGCAACCTTAAAAGCCTAAGCTTTGAGTTCAAAAATCATCCCTCTTATTTTTCCATTTTCGGTAATCATCAATAAGCCAAAAAACAAGCCAAGAAACCCCAAGAAAACCAAAAAATAACAGAACATTCCAACCCAAAAAACTCAGATAGCCAACCGCAAACTCAAAAGAAACCTTACCCGCCATACCTAAAATTGTTAAATCAAAAAGCCCAAAAAACAGAGAAAACATATAAAAAACATAAAGATAAACAAGTTTGCCAAACCAACTAAATTGACTAAGAAACTCTTTAAGAAACAACAAAGGCTTTTTGATTAATTCCCAAAGATACAGTAAAAAACTTAACAATATTTTTTCTCTCCTAACTCATCTAAAATATTATAGTAAGAGCTTAACAGAGTTCTACCTTTCTCAGTTGTTTTGAAAACTGTAGTGTTTTTTCCCAACAGTCGTTTGGTAAGAAGCCCTCTTTCAATAAGTCTAGAAGAAAGCTCTTTAAGAGTTTGAAAATTCAAATTAGACCTATAATATATTTTTGTTTTCGTAAGCGGAACAGGAGTATCACAAGCCCAAAGAAGATCAAGCATCATTTCAATTTTGCTTCTCCTACGCCCATGAACCAACAAAGTATTAATCCCTCTTTGTTCCATCATTTTTTCTAAACTCTCTCCATTAACTTGATTATTTGCTCTAAATGCTCAACCTTGTTAGCCTCTTCTTTTGTGATAAACCTATACTTTGATTTTTGAGGATTAACAGGGGCTAAACAAAAACAGTATTCCCCCTTTAGATCCCCAAAAGGAACAACAAAAAGCGGGGCATCTTTTTTTGGATAATAGAAAAAAAGATCTGATTTAGCAAAGCCAAAATTTTCAGCTAAAGCAATGACTTCAAGAATCAGTTTTTCTTTATAAAAAAAGTTCTGAGTTAAATACCTCAAATAATTATATTTAGCAAATTCATCAAAATCTTTGTAAAGTTCAAAATGCTCTTTAAACATCTCTGTTTTAACATCAGAGAGCTTAACAACCGCAAAAACTCTACAGCGTTCCATAAAAATACTAATCTTATCTGTTTTCCCCCTGAAACAAGATAGTCCTTTTTCTTCAGAACAAACAACCTTAGAAGATCTCAAAAACATAGGCTTAGGAATACCTTCATTTTTAGTCATTTTTTCTAAACAAACCTTTTATGTTTATAATCCACTAGTAAGGATTCAATCAACTTGTTATATTCATCATAATAGCAACGAACACAGTTAGAGCCATCAAAAAACCTTTGCTCATAAACCAAACGGGGCAACTCAGTCCAATTCCCCATACACATACTAGGCTCATAACGTAAACTAGGCTTTTTTAAAGCGTATTGAGTTCCACAACAAGGATACAATTTACCTTCAGCAGAAACCACAGGCTTCAAAAGAGAAACATAACATTTCTTAGAGCCATGAGTGTACTCTTTTCTTCCCTGATAAACAACCCGCTTATCATCAATCTTAAGACTTTTAATCTGCCTTTCCAAAAACTTGATAGAAGCAATTTCATCAAGCTTCAAAAGATCATTAACAAACCTAACATGAGTAAACTTGTTCTTGTTAGCCAACCTCAAAACCCGTATAGGCACATCAGTAGGCTTAGTTAACAAAACATGACTAAAAGCCCAATCAACATCCTTACTCTGACTAGAAACCTTATCAACCGTTTCAAGCCACTTCTCAAAATCCACATGAGAACCAAGCTCATCAGAACTAGAGATCCTAATCCAAGTTAAGAAATAATCAAAAGCTCTAGGATGAACCCGATCCAACAAAACCCCGTTTGTTACAAGCCCTGAACTAATACTTGCTAACCTATTACACCAAAGCAAAGAATATAAATTTGGATACAAGATAGGCTCTCCGCCCCCAGTAATAGTCATAGATTTGCAACCCAACATCTTCAAAGTATCAACAAAATGCATAAGTTCCTCTTTTGGAAACTCAGCTTTCTTAGGGCGATTCTTGCAACTGCAAAAACTACAAGCATTTTTACCCGTAAAAGTACATTTGTTAGTAGGATTAAACTGAACATGAACAGGAAAAACCATCTTATTCAAAACAATACTTTCAAGAACATCCAACTGAACAAGAACCTTCATAGGCAAACTATTAGCACTACTAAAACTATACTTAACAAAATCATCCATTTTATTCATCTATCCTTTGCAAGTTTTTTTTGCGGTAATATCCTTCCCTGAACTTGTTTATGATTTCTTCTGCCTTAGTGAAAAACTCTTCAGCTAAAACAAACCTTTTAGAATCATAAACCTCTAAAAGTTCATCAAAACCCTTAGCTTTCTCTCTGATCATTTTCTGATAATCCTTAGAATATCCTCTTTGCTTATCCTTATTTTTAAAAGGCAATTTGCCAAGCCAACCCCTGAATTAATAATTACTAAAACCATAAAATTACTAAACGGTATATAAACCCTATTAATAAAACTGAACCCTGTCCGACAACCAGACAAAAAAAAGGAAAAAGTTAGCCTCAAAGTAGGTTTTCAAGACTAAGTAACTCTGAGCTTACATTGACTAAAAGTAGCTGAAACCCAAGCATTATTAGCCTCAACCCCGATAAAAGCCCCAATCATGTAAACATAGTTAGGATGAGGCATCCTACCATAGTTATAAGCCAACCAACAAATAGACTTAACATCCTGAGATCCAGTTCGCCAACTATAACTTATTTCAGAAGGAATACAGTATCTAATCAAATTCCATTCTTTCCCCGCATCAATACGATCTTGAAAATCATGGTTGCCCAAAGCCCCGCCTAAACTGCCAAAACCATCAGAACGTAAAAGTAACAAAATTTCGTAAGCATTACCCCAAATATCATAGAACCAAAAGTTAATGTAAACATTACCTTGCCCCAAAGTTCTAACATACATATAATCAAGTTTAGCAGTATAATCAACATAAACAGTATTATGCCCCATCCACAAAGCATTATTCGATTCGTGATTCCATTGCCAACCGTAAGGATACTGAGTCCACAAATCATAGTTTTGACCAAAAGCGGTATTGCCAAAGCCCAAAGTAGGCTTGTTCAAAGAAACAAAAACTTCCCCATAACTAACAGAAGATCTATGATCCCCATCTCTCCATTGACCATACTTCCAAGAACCCCACATAACATTATCTAAGTAACTATCTTTCGTAACAATCCCCGCATGAGCAAACACAGGACATACAAGCAAAGCCAAACTAACAACAGTAAAAACAAAAGCAAAAAACTTCAAACCCCTTTTCAAAAATACACCCCCTTTTATAATAGATAAAAAACAAGAAGCACTAAACGGTAAATAAACCCTATGGTTAACAAAAAAAGGAAAAAAAATTAGCCTCAAAGTAGGTTTTCAAGACTAATAATAAGCTTCATAAGCAAAATATGACCAATTAACACCCATATCAGCATTAGCTACCTCATTACCAAAACCAACCAAAGTAATACCCATCTTGCTTAGATCACAACCCCAGTAATAATTAAAGTAACTACCAATCCAATCAATATCAACTGTAACAGTCTTATCGCTAGAACCAAAGAATTGACTTGAAGAAACAGTATAATGCAAAATATATCTATATTCCCCGCCCTCATAAACCACAGTAGGTTTAGGAACAGAACCCGCCACTTGTTTACCGTTAAAAGCCTTGTAAATAATTACAATCTCAAAAGCCTCAGCATTGTAAGAGCCAACAGGCTCAGAAGCCATTCCCCAAAGATTAGCTATACTATGCCCTTGCCCTAAAGTTTGATGTCCACTACAATAATTAGATTTTCCAGTAACAACAAGCCTTTGAGGATATTGATTCAAACTAACAATACTCAAAAGATGAACCTTGTAAGTTCCTTCCCAAATAGGCATATCTCCTTGCAGAAACATAGCATTAGTCCAATCATTAGAATCATACCATTCTCCAACAGTAGTTTTTCTTCTAGTAGTAGCCCTACCTGAACTAGGATAAGAAAAATCAGCTTGAGAAATACCGCCTAATTCAGATCGCCAAAAATGATCTTCCCAGTACATATTATATCCGTAAAGCCCATTCAAATAAGGATCAGAATTTAAAGTATGATAATAACCCGCATTAACAGGAAGAATATTCACAGAAGCAAACAAACTCAACAAAGCAACAAGAACAACAGAAACACCTAAAACAGTTTTTTTCAAAAATACACCCCCTTTTATAATAGATAAAAAAAAGAAATTACTAAACGGTATATAAACCCTATTACTTCATAATGATGAGCATCAAAACAACCTTGCAAACAAATGTTTTACTATACTCCATGAACTTTTAAAAAATTTAATTATTCTATTTTCTTTAGTTCCATTGGAAACAGAGGGGATGATTCCTTCTTTAGCAAGTTGTTGGCGGATATAATTTTTTTGTTTCTCAGAAAGAGTATCCCATTCATCTAACACAAGGGGAAGAAAATAGTTTTTTTGCTTTCTGATAGTTTCAGGGGGCAACCTTCTAGCTTTCTTAGTGTTATAGTTAAAGTTGCAACCAATATTGATTTGAACCGTTTGTTTCATAAATTCCATAGTTACCTTACTATCAGGATCAGGAATATTAGCAACCGCCTTGTTATATGATTCCATTAGGCAAGTTAACACATAGCAAACATCACTATGTTGCTTATTGATAACAGTATCTTTGAAATCATCATAAACATATTCCTTACCTGTATTCAAACGAATAGTTACTGTCCTACCTAATTTATTGAAACCCCCATCTAAAAAAGGCAATTAATAATTATTCTTGTTAACTATAAAGCCATATAAATATTTAGTAATTGCACAGGAAACAAAGGGGTGTACTGTCCAACTACCATACAAAAAAGAGAAATAAACTAAACTTAACTATGTTTTAGTAAGATAATCCCTATTCCAATATTTTTTTGTAGCAACCCAAGTATGAGCCTTTCTATTATTAGATTGAACCTTAATTCCTGAACTTTTAATAAGCCCCTTTCTTTCAAGTTCCCCGCCTCTCCTACTAACCGTTGCAGTTTCAGGAAACCCAATAATACAAGCAAGTTCTCTGTATGTTCTATCAGGAAAATGAGCAACATACCATAAAACAAGCTTATGTAATCTGCCAATATGAGGCTTTATTTGCTGATAAGCTTCCCGACTAGTATCTCTAACAACCTTCTTTAGGTTACCACTCATCTTTTTATTAATTAACCCCCCTTTCTTTTTTTAATCTATCTAAAATGAAACCCTTTCTTTTTTAAGAGAGCTTCTAATTCTAATCTTTCAATCATACGATTATATTTCTCTCCAAAACTCAAAGGCTTAGGCTTTCTAAACCGATCAACTAATTCATCAAGCCAAAGAAGGAATTGAACAAGCAACCCCAACATTATTTTTTGCCCCCGTATTTCTGTTTTATTTTAACAATTTGAGCCTGAACCTGTTTAAGATCCTTACGTTTCCATTTACTAATAGCAGTTCCATTTATAATAGAAACTTCATTTTCAACCAAACCAAATCTTTTAAAGATCCCCAAAATTGCACTCATACTTCTAGCCTCAATCCCCGCACTCTTAGCAATAGAAGTATGATGAACAAACTTTTCAGGAACATACTCAAGAAGAACTAAAAGATCTTCAATAGGCTTCATAGCGTAACCCCCAAAGCTGAAAAGAATCCAATAAAGTTTTGAACCACAACAAACAAGCTAGAAACCAAAAGAAAAACCCAGATACAAGTAAGAAGAACATCCTTTCTCCTATGATCCTTAAGTTTTACTTGCCCATACCTAAAAACCAAAAGCCCCAAAAAGTAACCGCCCAAGAAAACAACCACAAGAAAAGGACACCTATTAAGAACATCAAACAAAGGATTAACCTCAACAAATTTCAGTCCTGTTAATTGCTTAACAACAGTATGATTAAGCAAAGTTTGAATAGCATCAACAGTTTTAACAAAAGGCAAAACCAAAAAAACATTATCACTAATCATTTTTTAAAGTCCCCTTCAATATGAATTTCAACAGGAATATTACAAAGATTCAATCCAGATCTAACAACCTTTTTCTGTTTACCAAGCCTCTTAAGTTCCCTGTCCGATAACCGAACAGAAAAAACCAAAGGAATCTTTTTTCTCAATACTCTGCCCCCTCAAACTCTTTCTTTTCAGAGTAAAACAGGTAACTACCAAAAAGATCAACAACCCCAACAACAATAAGAAGAATTGAAAGATGTAAAGGAACTTGCCCGTTGCTAAACAAAGCAAGAACCCCAAACATACAAGATAGCAAACCAAAAACTATCAGAAAAGTAATATTAACAATACTCATTTTTTCTTTTCAACCCCTAAATCTTCTTGAAACATTACATATACACATCGTTTTCTAAATCATCAGTTAAAACATAGAGTACAAAAGGAACACCAAAACATAATCCTATGAAGATTAACCAAAGAGGAATCTTTAACCAAAGAGATAAAGTAGTCAAAGCAACAGCAAACCAAGATGAACCTAATAATAAACTAAACCAATCTTCTCTTATTTTCATTTTTTTTCAACCTCTAAATTGAAATCATTCAGGTAAACAGAAACCATCATCAGACTCAGGATTTTTAATCATAGCATAAATAAAGAAAACAATACCAAGTATAACAAAAGCAATTAAAGAAATACCAACAAGTTCTCCGCTTATTTTTTTAGCCCCCGTTTTTTCTTCAGTTTATGTTTTTGATCATTCACAATTAGCCCTGAGCCAACAAGAACAGCAAACAAAATCAGGAATCCATTTAAAGAAAGCTTTTCAAGAGCAACCAAAAAGCAAAGTCCAACAGGGGAAAAGAAACAAGCCAAATCCACAACCTCTAAAATTTTAAGATCTAAATTATCTCTCTTCAATATTTCATACTCCTATCCATAAACTCTAAAGCAACAAGAACCTTCTTATATTCAGAAACAGGAATACAGATTAAATGTTCTCCATTCCTCATACAGTCTCTAATCTTCATTTTTCTTTTAGTTCCTTTAATGAGTAATTCTTTTTTATCCAATTAACCCAAGTATCAAGAGATTGAGAAATACTTTCCATTTCTTCAATTAAATCTCTTAATGCTTTTTTTGGGATTTCAATAGTTTCCATTAAAATAACACCCCCTTTTCAACAACCTTCTTTTGTTTCTTTTTGTTTGGTAGAGGGGGCAAAGCAACTTCCCTATGCTTTTCAAGATTCTCTTTTGACTTATCAACTAAAACAACAGTATAACCCGCCTTTTCATACTCTCTAATTGTTTTGCTACTAGTCCCTTTCCAAAGCAACAACTCTAACCTAGTTGGCTTAAAAGCGTAGAAAATAGCCCTCTTGTAAACAGCTTCAGCTTGTAAAGCCCCCGCCTCAAGACTTGCAACGTAAGCAACTTCTCTATGAGCCAAAAAAACCCAATCTTCCCCAAGCTTAAAGTTTTTAGGCAAACAATTAGGGGCAATCCGTTTACTAACCCCCATCTCAACCGCCTCTTCAACAAAACTCTCAGGAGAATAATAGTTTTTACTGACAAACATGAGATAGAAAACTTTAGGGATCTTCCGCTTTTTCTGTTCGACTCTATCAAGCTTTTTGAGTTCAGGATAAACATTAGCATAAAAACACAAGGGGCAACCCTTAAAGTTTTCATGGCATTTATGATCTTTCAACTTCATAGCTAAATAACCTAAATGAACAGGTTGCATACTACGACTTTGCTTAACCATAAAATCGCAACATTCACAATTACCTAGTTCAACAGGAAGAGCATCACAAATTGCACTTGGACCTTGACCACACAAATAAACCCCGCCAACAACCCGATAACCACAACCCCGACTAAACTCAACCATTACTTAGAAACCCCCCTTTTTGTTCAGATTAAAATTAACATAGAGAGCTTGGCAATTATTACAGCTTGAGATAGAAAAAGTTCCCTTAGAAGTAACTATACTGATTCCATTTGCCAAGAACCCGTTTTCATCAACTCTATGATAGTTATAGTCAAACTTGTAGGGCAAACTTCTAGAGATTCCAAGAATCTTAGCATTATCCAAGAACCTAATAGTTCCCTCTTCTTTACGTTCAACTTCAGGCTCTAAACTGATAAAGTTAGGAAGATCCCCAACATTCTCTTTCTTAAGCTGTTTCTTTTTAAGCTCTGTTTTCAAATCATTCCAAAGAAGATCTTTGATAAAAGCCCAAAGTTCCCTAAGATTAAGATCCCCTTTAAACAAAGCAAGGCAAAACTGAAGCATAACACCAAACACAACAACAACAACTACAACGGAAACAAGAGCCTCAAACAGAACAGTTATTTCAGGATTCATTTTTTCAAACCCCCCTTAGCAAAATAACAAAACTTACTACATTCTTTACAGTAAGAACAAAGATCCTTGATTTTAACTAAACAATGTTCCCCGTAAGTTCCTTTCAGTCCATTATCAAACCTAACCACAACAATATTATGTTTAAAGCCCCATTTACCAACCCTTTTAATTTCCTCAACTATTCCCCTTTGATGCCAACTACCAACCTTGCCCCCAGTATCAACAGAATCCCCAACACTAAACAAAGGCTTAGGATCTTCCTCAACATAATCAAAGCTTACATTACTCCAATCAAAAACCAAACCTAGCAAACCCCCTCTTCTAATAATCTTTTATGATAATAAGCAATAACAAGAACTATCCAAACAGGAACTAAAACTTGAATAGTCAACTTAATTATCTCCTTTTATTTCTGAGTCATAGAAAACTTGGTAAATCCACATTCCTAGTTTTGCCCCCAAAACAGGTTTTCTTCTGCCCCTATCTTCTCTCTTCTATAATATTCTTCCCCATGACCTTTACAACAGAACCTACGCTTTTTACTGTAGTCAATAAACCCGATTCCGCAAAGATCACAAAAGCTAACCTGAGAAACAGGAAAATTGCCAATAACCTCTAAAACATTACCTTCTCTTAAAACATAAAACCTATAGTAAACTTGCCCCGCCTCAATAACTTTTTGATCAGAACCACAAGCCCTATAAACAATCCTTTGAATAGTAGCCTTAAGAATCCTGAAACGTAACTTCCCAAAGCTCTTATAAACAGCTACAGTAATGGGTTTTATCATTCACACAACCTTTGAGTTTTAGCTAAGTCCTTGTCAATTTCCCACTTGTACTTGCTACATCCGCCATAAGTGGGAAGAAAATTCTTATCATAAGATCCACAACGATTACAAGCCAAATCAAACACCTACCTCATCAACAGATTTTTTTAACAGCAAATCAGGAGTAGCAGAAATCAATTTTCCGTTTTTCCAAATACCAACATCTTTCCGTTTTCTCTGTTTTTTCAACTTCCAAAATTGAATAGTTTGAACACCTGAAGGATCATCTTTCTTCCAAGTTATCACTTCAGTATAATTCAATCCTTTAATTACAGCTCTCATTTTAGAAACCTCTCTAATAATCAACTCCACAATCTTCACATTTTATCTGTTTTTCTCTTATATAATATACTGATTTACACATTATTTTTCTATATTTACAAAATCTTAGTTTGTTCATTTTT
>WOR8_10003463_pt1 | contig 18009 bp, 14 predicted proteins | sample DeeMarSeWOR38_10_FD_19890 | JGI IMG/M metagenome (IMG submission 19890)
TGTTGGTGCCGCGTTTCAAATCCTCGACATACAACAGTATGCCTCCGGTTTGAAACTCGGCCCCGCCGCGATCTTGAACCAAAATCCTATTTTTCAGATGGGTTCTAATAAAAAATATAAATAAAGGAGGATAAGAAATAATGAGCAGATGGGAATTACCACCCAAAGGTGGTCATATGGAACGACCAACCGGAATTTATTATCAAACCATGACGGATAAACAGGCTAAGGAACGTCTTGAAAAAAATGACATGATCATCATTCCGATAGGAAGCACGGAAAATCATGGACCGCATGCGTGTTCGGGGGAAGATACCTTTCTGGTAACCCGCATGGCCGAACAGGTTGCACAGGCAACCGGTTGCACGGTTGCCGAACCGATTTGGTACGGGTCACATCCCTTCCATCACTTAGGGATGCCGGGTACGATCGTCATCCCTGAAGAAGATCTTGCTGCTTACCTTCGAGCCGTAATCGCCGGTTTCTGGAACACCGGTTTTAGAAAACAAATATTGCTCAATGGTCACGGCCAGGATTATGTGATTCCACTGGCAATTCATCAGTTCGCAAAAAGATACCAGGTGCCCGCTATCTTGGTCAACGTAAACTGGTGGTTTATTATTCCTGAGCATATTCGCGACAAGGCCCATGGCGGCCCCTTTGAGACCCAGTTTATTCACGCGGATGAATGCGAAACTTCCTTCTCGCAAGCGTTGTTTCCCGAAATGATCGTTCAGGAAGATGCTGTCAAGACTCAGCCGATGCAGATCTTCCCTGATGGTCATATCAACAAATCGGGCAGCGCCTATGATTTGCCAATTCCATTCTGGCAGCAGGTTGGCGCGTCGGCAATCGAAGTTGTATCAACACCCGAAGGGGTTGTGGGTGATGCGACGCTGGCAGATCCGGAAAAGGCCAAACCAGGGTTGGCGGCCATTATGGACTACCTGGAAAAATTGATCAACGACATTATGGCGATGTATCCTGCCGGAAAGCTGCCCCCTATTGAAGCGATGAGCATGCGCAAGCAAGAAGAAATCGAAGACGTCGTCAAGGGGCCGTTAAATGGCGGAACGCACATTTATACGCTGGGCTATCCGACTTAAGGATTGCACACTTGATGAAACAACAACAAGGGAGATAGAAGTAATGACCAGACCAGAAAAGGTGAAGGCGGTGGTAATGACCGGCCCAGGTGAGGTGGAGTGCCGAGAGCTTCCCTATCCTGATCATTTAGAGCCCGGCGCTGTAATCGTGAAAATGGAAATGTCCGGAATGTGCGGTACTGATAAACATGCCTTCGATGGAGACGTTACGCTTTACGGCGGAACCGAAGCCGAACAAGACATGGTTTATCCGTCAGTGCATGGACATGAAAATGCCGGAATCGTCGTAGAAATGAACGGAGAGGGAAATCAGATCGAATATGCAGGGCAAAATCTTCAAATCGGCGACCGGATAACCCACTGTCCGAATGTCATCTGCGGTCGTTGCTGGTATTGCCGCAGAATTCATGCGTTTCCGTTTTGCAGCAATCATGAAGGGATCGGAATGACGTATTATAGCGATCGTTTTCCTTACATTACAGGTGGATGGGGCGAGTATATGTATCTGCCGCCCAAAGCATGGATTTATAAAGTGCCCGGTGAAATGACTGTAGAAGAGACGGCATTGTCTGAAATTTTTGTCGTGTCGTCTCTTCTGGACCGGGCAAAAATGTATTCTCAGGTCGATGCGCGCGGGTTTAATTTCGGTGATACGGTTGTGATACAGGGTCTTGGTGCCGTCGGCATGATGATGGTCGCCAAGGCACGGTTGCTGGGTGCAGGAAAAATAATCGCCCTCGACACCTTTGAATCCAAATTGAAATTATCCAAGGAATTTGGAGCAGACCTTACTATAAATATTTCAAGTTTAAGCGATGACGAACTCGTAAACACCATCCGCAGTGAAACGGAGGGGAGGGGAGCGGATGTTGTCGTTGAAGTTGTCGGAAGGCCCGAGGTTCTGGACGTCGGCCTCCGAATGCTGCGACGGGGAGGGACCTATTGTGAAACCGGAAATTTTGTGGATACTGGCTCGGTTAATTTAAATGTCCATCGGCATCTTGCTGCTAAAAACGTACTTTTTATCGGCAATACGAACCATCCCCATGATCAATATTATGCCCACTTTGGAATGATGCTCAGAAATCGAAAGTATTTTCCGTGGCACAAACTCATCACGCATCGATTTGCATACGAACAATGCCAAGATGCAATGATTGCGGCGAAAGATCCTGAAGCCCTCAAGCTTGTTTTCGTTCCAAAAAATGCGTAAAACAAAAATTCATGCCGGGAATGAAACAATAACATCTTAGTGAGTGGAGAGTGAACATGCAAGACCTCAATAAGGGCGAAAAAACAGCGCTGGAGAAGATTGCGGTTCGGAACCGCAAGAGCGTTCTGCGATTGATGCGCGCCGGCCGGATGGGTCACATTGGCGGGGCGCTTTCAGCCATTGACATCCTGACGGCGCTTTACTTCAAAATCATGCGGGTTGATCCGCAAAATCCGGCCTCGCTCTATGCAACCCTTGCAGAAAAGGGATTTTTTGACGGCGCGGTCCTCGATACATACGGTTCGCTGGGATCGAAATTAGGGGGACATCCCGATATGTATAAAGTGCCCGGTGTCGAAACCAATACCGGCGCCCTGGGACACGGGCTTTCAATCGCCGGCGGCATGGCCATGGGGTTGAAAATGGATGGCCTCGATGCCAAAGTGTATGTGATCATGGGGGATGGTGAGCTGGCCGAAGGCTCAAACTGGGAGGCGGCGGCCGCAGCCAGTCACCATAAACTCGACAACCTGCTGCTTTTTGTCGACCGCAATCATTTACAGATCAGCGGCCCGACAGTCGATGTCATGAACTATGAACCGCTGGATAAAAGATGGCAGGCATTCGGCTGGAGTGTGCGTGAAATCGATGGACATGATCTGGAACAGATCTTCGCGAATGCGACCGACATCCCTTTTGAGAAGGGCAAACCGTCGGTGATCATCGCCGATACGGTGAAATCAAAGGGGGTGTCTTTCGCAGAAAACAAGGTTGACTACCACTACTGGAAGGCAACCGATGAGGATCTGGAAATCGCAGAACGTGAGCTTGACGAGATCGAAAAGAGGATAAGCTGATGGACGATTTAAGGGACCCGCGCAAAACGTTAGGCGAAGCGCTGGTGGCGGCAGCGGAGAAAAATAAAAAAATTGTGGCCATCTCGGCCGACAGCTCGAGCGGATCCGGGCTAACCCCTTTTCATGAACGCTTTCCCGAGCGTCACATCGAGTTCGGTATTATGGAGCAGGGGGTCATCGGTTTTTCCGCCGGTCTTGCCACAACGGGTAAGATTCCCTTTGTGGTCGCCATCGCTCCCTTTGTGACGGCGCGGCCCTTTGAGATGTTCCGGAACGATCTCGGGTACATGCGGCAAAATGTCAAGGTCGTGGGACGCTGCGCCGGGCTTACGTATGCGGATCTGGGCGCGACCCACCAATCACTGGATGATATTGCCATTATCAGAACCATACCGGGCGTGACGGTTCTCAACCCGGGGGATCCGGTGGATATTGCCAAGGCAGTCCATGCGGCCGCAGCGCATGTCGGGCCGGTCTATATCAAGCTCGGCAGCCCCAAGATGCCCGTTCTTATGGGCGAAAACTATCCCTTCCAGATCGGAAAGGGTGTTGTCATGCAGGAGGGCAGCGATGTGACCATCATCGGAACCGGCACGGTACTGTCCAAGGCCGCCGAAGCAACCCGGATACTCAAGGAAAAGGGAATTCAGCCCCGTCTGATCAATATGCATACCATTAAACCGTTTGACCGCGAACTGGTCTTAAAGGCCGCTGCGGAGACAGGGAAAATCGTTACGGTTGAAGAGGGCTATCTTGCAGGGGGGCTGGGAAGCTGCGTGGCCGAGCTGATTTCCACAGAACATCCCGTGCCATTAAAGATGATCGGCATCGACGATCAATACTGCGATACGGGTCCTTACGAGGAGTTGCTCGCCCAGTATGGACTCCAGGGCGATCAGATCGCAGCCACGATTGAGAAATTTTTAGAATAGACCTGCAGAATAGATATTATTTCGGAGTGCTGGAGTACTGGCGTGTTGGGTTTGTTCTTTCGTTACGGGTTACGAGTTGCGAGTCATGAACTGCAGAGTTTAGTTTGCAATATTTTAACCCGTAACCCGGAACGCGGAACTCGAAATGCTTTAATATTCAAAAGAGCCGATATCGGGACCCCTCCCTTGAGGTACAGATACCTCGTCCATATCTTGGGCTAAGCCCGCATCGGCACCTGCATCGATGCAAGGCGAGTCATCTAAAAGGTGATAATTCCCGAATTTTGAATTTTCAAATCTCGGATCATCAAAAATACTCAGGCGATCGTAGCCCAATCCCTGCCATTCGGCGGAATTTTTTTTCTCCCTCACCAGGTTCGGGCTCTTGCCTTTCCAGACCAGGAAGCCATTCACCGCGTCAGGGAAAAAACAATTATTATTCATATCAAGATTGCCGTTTGAAAAGAAATCCATATACAGCTTTACGTGAAAGCGAGTCGGGTTGAAGGAAATATTATTTTTAATGGTGTTGGTACCGGCGGCATCATGTAGCAAGGTGAAACTGATTTCGCAGTCCACAATCAGGTTATTATAAATCTCATTGTCGAACACGCCTGAATTACCCGGGATGCTGTGGGTGCCCAATTTAAAACCATTTATACAATTGCCGACAATATTATAATAGGCGCGATTATGGGCGGAGCCATTTTCGAATTGAATACCATTTTTTCCGCTGTAGATCTCGTTATAGCGGATGGTAACATTGCGGGCGCCCACATCGGTCCATATGCCGTTTGGATTTGTAGGCCGCATGGCCCGATACACAGCATTGTACTCAACGATGATGTTTAAAGGTTCCTGAGATCCGTTTTGACCGAGTATCTTAATTCCCCCGGTCCATTGACCATTTCCGGCCGAGTGATACCGCACCGTATTATTCGCTATGATCGAATCGTATACGGCCGTGAATCGGATGCCATAACCTGCGGTATGGATAATCTTGGAATTTGTAATGGCGCAGTTCGAAAAATTGAAAATGCGAATCGCAGTCGTGGTCCTGTCGGCATTTTCCGATGATTCTGAGGATCCTGAAAACCGCACCGTCAGACGATGCAATTCAATCGTCGAGCGCGGACTTTGCCAGTTGCCGCTAATAACAACCGATGCCCAGTTTCCTCCCCAGAGCTCCAGATTTTCAAAGCGAACATAACCTGCAGCCGTGCCGAGGCCGTCGATCACAAATTTCCTGCTGCTGTGGTGTATGGGGGTTCCATTGGGTGAGCCCCCGCCTTTTTTATGGAGATAAAGATAGCCGCTCGTATTATTGACATATTCAAAGAAAAACTCACCCTCCCCGACATCCGGGCCTGAACGCATTTGCAGGGCAGAATCCAGCGAAATATCTTCCTGCCATACCCACCCGACATCTTCACCGGCATGATTGATTTGAATTCGATAAATATTACCGCTGAACCGCACCCAGCCGGTCGTAATCGTTTTGGTCGGACAGATGATTCTGGGCAAACGACCCGATCCATAGGCTTTCGTTATAATTAAATTATTCTCCTCTCCGGCATCCCGCAGGGTGAAATAATCATACCATACATCCCCTCTCATTAGCCTGACCCTGTCTCCGGGTTGAAGAACAGTGTTGCCCGCCACACCGGTGGCCTTGCTCATCCAGGGATGATATTCCCAGGGGTTTTGTCGTGATAATCCGCTGTTAAGATCATTTCCGATTGAACTGGATACATAATAGGTTGCTGCCTGAAGCGGACCTACCCATATCAAGAATAAGATGGGCAGCATGCAGGTCATAATCCTAAGAGAAAGCGATTCCTTGAGGATAACAATGTCTCTCATCTCTAACCTCATTTTTTCTTAAAAAAATTTGGGTAACCCATTTATTTCCAAATGTTTCATCGGGTATTAGGGCTCAGGTGCTCTGATTACCGCACAAACTATGCCAGTTGGCGTCAAATTCATAATTTTTAATGAATTTGGTCCGTTATGCAGTCATCAAACCTTCCGGGCATCTATAGCGGATGCATTATTTGACACGTACTGTGCACTTTTTTGAACGAATGAGATCTAACGAGGCCACGTCGGCAGGAATACGCAGCGGTTTTGATCCGGATTGAATGCGCTTGACGGCAGGGTTGTACATTTTAGTTCAGCTGAGATCTTTAATAACACAATGACTATAGTTTTAGGTGTCAGGTTTCAGGTGTTAGGTAAAAAGCTCAAAGGCTGGGATGCTCGAAAGCTGGGAAGCTTGAAAACATGCAATCTCAGAGGTTCAACCGACTTTGAGCTTTCCAGCCTTATAGCCTGCCAGCCTCCCAGCAAAATACGAACAGCTATTCGAAGTACCCTTAACCCGGCAACTGACACCTGACACCCGAAACCTGCCACTTACTCATCGCGAACCTCAACAAAGTCAGCCGACACCGGCGGGCAGGTGAAAAATTCCAGGTAACGGAAATCCTTATCGGACCGATTCACTGTCGTGTGCTTTTCACCCGCTGCAATGTGGCATACCGATCCGGCTTTGAAGGGATACGCCTTACCTTCGACAATTTCGACGGCTTCCCCGCTGATTGCAATAATTACGGATTCGCGTTTGACGTGATAGTGGTAGGGTACCTGACTGCCCGGTGGCAGCAGGCCGAACATGCCCCCCATATCGTCGGCGCCATGCGCCCGGGTCAATATCTCGGGACGATAGATTTGCCCGGGCTCCGGGTTCTCCCTGTTGATGTAATCTTCAAAGCTAAAAAACTTCATCGCTTTCCTTTCCTGAATTTGCCTCGGGTGCGTGCGGATATTTTTATAGCTGGATTTCTTCATCCTCCGGCGGCGCTTTAATTACGATCGCCCGCAAAGACTCCGCATCACTCAAATTCCAGGTGGTATGCGATTCGCCGGCGCCGATAAACACCACCGAACCCGGACCAATTTCCCTTCTTTCTTCCCGGGTTTCCGCCATTCCTTTGCCGGAAAGCACAAATATGGCTTCTTCCTGGTCCGGATGAACGTGTTTCTGATGGACATGACCGGGCAGCCATTCGGTTATTTTGACTTTCATCTTTTTGGCCCCGACGGTCTGGGGATTGACCAGTTCTTTGGTCAGCCCCCAGGCGACTTTTTCAAATTCAATCTGCGCTTCTTTTAAAATTTTTGCCATATTTTTTTCTCCTTCAGACGTCTAAATAGGGGGCGGCCCATTCCAGATCCAGAGCCGTCAAACACGCCCTGGTGGGCACGCCCTCTCGATTCCAGCCCAGCAGCTGATAGTATAGCTCAACGGCCTCGCGATGCGCGTCCGGGTCGATTTTAACCTGTTTTAACGGGCCTTCCTGCGGGGCCTCATAGAAGCGCGCGGGCAGGCGGTCATCCTGGCGCGTAAACCCTTCCCGCAGGTTAAAGATGCGCATCATCGTCATACCGCGTTCAACCGCTTTCATCAGTTTCCAGGTGGTGGCCGGCCATCCGCTAACCGCTTCAACCGCGTCCCGTATTTCAGAGATATTCCAGGGCACAAAACTGCACAAACCCAGATAGTTGGGGATTACTCTTAAGAGCCCCAGCTCATAGGCCATGCGCGCCTTGCGCGGGCTCAACTCGGTGGGTGGCATATTTTCAGCAATATGGATGCGGTCCCAGTTCTCCATCGCACGGGGCATGGCATGGTCGACCGCACCGGACACATGGTCGGCGCCGATGGCATGCACGCTGTAATGAATACTGAGGCCCTGGTTTAAGCGCGGTTCATGATAGGGAATTTCCAGACCTTTCACCTGCATGGCGAATTGAATTGAATCTTTGCCAATGATCTGGGCTGCTTTTCGGGATCCTTTGGCCAGCAGATCTCCAATGCCCTCCCGGCGGGCAATCTTTTCGAGCAGCTGCAACATCACCTCGGCATTGCCGAAATTGGCCTGTAATCCATCCATCTCTTCCGAGCTTAAAAGGCCGTTTTCAAAACATTCCATGGCAAATGCAATCGTAGCCCCTGCTGATATGGTGTCCATGCCGAAACGGTTACAGATTTCATGCGCTTTGCACACGGCTTTGGAGTCGTCGATTAACAGATTGGGGCCAAATGAGGCGAGGGTCTCATATTCGGGACCGCCGTAAACGGAATCCACATGCCAGGGTTCCGCTTCAATATGAACCTTCTTTTTGCACCGGATGGGGCAATTAAAGCAGCCCTCCATCCCCACACCGTAGGTGCGCATCACGGGCACCGCATGTACATGTTCAACGCCGGGGAAGTGCCCGCCGCCATAATTGCGAATGGGCAAATTGCCCACCGCCTCAAACGCATCCATCGCACTGCCGGTTCCGTATTCCACAAAGGGACAGGTCTTATATTTGCCCTTCATGATGCGATTGAGTTCCAGAATTTTATCATCATCTGCGGCCAGAGGGCGCTGGTTGCCTTTTACAACGACACCTTTCAGGTGCTTCGATCCCATGACGGCCCCCATGCCGCAGCGGCCGAAGGCATTGCGGCAGTCAACAATAATATTGGCGTAAGACACCATTTTTTCTCCGGCCTCTCCGATCAGGGCCGTGCGGTATTTTTTTTCGCCAATATCTTCCTGAAACCATTCCATGGCCTGTCGCGTCTCGGCCCCCCAGATTTTAACGGCATCGCGAATTTCGACTTTGTCGTTATGGATCCAGAGATAGACCGGCTTTTTCGCGATTCCCTCGATGATGATTCCGTCATAGCCTGCTCTGCGCAGCTCGGCACCCCACGAACCACCGGCTTCGGATTCACCACAGGCACCGGTTAAGGGAGACTTCGCACCGACACTGCACCGCCCCGAGCCGATCACCCGGTGTCCGGTTAACAGCCCCAGAGCAAATATCAGTTTGTTTTCTGCACTTAATGGTTCGGCTTTGGCCGGAACTTCGGTCAGCAGGGTATGCATAATGATTCCGCGGCCCCCTAAATAGTGCTGGTAATAAGATGCTTCCGGTTGCTCGATGCCGATATCTCCGCTTTCCAGATTAACTCTCAAAATTTTTCCCGCATATCCATAATGGTCCATTGTATCCTCTTTTTCGGTCCTTGTTAGTCGATTTGGAACAGTCTCTACCGATATGGTTTCAGGTGTCAGTATTCAGAGATTCAGGGTTCCGGGGTTCAGCCTGCGACGAGCTCCCCTCGGCATCCTCGGGGCCTTAGCTTGGCGAAGGCAGCCGAGTCGGGTTAAAAAAACCTTGAACTTTTGAAACCCCTATCCGAAACCTGACACCTTAATATTGTAAGTTGCTTGTGAAACGAAACACTAGGCTCGCTGTATCACAACCATCAGCTACGTGCAAAAGAAATTCGGCCTGAATTTCGTTTGACAAGCCGCTGCCGGATATTATACACAGTTTTACAATTGTGTAAAGTATGCACAAATGTGCAGAAAATAGATCAACGGTTTATGTCCATTTGATTCTGGCATTGGCAACTAAAAATCTTTTTGGACCCATTTTAAAAACAAACCACGAAAAAACGAAATTCAGGAAGCACTAAAATTTATTCGTTATTTTTTTCGTGTTTTTGTTCTTTCGTGTTTTCGTGATGAGAAAATCTTTGATCCTGGAGGAAATCATGGCAGACAAAATGGCGGTTCTGGGTACCGGTGCGATTGGCAGCAGCGTCGGGGCCGACCTTACCAAGACCGGATATGACGTGATGCTGATTGACCAGTGGCCGGCGCATGTCGAGGCCATGAAAGCCGATGGTTTGCGGGTGACCATGACCGATGAAGACTTACACACACCGGTAAATGCCATCCACATTTGTGAATTGGCTTCTCTGACGCATGCGTTTGACATCGTTTTTCTGACCGCCAAGTCCTACGATAGTTGCTGGATGACGGAGCTGATTAAGCCGCATTTGAAGCCGGATGGTGTCCTGGTGTCGCTCCAAAACAGCCTCAATGACGAACTGATTGCCCCCATCATCGGCCCCACAAGGGATGTGGGCTGTGTGGTTGAGCTGTCGGCCGAAGTTTTCGAGCCGGCCAGGGTCAAACGCAACACCACCCACAGCGGCACATGGTTTGCTGTCGGGGAGCTGCACGGCAGGGTAACCCCCCGGGCCGAGAAACTGGCCAAAATCCTCAGTTGTGTCGGCCAAACCGATATCACGACCAATATCTGGGGTGCGAAATGGACCAAGCTGATCGCCAATTGCATGCTGCAGGCGCCGATCGGTATTCTGGGATTGTACGAACAGGAGGCCACCGATATTCCGGAGGTGTTTGATTTCTGCATCCAGCTCGGCCGCGAAGCAATGGAAGTCGGGGCGACGCTGGGCTACACCATCGAGGCCATCTACGGCCTGAGTGCAGAAGAATTTATGGGCTCAACCGATGAGGTCCTCAAAAAAAATCTGCGAACCCTGGTCAACCACATTGGAAAAGAAGCGCGCAACTCGGTGCTGCAGGATCATTTGAAAGGACGCTACAGCGAGGTCGATCAACTCAACGGTCTGGTGGTAAAAAAAGGCCAAACGGCCGGCGTGCCCACGCCTTTAAACGCTGCCGTTGTGGCGGTGACCCAGCAGATTCAAAAAGGAGATTTGAAACCCGATCGCTCAAATCTGGAAATCCTAAAAAAGCTGATGGTCGAAGCCGGATCATAATCCGAATTCGTTATGGCTTCATTCAGCCGGGCATCTTTCTAATGGAAGGGGGTGATCACACTTCAGTAATGCGCAACTAATCTAAAATCCAACCATGATCGCATCAAGGAGGTGGGATATGAAAAAACAGCATCGTTTCTCTAAGATCTTCTGGGGATTTCTTGTCTTTCTTTTTGCCATTGCATTTATGGCAAGTCTTGCATCCGCCAAAGACCAGTACATCCGTCTGGGGTGTGGTGGACCGGGCGGGTCCTGGTTCAAAATGGTCGGCGGACTGTCTTCGCTTTTTAACAAAAAAATTGAGAATGTGAATGTGAGCGCCGTATCCTCGGGCGGTTCTGTGGCACTCATGCGGCTGATTCGCAAAGGCGAATTGGAGGCCACCTTTACCCATACGCTGACAGCCTATGACAGCTGGAACGGCGCAGGCAAGTTTGAAAAAGAGGGTCCCTATAAGGGCATCCGCATGATGACCGGCATGTACGAGAGCGTGCATCACTTTGTTGTGCGTGAGGACAGCGACATCAAAAGCATGAGTGACCTGGTCGGTAAACGCGTCAACGTGGGTTCACCCGGCAGCGGATCGGCGGCCAACTCGACGATTATTCTTGAAGGCCTGGGTATCTATGACAAGGTAAAAATAAACAATTTGAGCTTCGGTGACGCGGGCCGGGCCGTGGGGGATGGGCAAATGGATGCTTTGGGGATGAGCGGCGCACCCATGGCCGCAGTCGTCACGCTGGAGGCCTCTCATAAAATTCGCGTACTGGAATTCAGCGATGCCGAATTTAAAAAAATATTTACCCAGTCACCGTTTTACTACAAGACCACCCTGCCCGCCGGCGTTTACAAGTCATGGAACAAGCCGACGGATCTGATCGCTTTTCAGGTGTACTGGATTGCCCATGAGAAATTTGATCCTGAAGCAGTCTACAAAATGCTTAAGGTGGCCTATGATCCCAGCAACAAGGATTACCTCAAAAGCGTTCACAGACAATTTGGCGGCATGAGCGCGGCTTTACAACCGATGAAAGGACTGGGAATACCCTTACATCCCGGCGCCGTCAAATACTGGAAGGAAAAGGGCATGGACATTCCCGCCGAGTTGATTCCTCCGGAGATGAAGTAACGTTAAATCCATTCGCTAAAATTAAGGCACCGTTCATATCCTCCGCCAAATATAGACGGCGGGATTTTGGACGGTGCCTGCTGATTTTTACAGATCGATAAGGGGGACGGTGGAATGAAGCCAGACACCAGCGGCGAGACCCGGGAACGCATGCGGCAATTGGAAGGAAAAACCGCCTGGCTGGTCAGCGGCATTGCGGCGGTGTTTTCGCTGTTTTACATCTACACCGCCGGTTTCGGATTGGTCTCCACGGAACTGCACCGGGGTCTGTACATCCTGTTTACCATGCTGCTTTGTCTTTTTCTTTACCCCGCCAGGAAAGGATCACCCGCAAACCGGGTGTCCTTTCTGGATTGGGTCCTGTGCCTGCTCGTTCTGATCGCGGTTGTTTATTGGATTGTGGAATTTCCCGAATACGCCACCGAACGGGTTCGAAATCCGGTGACGGCGGACATCGTCATGGGTATCATCGTTACCGTCCTTTCCCTGGAAGTGGCCCGGCGCACCATCAACTGGATATTGCCCATCCTGGCTTCCGTATTTCTGCTGTATGCCTACTATGGCCCACTGGTACCCGGAGCCCTGGGTCATCCGGGCTTTTCCATCGTCAACATCGTGGAAAGCATCGGCTGTGATATGAGCGGGATTTATGGAATTGTGGCCAACACCTATGCGACCTTTGTGTTTCCGTTTATCATCTTTGCTTCCTTTCTGAAGGCCGCGGGCGCCGGAGACGCGATCGAAAATCTGGCAATGGCCATCGCCGGGGGGACCCGGGGAGGCCCCGCCAAAGTGGCTGTCGTATCCAGCGGCATTATTGGTTCGATTACCGGCTCTTCGGCCGCCAACGCCGTGGCCACCGGGGCCTATACCATCCCGTTAATGAAAAGGACGGGCTACAAACCGCATGTGGCGGCGGGCGTCGAAGCGGCAGCATCCAGCGGCGGACAGATGTTGCCGCCGGTGATGGGCGCCGGGGCGTTTTTGCTGGCCACATTTACCGAAACAGCCTATGTGGACATTATTAAAATTGCCGCCATTCCGGCGCTGCTATACTTTTTCTCCGTGGGCTGGATGGTTCATTTTATCGCCGGTCGCGAAGGGCTGAAAGGTTTGCCGAGAGACCAGCTCCCAAACCTCAAGACCGTTCTGGTGAAACAGGGTTACCTTCTGCTTCCGGTTGTCGTCATACTGGTGCTTTTAATCGCCCGCTACTCTCCCCAGAAGGCCGCCTTCGGGGCGATCATCAGCACGATCGCCTTAAGTTACCTAAAGAAAGAAACCCGTCTGGGCCCGCGAAAACTGCTGGACACCCTTATTTTGGCCGCCAGAAACTCTCTGGTCGTTGGCGCGACAGCCGGCACCGTCGGTATCATCGTGGGCATTACCCTGATGGCCGGCATCGGAATCAAATTTTCGGCACTCATCCTGGGCTTTTCCCAAGGGTTGCTCCCGCTGACCATTATCTTAACGGCGCTGGCGTCTTATATCATGGGTATGGGCTTGACGGTGACGGCCTCCTATGTGGTGGTGTCGGTGCTGGCCGTGCCGGCGTTGGTTGAACTGGCCGTGCCTGTCGTTGCAGCGCATCTGGTCGTTTTCTGGTACGTGGAGACCGGGCAGGTCACCCCACCGGTGGCACTGGCCGCCTTTGCCGCTTCGGGGATTGCGCGCTGTGATCCCAACAAGGCCGGATTTGCCGCGGTCCGGCTGGCGTCACCGCTTCTGATTACGCCGGTTCTTTTCGTTTATACCCCCATGCTGTTGAATGGTCCCACGACAGCGATTATCGAAACCATCGCCAGTGCGACCGTCGGATTTATTGCTTATGCCGGGATGATGCAGGGGTTCTGGCTCAGGCGGGCGGGTATTTTGGAGCGCGCGTTGCTGGGCCTTGCCGCGGTGTGTCTGTTTATTCCGAGTATTTACACGGATCTTGCCGGACTCGCGATTCTTGCGGGGGCCACCGCGTTAAATCGCAAGCATCCCGCCTGATTCCAAGGTTCAGGGTTCTGGGTTCAAAAAAAGCAGGTAGGCCAGGAGGCTTGAAGGCTAAATTTTTTGCGAGCACTTCAGCCTTATAGCCTCCCAGCTTCCCAGCCTATGAGCTATTTGCCTGAAACCCGAAACCGACTATTGAAAATTACCTGCAGGACTTACACTAGAGCGTATGGGAGAAGAAATATGTCCGTACTGATTACAGGCATCAATGGAATGATCGGGCTTCACACCGCGAAATTGATGTTGGCCGAAGGCCTGGGTGTTGTCGGTTACGATCAAAACCGCAATGGGGAACTGGCCTTTTACCCGGAGATCGAAAAGCAGATCCACTTTGTCTGGGGCGACATTATCCATTTCGGGCACCTTCTTCAGACTGTGGAGGAAAATGGGGTTGACCATATCATCCATCTGGCGGCCCTGCGTAACGAGGTGCTTTATAAATCCTTACCCACCGAACTTCTGCGGGTCAACATCGGGGGCCTGACCAACATCCTGGAACTTGCCCGCATCGGTAAAATCCGGCGGGTGGTTTTTGCGAGCTCCGCTTCGGTTTACGGTAAAATGGATGATCCCAAGCGGACGATTCCGGAAGATGCGCCGTTGGACCCCAGTGGAATTTATGCCAACAGCAAGGCCATGTGTGAAAGCCTGTGCCGGGCTTATCGAAATGTTTACGGCGTGGATGTGATTAATTTGAGGATTTCAAGAGTTTACGGAAGATTGGCCAACCTGGGCACCCTTGAATTTGGCAATCCCATATCATCCTTTGTTTATAATCTCATGCAGCTAAAATCCATTGAGGAAGAAAGCGGCGCGGATTTCGGCGGAGATTTCACCTACGTGCCCGACGTGGCCTATGGTTGCTATCGGGCCCTGGTCAGCCCCGGTCCGGAAAACTGGATCTTCAATATCAGCACCGGGGTTTTTAATCGATTGTCTGAAGTGGCCGCCGCACTGAGCGAACTTTTTCCAAAAGCCAAGATTTCCATCGGTCCCGGTATGCATCCCTACATTACCCAGTCCCCGATGCGGGGCCCGCTGGATATCGGCCGGGCCCAAAAAGAGCTGTCCTTCAGCATTCGGCGTGATCTAAAAGGTTCCCTCGAACACTTTATCGAGACCTTGCGGCAACGACAGGTCACATAAGGATTAATTCGTATTTACCCCAAAAGGCCCTTTTTCGTCTTCGTATTCACGTGGTTCGGTTATAGGGCATAGCGCTTGGCGCATAGAGCATAGCGTGTTGACCAGAATGATAAGGATTCAATTTTAGACGCTCTGCGCTTTGCGCATAGCCCTTTGCGATTGAGCACGCATGGGCGAAAACCCATGTGCGCCATGCGCTATGCGATTAAAGGGTGAAGTGTCTGATCTTACTTCGACTCAAACGCGCGCGCGCCCTTTTGTTTCAGCAGCTGCTCGGGCCCCGGCGGGGCGTAAATGACGACATAGGTCAAATCCTCATCGGGGTCCGCATTCACTTTGTGCAACACATTGGCCGGTGTGTAAATTGCCGTTTGCGGCTCAATCCGATATGCTTCACCGTCGATGTACATGGTCCCCTTTCCCGATAAAATATACCAGCAATGCTCGACATCATGGGTATGCTCGGCGCCTTTTGCCCCGGCCCGGGTTGTATTGACCAGCAATGAGAAATTTTTAGCACCGCTGGTCTCTTCATCGATCAGAATGCGAAACGTTCCCACACCGCCATGCAGCACGCCGCTGATGGCTTCAGCCAAAGGCACAACATATTTTTTTTCCATCTAAAAAACTCCTTTCCGTTTTCGTTCAACAAGGCATCGTGTTGCGTTTTGCAGGTAATTTATAAAACGAGGTGTCGGGTTCCGGATAGATAGCTTATAAGCTGGGAAGCTGGCAAGCTTGGAGGCTATAAGGCTGAAGGGTTCGCAAATAATTTAGCTTCCCAGCCTTATAGCTTCCTATCCTATCCGTATCTTCCTGACACCTGAACACTTACATCCGAAACCTGAGCTCTCTGCATACAAGACCCTTTCGATCTTTGCAACCGCCTATTTTTTGCTTGACAAACATTGGGCAGACCGATATGAATTTTACACACATGAGCAGATCTTGCACAAATGTTCATTTTGAGGAGTCATACCGGTTACAAAGGGTCTGATGCGCAAAATCCTACTATCCGAGCCTATCGACGATTCCGGGATTCGGCTCCTGGAGGGCAAAGCCGAAATCGTCTTTTGTCCCGAGCCGACCGTGCAGGCAATCGGGCGTCTGATCAAAGATGCGGATGCCCTGATTATCCGCACCGCCGGCAGCGTCACACGCGAGATGATGGAAGGCGCCGGCCGGCTGAAAGTGATTTCCCGCACCGGCGGCGGTTTGAACAACGTCGATATAGAAGCTGCGACGGATTACAACATCGTGGTCTGCGGCGTTAAAGGACCTCAGGATCGCATGGTGGCCGAACATGCCGTGGCATTGATGGGTGCGCTGGCCAAACAATTTTTTTATCTGGATGCCCAGGTTCGCAGGGGCAACTTTGCAGCCCGCAAGGAATATCGCCCGGAAGGTCTGTCCGGCAAACAGGTGGGGCTCATCGGTCTGGGCCGGATCGGCCGCATTGTTGCCGATATCTGCGCCCGGGCGTTCGATATGCAAGTTTCGGCTTATGATCCCTATGTTACCCCGGAAACCTTAGCCTCCGATGACATCATACTAAAAGAAGATATGGCGGAAGTGATCCGGGCTGCCGATTTTTTATCTTTACATGTGCCCCTAACCGAAAACACCAGCGGTCTGATGGGAAGTGCGCAATTTGAATTGATGAAACCCGGCGCCTTTCTGATTAATACCTCGCGCGGGGAGGTGGTGCAGGAAGCCGCCCTGGTGGACGCGCTTAAAAATAAAAAATTCGCCGGCGCGGGGCTGGATGTGTTTGAAAATGAGCCCCCGGATGTCCGCAATCCGCTCTTTGAATTGCCAAACGTGATCGCCACACCCCACACGGCCGCTCTGACCAAAGAAGTTGTGGCGCAGCTGGCAAAAGGCTCGGCTGAGAATGCACTTAACGTTCTGGAGGGAAAAAAGCCTTCATACAGCCCGAATTGGGATATCGTTCAGGTGAACCTAATCCAAAGCGAAGATTAACAAATAAACATATGATCTAAAAGCGAGGTAAAAAATGGCGCAAGAAATGTGGACCTACGCAATGGAAAAAATGTCATATCCCGATGTGCAGGAGGTCCTTAAAACCACCGATGTCGTTCTGATTCCGATTGGAAGCCAGGAAAAACACGGTCCCCACATCCCTCTGGCAACCGATTCGATTGCAACCATCGAAACCACCATGCGTGCAGCCCAAAAGGCCAAAGTGCCGTATACGCCCTTAATCCCTGTGGGGTACTCTCCCCATCATATGGGGAAATTAAATCAGGGGATTGGCACCCTGACATTCAGCGGTGAGACCCTGAGGCGCATTATCTACGAAATCGGACGCAGCCTCATATTTCACGGGTTCAATAAACTGATCTACACCAGCCAGCATGCGTCCAATACCAAGGTGGTGGATGAAGTCCTGCGCCGCTTGCGGTATGAGACCGGTTGCTTTTGCGCTTGGTATATGACACCCACGGAGCGCAAAACCCAGGTGATCAACGATATTTTAGAAGAAAAGATCGCCTGGCATTCGGGCGAGATGGAAACCGCCCAGTGTCTGGCCCATGATGAATCCAGCGTGCATATGGATCGGGCCCAGGCTCAAAAAGCCCATGCGCCGGAATGGCTGGGGCCGGAATTTGCCAAGACCGATGGTGTGCCCACCGTCATTTTCCAGGGAAGCGAAAACATCTTCATTCCCATGGAGCATCATGAATACGCTGAAGACGCCACCATCGGCGATCCCCATCTGGGCACCAAGGAAAAAGGGGAACAGATCTTTGAAAAGGCCTCGGATAATCTGGCGGACTTTGTCAAAGAAGTCCAAAAAATTAAGATAGAAATCAAAGACCGCAACTACGACTTCAGCAGATCAGGTTCACGGGCAAGGCGCAGGCTGATCGAGAAAGTCGTTGTTCTCAGCATACATGGGTATGTGAGCATTTATCGGAGGCCTGCAACGCAGCCATTGGGCCTCAG
>WOR8_10008243_pt1 | contig 18009 bp, 18 predicted proteins | sample DeeMarSeWOR38_10_FD_19890 | JGI IMG/M metagenome (IMG submission 19890)
TCCGGACCTTTTTTGGCAGGTTCTTCGCCCTGCTGGCAGGGGTTTCCCCGGCTGATTATTATGAAATACCCGAAGGGGAAAAGGCCGCCCCCAAGGTGAAGTTTTAAAACCGGCTAAGCTCGTAATAAAAAGGCAGAATTTCTATAAATCCTTGGGGTTTGTTATAGAGGAGTATTGGAGTGATGGAGTATTGGAGTGTTGAATAGAAGATACTGACGCCTTTGGCATTACTCCAACACTCCAGTACTCCATTACTCCGACATGAGTTGATATGGAAAGCTCCCCGGATTGAACATCCTCTTTTGAGTACCAGCTTGGTAAAAAAACTCCGCTGTCAGGCGGGCTCCCAAAAACAGCGTTTGGGGGATACGATTTTGCCCTGCTTCTTTAATTCGTTGATGGCTTTTGAAACCTGCTTGCTGTCCTCCCCAAGCATTTTAGCGACTTCACCTGGTCTGACCGGCTTGCCGGCGGACAGCCTACCCCAGACAAGTATTCTCATCACGTAAAGCTGGAAAATTTTTAATATCGGCAGCTTTGGTGCGGAGGAATTGCCCGCCCTGGTAACGTTTCAGCCGCCAACGGCAGATGAAATCGATTTTAGAGATAGCTTCGGGTTGCCTTTTTTGATGTTGGTGATATACTTAATATATTCGGATACTCAGCAACGATTGCGACAGCCGATCAAAGGTACTATGCCGGTTTGGAAAGGGCCGAAAACCATGAGAGATTTCAGCGAAAAGAGACATGCGGAACGTTTCTACCTCAAAGCACCCATTAAATACCGTACCATTAATGAAAATCAAGATCGCCCTGCCAATATGTTTAACTGCAGCGAGGGCGGGCTTTATTTTGAAACCGGTTCTCCCCTCAAACCGGGGGCCGAGGTGGTGGTATCAGGTATTGACAATGACAGGTTTTCACGGGCAAGCATAAAATGGTGCAAACGCGTGGGACCTGCTGATAAGAAAATTTACGGTATTGGCGCGCAGTATCAAAAATAGGCGCATCATACAGACAACATGTCGCGCTGAAATCTTATTCGGTCAAGATTCGGCTTTTGGCAGGGGTTCGGCATTCGCCTTCGGCTGGGGCGTATATGATATCTTATGCAACCACACGCCGACAAAAAGCATGCAAAGATGAATCGCAAAAAAATAATACAGTATGCCGTCCTTGGCGCTGAGACCCAACGCTAAAAATATAACGGCACTCCAGAAAAGTATCTTTGTTTTCATTCATCCAGTTCCCTGATTGCACATTCCAACAATTCAACAGCTATCACAAATTATATCGGCTGAAAAACCGGAATCTTTAGCCGGTAACCCCGGCTTTGGGATAGCTTTTATTTGTTGGCATGCTTGCGCAAAACAGGACTCGAAAGGAGAATTAAAATGTCTCCAATGGGACCATTGCACAGCAAGGTAATAAAAGACAAAATAATCGAATAGATATAGACTTCCGACTCTACCAGGACGGCGTTTAGGGAGTGGGGGTAAATAATAAAAAAAAGTATATTGGCTGCCGACAGAATGATCAGGCCCCACATGGCCCATTTGCGTAAATTCCACACCCCGAAGGCAAAAATGGCCATGGGAATCATATTTACGATATACTTGGTACCTAAAAGGGTCAGCAGAGCCTCCGGCTGAACCGGTTCATAAGACAGCCAGAGAAAAGCCTTGAAAAGAGCCAGCCACCCCACAGCCCAAATTGGCCACGGAAATTCCTGGTCCATTCTTTCCGGTGGAAAAAACCTGAAGGCGCTCCTATCCACTATTCACTCCTTTATCAAAACAGGATTCTGTTGCCACTTAGCGGCAGAGAAGAATGCAAGCGTATCGGAAATTGAAATATGTCGCTGGATTCGTCATCGGGCGACCACATGTGACCTGGGAAAATAAGCGATCCGCATCAGAATGTCAATATCAGTTAACGATTCGAACCCAATTGGATTCCGAAATTAAGACGGCGTCAATCCGGCTATTCAAGCAAATTGATGATGGACAGCGATATGAGAAAGAAAGAGATGACGGCCCCTACCAGGCCGACGGCAACGGGGTGGCGAAAAAAGAAAGAATCCACGTCGTGACTGGTTTTATCGAGTTTTGCGATCATCGGTTTGGTTTCAAGCCAGGCATTCATTCTGCTTTCTATTCGTTGCAATAAATCCGGCATAAACACCATTAGCAGCCCGAAGCCCAGGCCGACCAGGCAACCGATCCTGCCGATCCACGTGAATGTGCTCACGACAAGCTCCGCTGTAAATAAATTGGACCGGGAGCCAAAAAACACACCGGCAAATTTGGAGACGTCAAGTGAAAAAAAGAAGAAAAAGAGCGAAAACGCGGACCCGGCCACCAAAATCAGGCCCGCTGGGATGTGATGCTTGTAGAAAAAGTTGGAAATTTGAATGTCTTTATCCAGATATTCCAATTGTTTATCAACATTTATGCTACGGTTGAGAACATTGCTGAGATTTTGGGCAAGGCGGGGAGATAACAACAGCATCAGGGAAAGGGTCATTCCCATGATGCCAAAAATCAAGGTTAAAATCTCTGCCGTTTGGATGCCTATTTCCCAGAAAATTTCCATTGTACGAATTATCGGCCAATTGGTCTCGAAACTAAAGTGGCCATTAACTGGTTGATTTATAGATTAACTGCCTGGCAAGATCCACTAGTTGTTCACTAGCGATGGCCTCAAGTTTTTTACGGACAACCCTAGAATAGTATTCGCGCTCGGTTTTGGTAAAGGATTGGCCGTCTCTCTTTTTAAGCACGAGTTCTTTTTGTTTGGGAGAAAACAATCGATGCAGATATGTATCAAGCGAGCCCGTCCTCGAGTGTGATTTGGGGGTCTGAACCACAGGGGATTTTGATTGACCGCCGATATAGACCTGCAGCGTGTGTTGCAGATCCCTAACGGATATGCACATGCCACTGCTCAACTGAAGTTCACCCTCCGGTGGAAGATCACCATACTTCGCTTTCAAAGCAGCGGTTATTTTGTCTAAATTCCTTGGCGCCTTAAGCCCCTGGAGGTCGAAAATTGTCGCACTGATCAGCAGCAATTTTTCCAGGTTTTGTCTTTTGGGGCTGGTTTCCCAGTAACGGGAGAACAGTGCCTGGGAATTCAGGGCCAGGCCGCGCCGAGCGCAGATAGCAAGTACGGCGGGAAACCTTGCGACAAGTTCTGCATCATCTGCATTGGCCAACGCGTCCAGGATGATGACAATCTGATGCTCGCTGATCTTTTTCCGTCCTGGATCTTTTAGGAGCGAATCCAGCACCTTTAAAGCAGATTCAGATTCCAGGCTGTCTTCGATTGATTTCTTCGTCATTTTGTAATTCTGACACAAAAGATACGATAACCCATCGTGCTGATCGGCAAGCCGATGTCGGCCTTTTCCCACCTTGATGTCTATTATAATATCTGTAATCGGGGATGATTGCAAGTAAAATTGTATTTATCTGTACAATAAAGGTGCAGGGTTCAATGTTCAGGGTTCAGGGTTGCTCTGCTTGTCCAATTCTCTGAAATTCCGAAACCGCCGGAGGCGAATGAACCTCTGAACCCTGAACCTTGACGTCTATTGCCTGTATACTTTTTGTCTGGAACGGGCCGCTTTGACTAAAATATCAACGTGAATATCGATATAATCAAAAACCCGGGCTTTCTTTTTACCCGGAGCCGGGCGCAGGACCCGTCCCAGATACTGCAGCACCCGCCCGCTGAAGCTAACAGGGGTGGCCAGAAACAGGGTTGAAAGATTTTTACAGTCAAAGCCCTCGCCGATGAGCTGCCCGGTGGCGATAACGACGCGGGCTTTTTTTTGATTCAACCGCTCGATAACCTCTTGACGCTCGCGCTGGCTCAGATCGCCGGTCAAAAGCTCAGCATCCAGCCTGAATCGGTATTTTAGCAGCGCCTTGAGGTTTTCGCAGTGAGCCTTGCGGTCCGACAAAACCAGACATATCCCGCTGCCGTCAGCAGCCTCCCGGGCGACATCCGAGGCGATCAGGACATTTCTATCCGTATCGGCTGTCAGTTCCGACAGCATCTTACTGTATTCATTGACCGGGTCATAAAAGGGCTTGAAGCCGGTTTCCCGCGAAATAACTTCAGCCCTGAGGACATTGCCGGTTTCGACCAGATGGGTTTTATCCACTTCGTGATGTACGTCGCCCAGATACCAGAATATCAATTTCGACAGCTTATCCCGCCGCCAGGGGGTCGCCGACAGGCCCAGCATGTACCTGGCATCAAATTCGGACACGGCTTCGGTGAAGGTACGACTGGGGCAGCGGTGGCACTCATCGACAATCAGAAAGCCAACCCGGGGGGCAACTTCCTCGGCGCATTTGTACAAAGATTGCACCAGGGCGACCGTAATTTTTTCTCCCACCGCCTTTTTCCCCCCGCCGATCGATCCAATTTCTTCGGGGGCAATACCGAGAAAGGCTTCGATGCGCTCAATCCATTGGGAGGCTAGTTCTTTGGTGTGAACAATGATCAGGGCCGGCTGTCTGCGACGGGCTACCATATACAGCGCCATCACTGTTTTGCCGGAGCCGGTGGCCGAGTTCAGCGTACCGAAATCCCGGGCCAGCATCGCGTCTACCGCTTTTTGCTGAAAGGGTCGCAGCTTGCCTTTAAAGGAAAAATCCCGGGGCGGCAGACTCAAGCGGCGGTCTTCAATCACATAACGCAGGTGATGCCGCCGGCACAGTATCACCAGTTGGCGCATGAAACCACGGGGGACCCATAACCCTGCGGTTCCGACCTTATCATAGAAGCGCAGGGATTTGGGGGTTCCGCGGTTCCAGCGTCCCATGCGTTCATTTTCCAGCCATTTGGGATTCAGGAATTCAAGCTTCTCGGTGAGAATCGCCATAAGTTCAGGCGGGACATTGGCCAGCTGGAGATTATGGGAAATCGTTATGGTGAGAGGCGTCATTTGCAACTTACAGGGATTTAGTTTTTGAGAGTGTCTGGCTGAGCAGTTTTATCACGAAAAAACGCAAAGAAAAGTAATCTTTCGTGCTTTCTATTTTTCGTGTTTTCGTGGTTATTTTTTTGCCCCGATATGTATTTTCCTATTACTGCCTGACGTTTGACTATAAGCTATCTCAAAAATGTCTTTTGGCCCAAACTCTTTGTTGGTGCCTTGTTTTAAATCCTCGAAATACTGAAGTATTCCTCCGGTTTAAAACACGGCCCCGCCGCGATTTTGACCCAAAATCCTATTTTTGAGATGGCTTCTAGAAAAATCCTATTCATTTTCCTCAATGAGTCTTTTGGCCACCTGCAGATCATAGGCCTGGGCAGGATCAAAGGCATCACCATCATAGATCGCCTGAGCCTGTTTAACGGCTTCGAAAGGAACCCAGCCGTGTTCGTCCCAGAGCCCGGCGTCATCGGCATTCCACAGCCTGAACCAGATGACGCCGTCTCTGGCACGCACATACATGCGAACCTTTTGATTCCGGGGGAACGGATAGTAGTATAGCCCTCTCTCATCTTTCATGGATAAACTTTCCTTTGCAGATCTGTATACGGCCTTATGCCTGGAATGGTTCAGCGTTCAGGGTTAAAAGGTTCATTCGCCTCCGGCGGTTTCAGCAGTTCAGATATTCGGCGGCACGGAACAACCCTGAACCCTAAAACCTGAATCCTGAACCCTTTCAAACCTATGAGCCACGAGCTATCAACTATGAACTACTAGAGCTTCCCCCTCTCCTGCATGATCTTCATATAGGTCTCGGCACCCGTTTTGGGCGGCTGATAAAGCTCATCCTCGCGCTTTTTGACCAGCTCGATGGCGTCAACCGGGCAGGTGGTGACGCACAAGCCGCAACCGATGCAGCGGATCAGATCGATGGCGGCAATACCGTCGTCGACCTCAATGGCCTCCATCTGGCAGCGTTCGAGACAGGTTTCGCATCCGGTGCACTCCGCTTCGTCGACCTGCGCGAAATAGTTGCTCTGGACCATTTCCGCCGGTCTGGGATGCATCTTCAACGACCGAAGCACCCCGCAGCAGTCGCCGCAGCAGCTGCACATCCCCCCTATTTTCTGGGAATTAAACGGTTGCATTACCAGGCCGGCTTCTTCGTTTTTCTTAACAATCTCTTTTGCCTCGTCAATGGTGATATAACGCCCCATCATGTTTTCCACATAATATTCGGCATGGGAACCGAACGAAAAGCAATTTTCCATCGGTTTGTCACATTCTTTGCCTGCCAGCTTGGTTGTGGTCCGGTTTTGGCCACCAGTTGCCGGTTTAAGTCTAAAGGCTTGATCTGGCGATGTTCATCCGCACTGAATCAATTTCTTCACCACTGCGGATTTTTTGAGCTTGATCGGAATAATCCATTTTGCGTTCTTTGTGGTTTGATCAAATTTTCACTGCGGGTTGTTCGTATCCGATGCCCCCGCTGCAACCGAGATTAGTCCTTTGGGCCAATGATGAAGGCTTCTAAAAACTGCAAAAGAAATTTGGCGTACTGGTCAACGGACAGATTTCTTTTGCGGTATTTACTGCGTTTCAGGTACCAGTCCTGCAACATGGCCTTGATGATGCTGGCGGTTAGCTGGGGATCGCGCGGCAAAAAGCAGCCACGGGATTGCCCCTGCTTCAGGATGTCGGCAAACAGTTTTTCAGTATAAAGCTCGCTGGCCACCGCCAGTTCCTGCTCCCTTTTGGAGAGATTCTTGGCCTCCATGTAGGAGAAATAAAACCAGGGTTGCATGACCTCGCTTAAATAAAGATGGGTCAAAATGGCAGCACGCAGTTTGGCGGCCGGATCCGACTCATCTTCAATGCTGCCCTCAAGGATGCGCCGGGTGATCGTGCGCCGCTGGTGCTGAAGCATGGCCAGCAGGTCTTCTTTACTGGAGAAGTAGGAATACAAGGCCCCCATGCTCATTTTGGTCTCACGGCCCAGATCTCTCATACTCATGGCCTGAAAGCCTTTTTTGTTGCTGATCTTCAAAGTAGCGCTAAAGATCCGTTCCAGGTTTTTAACCACCGTGTTTTCTTTTTTTACCCGAATGGAATCGCGGTTTTCAACAAACACTTCCCGGCAGATTTGCTGCCGGGAAATTTTTATCTGCCTTTGAAATTCAGCGTAGGTCATGCGATCGTTTAACCGGCCAGTAAAGTTTTAAAGACAATCATGCATTTGGTACTTGGTGGATACTCATAGGTAGAGGTTCAGGGTTCAGGGTTCAGGGTTATCTCGAACTTCAGAATTTCCGAACTGCTGAAACCGCCGGAGGCGAATGAACCTCTGAACCTGGAACCCTGAACCCCACTCGGTTTATTTAACCCGTTTCCCTTCGTATTCCTTGAGAATTCGTTTCGCGACAGAGATCTTATGCACCTCATCGGCACCGTCATAAATGCGGGCCGCCCGTTCATGGCGATAATAAAAGGCCAGGATGGTATCATCGGTCATGCCTAACCCACCGTGGACCTGCAATGCGCGATCGATGACCTTCTGCATCACATTGGCAACGACGAATTTAATCAGCGAAATCTCCTTGCGAGCCTCTTTTTTACCCACATTTTCAATCATCCAGGCGGCATGGAGCACCATCAGGCGGGCAGCCTGGATGTCGGCCGCGCATTCGGCAATCCAGGATTGAATGATTTGCTTGGTAGCCAATTTCCGGTCCGGCGCAATGATTCTGTCACGGGCCCGGGCCACCATCAGATCAAAGGCCCGGTTGCATATTCCGATCCAGCGCATACAGTGATGGATACGGCCGGGACCGAGCCGCTCCTGGGCAATCACGAATCCATGACCTTCAGGACCCAGGAGGTTCGCCTGGGGCACCCGGCAGTTCTGATATAAAATTTCAGCATGACTGAAATAATCTTCTCCGGCATGGCCCATGACCGGAATGTTGCGCACCAGATTAAATCCGGGGGTGTCCGTCGGGACGATAATCATACTCGCCTGCAGGTAGGGTCCGGCCTCAGGATTGGTGACGGCCATGACGATGGCAAATTCAGATCCATCGGCGGATGACGTATACCACTTCTGGCCGTTGATGACATAATCATCACCGTCTTTGACCGCCGTTGTATCCATCATGACCGGATTGGAGCCGGGCAGCTCAACTTCGGTCATCGAAAAACAACTGCGGATTTTACCGTCCACCAGGGGTTTCAGATATTTTTCTTTCTGGGCCTCGGTGCCGAATTGGTGCAAAATTTCGATGTTACCGGCATCCGGTGCCTGACAGCCGAAAATATAGTGTCCCAGCGGGCTGCGGCCCAAAGATTCTGAAACCAGCGCATGCTCCATCAGGTTGAGTTCCATCCCGCCGTATTCTTTGGGGTGGTTGGGTGCCCAAAGCTCCATCTGCTTGACCAATTTGCGCTTTTCTTCAAAAACCGGCCAAAGGTCTTTGCTCGGGGTTGTCAAAAATTGGGGTTCCAGCGGAATGAGCTCCTTGTCCACAAATTCATCGATCATCCCCAGGATGGTCTTCATTTTTTCAGATACGGCAAAGTCCATGGTTTTCTCCTCATGTGCTTAATTCATAGGTGTTCTTAATTTAATAATTTTAGTTTTTGCATCAATATGGGTACCGGCTAAAATTCGAATATCGAATACCGAAATACGAAATAAAATCCAAATTCGAAAACTTAAATGTTTGAAACATTAGGCTCTTATTTTGAACCTCATGCAAATATAAGAAGTTGATAAATTTCGTCGTTTGGGATTTTGGTCATTTGAAATTCGGATTTGTTTCGAATTTCGGGTTTCGAATTTCTAATTTGTGTCGACGAATAGCGTATTTTATAGGGTTTGCATCACCTGTAAGTTAAAAGCCTCGAATCTCCTTCAAGTTCCAAATGCGTTACATCGTTAAAGCCGGCCAGCATGATACCCCGGCGGTTATATTTGATACGGGTGATCGACGCGTTCATCAGCTGCCATGAAATCTCGAGGGTCATCCGGTCCGACAGGCCGAGCGCCGATCTGACCGCCACCGAGATGGGTCCACCGGATGTAAAAACGGCCAGGCGCTTTTTGGCCCCATGCCGGGTCGTCACGTTTTCGAGCCCCCTGGCAACGCGCCGGATAAAATCATCCCAGCGCGGGATGGTGGATGCCTTGTAGTCGCCTTTGGTCCAGCGGTTCATCACCTGAGAGAAAATCCTTTGGAAGGCTTTAGGATCTCCCGGCAGTTTTTCCAGCTCTCCGGCTAGGGATGGCATTTCGGAGGTCATCTCCGGAATCAATGCGTCCCAAACGGATAAAGAATCATACTCGTTGAAATTTTCGTCAATTTGAGGCCGGGGAACAGCCAGTTCGTTTTTGCCGTAATAGTTTAAAAATTCTTCGGCGGTTTTCTGCTGACGCTCCATCTCACCGCAGTAAACCGCATCGAAGATTTTGCCTGTTTGGGCCAGGTGGCAAGCCAATATTTTAGCCTGCCGGACGCCAACAGCAGAAAGCCGATCATAATCGTCGGTACCAAATGAGGCCTGGCCGTGCCTGATAAAATAAATTTCACTCATAAATGATGTCCTGGAAAATATGTGCGTGTCGCAATCACCGGATATGGTCTTTGATACAATTTAGAAGACGCGGAGTCAAGAAAAAAAGAACGAACGTTCGTTTTTTTATTGACACTGGCAGTGGGCCCCGCTATGGTAAACGCCAAGGTTGCATAAACAACTCTGAAGCCCTCCGGCTTTTGCAACTTTGGAGTAAACACCATGAAAATACTGGTATGCGTGAAACAGGTTCCTGAATCCGAAATTCCGATTCAAATCGATGACACCGGCAGCTGGATAGATATGGACGCCATAACTGAATTCAAAATGAATCGACTCGATGAATATGCGGTCGAAGAAGCGCTGCTGATCAAAGCGTCTCTGCCAGACGGTCACATCGATATCGTCACGGTCGGGCCGGATCACTGTGATGCGGTCGTCAGGCGGGCAGTCGGTATGGGGGCGGATTCAGGTGTCCACATCCGGTTGGACGCCGACGGCTATCAGAGCCCCTGGGGGGTTGCGGCCGCGCTGGCAGCCTTTGCACGCGACAAGAATTATTCCCTGATCCTGACCGGAGCCATGTCGGAAGATTCCATGCAGGGACAGGTCGGTCCGATGCTGGCAGCCTGCCTTGACTATGGCTGGGCGACATCCGTCATCTTTGAAAAAATCGCATCCGATGAAAAGACCATTTATGTTGAGCGCGAAATCGAGGGCGGTCATCGGGACACCCTTGAACTGAATCTGCCGGCAGTGATAACCATTCAATCGGGCATCAATACACCGCGGTGGCCGTCACTTTCCAATCTGTTGCGCGCCAATTCCCAGGAGCTGGAAACTATAAATATGAGCGATCTGGTTCAGATTCAGCCAATGGAGCATCCAGCCGCGGTTGGGTATCCACAAAAAAGCCGCGCAGGTCTGATACTGTCGGGATCGCGGGCTGAAAAGGCTGCCCACCTGCTGACGGTTTTCCGTGAAAAGTCTTTTCTCTGACCTCAAATAAATTTGAGGAGTTATTGGTTATTTGTTATTCGTTCTTCTGAAAAAACGAATTACGCCTATTTGGTTTTAAAAGTGTCCAGATGATCATGACCTCTAAATCACCAACCCAGAAGCAAAAAATGACAAGCGCTATCGTGATCGTCGCCGAGCATGCCGAGGGTCGGATCAAACCGGTGACTTACGAAGTTATTGCTTTTGCAAGAAAACTCCAGCGCCACACTTCTTCCAGCCCCATTAGCATACTGCTGCTGGCCGATGAAGTTGAAAACCCGGCACAAGAGCTTGCCGACCGGTGCGGTTTGGATGTCACCGCCATGCGTATCCCCGCAATGCAAAGCTATAATGGAGAGCTGTACGTCCAGGTGCTGGCAGAATTTCTGGCGGATATGCATCCGGCCTTTGTGTGCACAGCACACACTTCCCAGGGCCAGGACTATGCGCCGGCGCTGGCAGTAAAATTGAGTGCCGCCTGCATCACCGGCGTCGGCGACTTAATTGGTCAGGGGAAGGAAACGGCTTTTGCCAGACCGACCTATGGCGGAAAGGTCATCGCGCATCTGCAGCCGAGGTCACCCACTGCCGTCATTACGGTCCAGCCCGGGATTCATAACGCCGCGGCCAAACCTGGGAATACCAAGGGCAATGTGACCATTCTTACGCCATCAGCCCAAAACCGACGGTCACGATCACTGGGCATCAAGCAAGCCGATGCGGATACGGCCCGCATCGGTGATGCCAGCGTAATTGTGGCCGCCGGCCGGGGAATCGGCGAAGAAGACAACCTGGATAATATCCGCCAATTGGCTGCCCTGTTTGCGAAATCGGCCGTTGCCGGTTCACGCATTGTGTGTGACCTGGGCTGGCTGGGTTACCCGTGCCAGGTGGGGGTCACCGGCACCACGGTTTCACCGCAGCTTTATATTGCCTGCGGAATATCCGGGGCCGTGCAGCATGTCATGGGAATGCAGGGTTCGGAATTTATCGTCGCCATTAACAAGGATCCTTCCGCGGCAATTTTTCAGGTGGCCGATATCGGCATCGTAGAGGATCTAAATGCTTTTATCCCTGAGTTTATCCGGGTATACAATAGTGAAAAAGGAGGCCAAAATGGTTGATTTTTCGTTGAATGATAAGATAGCCCTGATAACCGGCGCCAGCCGGGGAATCGGGGAAGCCATTGCAATGACCCTGTCGGAATACGGCGCGCACTGTATCCTGGTCAGCCGCAAAATCCAGGGACTTGAGCAGGTAAAGGCAAAAATCGAGCAAAAAGGCGGACAGGCGGATGCATTTGCCTGCAACACCGGCAATTTGAATCAAATAAGCGACCTGTTTACACAAATCGACAACCGCTTCGGCCGTCTTGATATCCTTGTCAACAATGCGGCCACCAACCCGTATTTTGGGGACATGCTCAAGGCCGATGAAAAGGCCTGGGACAAAACCAACGCGGTCAATCTCAAAGGCCCCTTCTTCATGACCCAGCACGCCGCCAGGTTGATGGAAAATGCCGGCGGCGGCGCCATCGTCAACGTGGCTTCCATCAATGCTGTCCGTCCCGTTCCCCTCCAGGGGATTTATTCCATCACCAAAGCCGGCATAATTGCCATGACCAAGGCTTTTGCCAAGGAATTGGCCGCCAAAAATATCCGGGTCAATGCCTTGCTTCCGGGTTTGACCGACACCCATTTTGCAGAAGCGCTCATTAAAAATGAACAAATATACAACTATGCCATTCAGCAGATCCCCTTGGGCAGACATGCCCAGCCGGCGGAAATGGCAGGGGCGGTGCTGTATCTGATCTCTGATGCCGCCTCCTTTACGACGGGGACCTGTCTGGTCTGTGACGGCGGCATGCTGGCCTAGAGCCGGCTTAAAACATTCATCTCTTGCTCGATGGCTGCGTTGTTCGTCGTCGAAACATGCTCACGTACTGGCCGTACGCTGCGCCATTTCTCCTCCTCACGCCTTGCCCTCGAACAAGATCTAAACGTTTTAAGCCGGCTCTAGCATATCTAAATATAGACAAATACTGGATAGTCATATAATCAATCCTTGTTCAAAAAATGACAATGAGCTGAAGAGATTGAACCTTCATTTGTCTTAAGATGTCAGGAGGTGATCATGGCGGTATATGTCGATAAAGACGGGCCGGTGACAATTGTCACCTTGAGCCGTCCGGAGGTTCGCAATGCCGTTGACCGGGAAACGGCTGAGGAACTGGCGACTGCCTTCAGGAACTTTGATTCGGATGCATCGGCCCGGGTGGCGGTATTTAGCGGCGATCATGGTTTTTTTTGTGCCGGTGCGGATTTAAAAAAGATTGCCGACGGAACTCCCAACCGGGTGGAGACCGATGGCAACAGCCCCATGGGGCCGGCCCGGATGCAATTGAGCAAACCGGTCATTGCGGCAATTGCCGGTTACGCCGTTGCCGGCGGGCTTGAACTGGCCCTGTGGTGCGATTTGCGGGTCATGGAAGAAGATGCCGTCCTGGGCGTCTTTTGCCGGCGCTGGGGGGTTCCACTAATTGATGGGGGCACCGTAAGGCTGCCACGCCTGATCGGCCTCAGCCGCGCGATGGATTTGATATTGACCGGCCGGCCGGTTGAAGCCCAGGAAGCCCTGCAAATGGGTCTGGTGAACCGGGTTGTCCCGAATGGAATGGCTAAAAAGGCCGCCATCCAACTTGCCCATCAAATCGCCGCCTTCCCCCAGACATGCATGCGGGGAGATCGGCAGTCCGCCATCGAGCAATTCGATCTGCCCTTTGATAAGGCCATGGCCAACGAGTTCGACCACGGTTTGAAATCGCTGGCGGAAGAATCGGTCGAGGGGGCGATCCGATTTGCCAAAGGCGCCGGACGCCACGGAAATTTTAATGAGCCGGATGATTAACTTAAAGCCCGGTCTGATCAAGGAATTGCAGGATTGCCTGATTGACATCATCCGGTTTTTCCATCGGCACGATATGCCCGGCGTCCATGATATGTGACCGGGTTGCATTTTTGATCCCCTGCGCCAGTGCGATTCCGTATTTGGTCGGTGTGAGCTTGTCGTCTTCCGCGCTAACCACCAGCACGGGAACATCGATGGCAACCAATCGGTCGGCTACATCAAAACGGTTGCAGGCGCGAAAATCGCCATGGACGATCTCGGGATTACACCGGGCGGCCTCTTGCTTGAATGGCGCCAGCAATTTCGGATCCGTCTTCTCCGAGGCCCCAAGCCTGCCGATCATATCTACATAGTTGGCAAAATCCTTTTCAATCATCTCGAAGATGACCGGCGCAACTTTGAGCCTTGAACCCGTACCGATGAGTATCCCGGCTTTCAGCAGGTCCGGGTATTCGATCATCAGCTGCTGGGTGATGGCCCCGCCCATGCTCAGCCCGCAGGCGATGGGATTGGGCATATCGACATCTCGGATGAATCTCGCCACGATCCGGGCATAATCTTCAACCCTATCCATGCCCCCTTCATCGCTGTTGCCATGGCCGGGCAGATCGATGGCCAGCGTGTTCGCTCTTGCTGCCAGGCCCTCGACCTGCGCCTGCCAGAAAAGGCCCGACCCTCCGGCGCCGTGAATGAAAATAAGGGTTGATTTCCTCAGGGCCAGCGGCCAGTCGCCGGCGATATAGGCAATACCGTTCGCCTTGCGCTCTATCATTGCATTCCCCGGTTTGTAATTTTTGAAGTTTGTTGGGACAAGATACTTAGACGTGGTATCCGAGCCTTAGATTAGGCTCAAGGGCCCCGCCTATCGGCGGGATTTCACATCTAATTTTATAAAATCAAACCGGTGTTCAACAAGCATCCAGCACACGATAATTTCATCATTAGTTTTCTGCCGCTCAATTTGTCCTCTGACATCTGTCTTCTGTCATCTGTAAGCTAAGTGAAGGTTACCTGATGAACCATCTCCTTTTTCTGAATAGCTTTTCTAAGCGCTTTCTGAGCCGCCGGATCACCAATCGGCTCGATCTGTGACACAAACCCTCCCTTCTGGTTCTGCTTATATTTCCATTGCCGGATGAAGCCTGCCACCAGCACATAGGCAACCCCGCCCACCCCGCAGCAGGTGGAATCCAGCACCGCATACCCGACAAAATACAGAACTTCCCGCTTATGATACGGCAGGCGGATTTCTTTGCCGAAGACATAATGCCCGCCAATGGCGGTCACTTCCTTGCCAAGCAGGGGGTGGGTAAAATCCCGGGGCTCAGAAAAAGTTTCCATTTGCTTTCCTTTGATTTGAAAAATAAACTATATGCAACTGAAAGACAGGTGTCAAATCAACCCAACGAAGCCAGGGTGCGAAATCGATGCGCATATATGCCGTAGCGGCCATATCCATGAACGTCCCGGATTTGCCAACATCGGTCGCACCCCGGTGGTAAATTGCTGTCTTTCCCGAACCGGCAGGGGTGCAGTGGTGGATTTTAATCTTGCAGGTCCACTTAAAGTTCAAATGCTATAGGGGGCAGAATTCGCTGATAATTTGAAATTCAATAAATTTCAAATTACCCTTGAAACCGGGACTATCGTCAATATATTAGTCCAATTGAGTTAAGTATAAATTCGGGGGGTCATCGGTTTCTAATGACGATTAACCAATAACGAATCATACCCAATTGAGTGTTTTCAATCAATTATGGTACTTACCGAAATCTTGCATGAAAATTATGGCCAAGTGTGATAGGATTCGGCCGTGACTAAAATTCAAAGGAAAATCCAAGTCAAATGACTGAGCTCAAGCTAAAGGATCTGGTCAAATCGTATTCCGGTCGGCGGGTTGTCAATTCTGTCAGCCTGCAGGTTAACAGCGGTGAAGTTGTCGGTCTCTTGGGACCCAACGGCGCCGGCAAAACCACCACCTTCTATATGACCATCGGCCTGGTGCGACCCGATGAAGGTAAAATCACCCTCGATGAGGTGGAAATTACCAATTTTCCAATGTATCAGAGAGCCCGTAAAGGCGTCGGCTACCTGCCGCAGGAAACTTCGATCTTCCGTAAATTGACGGTTAAGCAAAATATAATGGCCATTTTGGAAATACTGCCCCTCAGTGCATCCGAACGGGAGCACCGGGCAGAAATGCTTCTGGAAGAGCTGGGTATAAAGCATCTGGCAAAACAGAAAGCCAATGTCCTTTCAGGGGGTGAAAAGCGCCGTCTTGAAATTTCACGTGCCCTGGCCACCAATCCCTCATTTATTTTGCTCGACGAGCCGTTTGCCGGCATCGACCCATTGGCGGTCAATGACATTAAAAATATTATCAACCATCTCAAAAGACGCGGCATCGGTATCCTTATCTCTGATCACAATGCCTATATCCTGGTAGACGGCCAGGTCCTTGAATGGGGGCCCCCCGATCAAATTGCCGCCAGCGAAGCCGTTTGTCAGGCGTATCTTGGAGATGAGTTTCATCTCTAGCATCCGCCTTTACTATCTAATCCGGTCACCTGATGAAACTCCCATTTGAGTCTATTCGTGTAGCGGTTTTTATAATTTCAGGTGTCAGGAAGGTCGCGAATCAGCAAGGTCGGCCGCCGTGCCGACGCTGTTCTGAAATACACGGTTTACTGAATCCGGCGGGCACAGGGGACCGCCCTGCCCATTCGATGCAAAATACCTGTGGCTGAGCGGTTGTGGCGGGTTGCGCGTTGCGGGTTTAATCCAGATCGATCTTAAAATCGATGACCGCAGGCTTCCGTCATTTGAGTTTTGATTTCCGCAAGCGACTCAATGTTTTCTGACTTCTGTCATCTAAAAAAAAGCGCGCCTGATCATTTTCAAGCGCGCCTTTTTTTTTAGGTCGTTGGTCAGCTAGACAACCGTTACGTTTACCGCTGACGGGCCTTTGCTGCCCTCCTCGATGTCGAAGGTGACCTTGTCGCCGTCGCCTTCCTGCAAGGATTTAAAACCCGCCCCATTGATACCGGTGTGATGAACGAATACGTCCGGTCCGTCCTCTTGCTCAATGAAGCCGTAACCTTTGCGGTCATTGAACCATTTAACAATACCATCTGCCATTGTGGCAACCTCCTTGAAAAAAATTCTCATGGTCCCATACTTCAGGCTGCCTCACCGACAAATGGATCTTTCCCTCAGAATGAAACCGGACAGCCGGCAAAGACCGTCCTTGAATGATTGATAAGATAATATCCTATTTCAATTTAAAAGCAAGTATTTTTACAATACCAGCGATTTTATAAAATCGAGCAGCTGATTCAGGTTCTGGCAGGGGCGAACCTCATGGCAGTAGGCCTGATAGGTACGCATTTCGCTATCACCGGTGTACCAGAAATAAGGGGTTTCGGGATTCAGCCAGATAACGCGACGGCTCCTCTCCCGCATTTCGTCCAGGATCTGTTCTTCGGGGTTGCTGTAGTTGGATCGGCCGTCACCGATAATGATGAGGGTTGTCTTCTTGTTGAGAATGTCCAGGTACTTTTTTTGGAATTGTCGGAACGTCAGACCGTAATCGGTAGCCGCGTTGTAGTCGATATCGGCTTCTTTGAGAATCTTTTCAATCGCCTGGTTGATTTCGTGGTCCTCGAAGATACTGGTCACTTCCTCCAGCCCTGCCACAAAGACAAAACTGCGTACCTGGGTGAAGCACTCCTGGAGCGAATAAAGCATGTTCAGCATAAACCTGGCGGCCGACCAAACCGATCCGGAAACATCGCACAGTGTAACGATTTTGGCTTTCCGCGGCGGCCGATGGCGAAAGAAAAGCTCAACAGGAATCCCCTGATAGGCGGCGGCCCGACGCAGGGTTTTTTTGACATCCAGTGCTCCCCGGTTTTTAACAGCATACCGTCGGCCGATGGTATCCTTGAGCCTGCGCACGAGCTGCTCGATCACTTCGCGCATTGACTCGACTTCCTTCTGGGTCAGGGAGGCAAAATGGATTTCTCCCAGCCGATCCAGGTGCTGGCGGTAAGATATTGCCGTGGGTGCTTTTTCATCGTAGGGCACCTGCCCCTTGGTGAGCAAACGGCGGGCACTTTCCAAACGTGCATCGAAGAGCGCTTTTAAATCGCGTCGAATTTCCCAGGACAGATGGTCGCGCTGCTCGATGAGATAATCCGCCAATGCATCGCCAACGGCGCTTATCTGCAGCATCAGTGCCAGGCGCTCGATCATGGGCCCCAGATTGGAACCGATGCCACCACCCTGTTCGCCCCCCCCTGCTCCCGCATCTCCAAAGCCCGACCGCATTTGTTCCAGAAAGGACTGGGGATCTCCGCTCAGAAAGTCAAGCAAGGCCTGGGATGCGAAATTGTCTTCTACCCGGGCTGAAAGTGATTGAAGGGTTTTTTGAAACTGCTCGGCAAGCGGGTCTGCATGCGCAATGTTGGCCTCCTGGCGCAACTCGTGAAAAAAAAGCTCGTAAACTCTGTTAAAATGGGACTGTTCCCGCCGGCTCTTGGCGAAATTGGCCCGCAGTACGGCTGCAAACTGGGGCTCGTCCA